>Ga0209117_1000245_pt1 | contig 29122 bp, 20 predicted proteins | sample BlaSpr_A8_OM2_M2_FD_187978 | JGI IMG/M metagenome (GOLD analysis project Ga0209117, IMG submission 187978) | Forest soil microbial communities from Thunder Bay, Ontario, Canada - Black Spruce, Ontario site 2_A8_OM2_M2 (SPAdes) (version 2) | ecosystem: Environmental > Terrestrial > Soil > Boreal... | reverse complement strand
CGCCACCCATCCAAACGGGTGATTGCGGCTGGCGGCGTTGCCGAACTTCTCCATGAAGTAGGGCAGCATTTCGTCGAGAACCCGCGGATCCATCGACGTGGTCGCGTGATTATCCATGTAAATGGGCAGCTTGATCCCAGCGGGAGCGGCGTGCTGTTCCGCACCATGATTGGTCGCCTGGTTGCCATTCGTGCTCATGATTGCCTTTTCTCCTTGAAAGCTATAACTTCGATACCAGCCCCTAAAGGGGCGTCTCATCTCAGGAACTTGCGGCATCGCTAAAGCGATGCCCTGATACGAACCCGGCTTCTTCAAACCGCCAGACACCGTTAAGAAATTGTTATCAACTCCGCCGGATTCTTAGTCTCAAGTTTCTTGACCTGGAGGACTTCCGGCTTTTCCTTCATCTGCGAAATTTGGATGTTCCTCAGCACCTGCTCGATGCTTTCATTCACCTTCCGCAGCGGCTCGCGAATCGTGCATCGATCGGTCTGATCGCATTCGCCACGAACGGTGACGCACGATGTAATGAACAGCGGGCCGTCAATGGCCTTGATTACTTCGAACGCGGAAATCATCCTCGGATCCCGCGTCAGCGTGTAACCGCCATTCATGCCATGCTGCGACCGTACCAAACCGACCTTCGCCAATCGTTGCAGAATCTTTGCCAGCGCTTCCTGCGGGATGCCGTAGGCCTCGGCCACCTCCTTGGCGCTGCATGCACCCTGGTCGACGTGCTCGGCCAGATGCTTCATGGCCATGAGGCCGTAGTCCGCTTTTTTGGTCAGTTTCAGCATGGTGCTGAATGCCGACCTAAATAGTCGCATTCAATTCCGACTGTTTCGGTCGCATTTTGATTTTAACTGTTTTGGGGATTTCGCGCAATGCTCGTCAGGCGTCAGTTGGATTTTGTGATCGAACGGTAAGTTTTAGCAGGTAAACGGGTTATGCGATAGGGACGCGCGAGAGTGCTTTTAGAGCAACTCGGTGGAGCGAAACGCAGGAGAATTCGTCCCCGGACGGGCGACCCAGCGATTCATTGCGCTACCTTAGGATATGGTGGCTCGGGCGAGGCACTGCGGTCTCAAGGCAATGAGTGTGCACCGTTCTTGGAGTTATCAATCGCACCGTGATGTCTAGCGAACCCGACGTCCCGGCGACCGGTGCGTTTTTTGCGATGTCAATCGCATCAGCTACGTGCTGAAAAGGAACCCCATCGTCAGCTAAAAGATAAAGCACTCGGTGGAGTCTGGGGCTGTAGATCTCTGACAAACGACCCGCCAGACTGTTCCATTCTTCCTGCTCTTGATTAAGCAAGACCTTGCCTGCGTCGGTCATGTGCAGAACGATGAGCCGATCCTCACCATAACCGCAGTGGAGCGTGGCGGGCCTCATGTCGACGTACAAGCCCGTCGGGGCTTCATAGGAGGAGTACTCCATAAACACCATTCCGGCGAGAATCCCCAAAGTGGGAGCCGCTATGACGGGAAATGGGATTCTCGAGAATAGTGCCGCGAGTGGGAATCTCCGAGTGAATCTAAAATGTCGGCTCTTTCTCGCGGGCACGTCGCTAGAGATTTCGCTTTCAAGCAGGTCTATGCGCGTGCGGAGGTAGTTATAAGACCATACTGCCGGGATTGCAACGAGGAGTCCCGCGGCGGTTGTGATAAAGGCTACGGTTACTGTCCCTGAGGCGATCACTGCTGCCAGCCCGGAATCCGCCACAATGTCGATACCCCGGAATCCAGTCACAATGCCGCTGCATGTGCCTGAAAGTCCGAGGTACGGGGCGACCAAGGCAATTGATTTCAGAGTGCCCACCTTGATGCTGAGGTCGGCAACCAGTTTCCTGCGACCGCGCTGAAATGCACTGCTGGCGGTATCAATCGCTTCCATACTACGAGCTACGCGGTAGCTGTAGGAAACGCGGATGACCACAACAACAACATGTGCAAGCATGAGCGCAAGCACGATGACGTCGACGCGCTGCAGCCAGTTCATCCAGCGCCACAAGTACCCGAAACTCCACTCATACCCGTGCATTTGCCACCTTGGGACAGACTCCGGGCATCAGGAAGAATGCACTCCTCTCCTGCAGCCTTCATGGAGGGAAGACACCACACCACCACGCTGAGGTTCCCAATTGTTGTAATCAGCGATTTCGCTCACGAACAGGATCGCCGAGTAGGGTTCGTTTCAGCCCTGTACCCGCCGTTGCAGACCCTGCAGCACCAACCCGCAGATTTCGTCGGCGAAGCTTTCGTCGAGCTTGTCGTGCCGGATCAGAAAGCGCATGTAAATTGGTCCGTAGAGCGAGTCAAGAATGAGGTCGAGGTCACTCGCAGGGGGCAGTTCGCCACGGTCGATGCCGCGCTGCAGAGTTTGATAAGCCTGCCTGCGTTTCGGCCAGAGGAATCTCTCCCGAAAGGCTTCAAGCAATTCCGGGTCGGACTGACCGCCAGCGAGCAACGCCGCTACGACTTTGCCGCGCTCGGACCGGAAGATGCGAATCACCCTCCGCATCTGCAGGCTCATGTCGCGTTGCACGGAGCCGGTATTCGGGAACTGGAGTTCATCCTCGGCACTGGCGAAGAAAGCATCGGCGACCAGGGCAGCCTTGGTCGGCCACCAACGGTAGACAGTTGTCTTGCCAACGTTGGCGTCGGCAGCGATGGCCTCAATGCTCAGCTCCGGGAATCCGCCGTGCTGTTTGAGCAATTTCAGGGTGCTGCGCAGGATCGACTGACGTGACTCCTCACTGCGTGGCCGGCCGCGCGGGCGCTTTCCGTTAGTTCCGTTCCGGGCCTCGGCGCTCCGGGTATGAGTTTGAGCCATAGCTGAAGTCTAATATAATTTAAATCCGAAACGTACTGTTTCGAATCTTATTCGCTAGTCCGAGACCAGTGTGGGGCCGCCGTTTCGGCAGTATCGGTTTCCGTTAATATGGGGTTTCAGCGTTACCAGTTTTCGCCAGTCTTATGTGGATTGTCGCATTAGCGCTTCGCCGGCCTTATACGTTCGTGGTGATGGCACTGCTCATCATCATTCTTACGCCGATCACGATCCTGCGCACCCCGGTCGACATCTTCCCCGACATTAATATTCCCGTGGTCAGCGTGGTGTGGAGCTTCACCGGCTTGTCGCCGAGTGAAATGGCAGACCGGATCGTGAGCAACTCCGAGCGCGGATTCACCGTCACGGTCAACGACATCGAGCACCAGGAGTCGCAGTCGCTGAACGGAATCGCCGTGATCAAGATCTTCTTCCGGCCTTCCGCCAACATTTCCATGGCGGTGACGCAAGTGACGGCGATGTGCCAGACGGTGCTGCGCGGATTGCCCCCGGGCACGACTCCGCCGCTGGTCATCACTTACACGGCATCGTCGACGCCCATTGTGCAACTGGGCTTGAGCAGCAAGACGCTTCCGGAACAGCAGTTGTTCGATCTGGGGCAGAATTTTCTGCGCACGCAGTTGACCACAGTTCAGGGCGCGGCCACTCCGTACCCTTTTGGCGGCAAGCCGCGCCAGATTCAGGTCGACCTCGATTCCGCCAAACTGCAGGCCTATGGGCTGGCGCCCGCCGACATCGTCAACGCGGTGGCCGCTCAGAACTTGATTTTGCCGGCCGGAACCACCAAGATCGGGCCGACCGACTACAACGTGGAGATGAACGGCACCCCACGGACCATTGCCGAACTGAACGATCTGCCGGTGAAGACCACGAACTCATCCACGCTTTATCTGCGGGATGTGGCACACGTGCGCGACGGATTCGCGGTTCAGACCAACATTGTGCGGCAGGACGGCGTGCGCGGAGTGCTGATGTCGATGTTCAAGCTGGGCGGAGCCTCCACGCTGACCGTGGTCAAGGCGATCAAGGCGATAGTGCCGTTAGCGGCACAGTCTCTGCCGCGCGATCTGAGCATCAAGGCCCTATTCGATCAGTCGCTTTTTGTGCGTGCGTCGATTCAGGGAGTCTTACGGGAAGGCCTGATCGCCGCTTGTCTTACCGCCGTCATGATCCTGATCTTTCTCGGCGACTGGCGTCCGACGATCATCATTGCGATCTCGATTCCGTTGTCCATCTTCGTCTCGGTGATTCTGCTGAGCGCGCTCGGCGAGACCATCAACATCATGACCCTGGGAGGGTTGGCGCTCGCGGTCGGCATCCTGGTGGACGATGCCACGGTGGAGATCGAAAACATCGAGCGTAACCTGGCCATGGGCAAGGAGATGAAGCAGGCCATTCTCGACGGCGCGCAACAGGTTGCGGTGCCTGCGTTCGTATCGACACTGTGTATCTGCATTGTGTTTGTGCCGATGTTCTTTCTGGCCGGAGTCGCGAAGTTTCTTTTCGTCCCGCTGGCGGAGGCGGTGTGCTTTGCCATGCTGGCGTCGTACCTGCTGTCGCGAACCCTGATCCCGACGATGGTGATGTTTATCATGCGCGGACACGAGCATCGCGCCGCGGAGCCGACTAACGTCCTCGCGAAATACCAGCGCAGATTCGAACGCGGCTTTGAAAGATTCCGCGGCCGCTATCAGCAACTTCTGGAAGTCACGCTCGAACACCGGAATTTATTCGCCATCGGTTTTGTGATCTTCTGTTTCTTGTCGCTGGGGCTGGTCTTCTTTCTGGGCCAGGATTTCTTCCCGCAAGTGGACGCGGGCCTGATTCGTCTGCACTTTCGTGCCCGGCCCGGCCTGCGTGTGGAAGAAACGGCGCGCCTGTGCGATGAAGTCGAGCAAGTACTGCGCAACGAGATTCCGAAGGAAGAGTTGGAGACTATCCTCGACAACATCGGCGTCCCCTACTCGGGCATTAATCTCTCTTATGCCAGTTCAGGTGTAATTGGGACGAGCGACGCGGAGATTCTGATTTCGCTGGATCCGGAACGCCACCATCCCACGGCGCAGTACGTGCGCAAGTTGCGCCGCGAACTGCCGTCGCGCTTTCCGGGCGTGGAATTTTTTTTCCAGCCCGCCGACATCGTGTCGCAAATTCTTAATTTCGGATTGCCTGCGCCGGTCGACATCCAGATCGTGGGCGCCGATATGCGCACCAACTACGACATCGCGCAGCGGATCGCAAATCAGCTGCGCCTGATTCCCGGGACGGCGGACGTGCACGTGCAACAGATGATGAGTCTCCCTACTCTTTACCTCGACATGGACCGCACGCGCATCAACCAGGTGGGGTTGAATGCCCACGATGTCGCGCAAAGCGTGCTGATCAGCTTGAGCGGAAGCTTCCAGACAGCTCCCAATTTCTGGCTTAACCCAAAAAATGGCGTTACTTATTCCATCGCTGTTCAGAGCCCGCAGTATCGTATGACGTCGGTGCAGGACTTAATGAACACGCCGGTGACGAACCCGAGCGCGCAGGCTCCCCAAGTGCTCGGCAATCTGGCTCAACTTACGCCGGTGGCGCGTCCCGCAGTCGTCAACCATTACAACGTGCAGCCGGTCATCGATGTGTATGCCAGCACGCAGGGGCGCGATCTGGGTGGGGTTGCATCGGACGTTATGAAGGCGCTCAAACCATTCCAGGACCATCTGCCGCGGGGAACGCGCATCGCGGTTCGCGGGCAAATCGAGACCATGCAGTCCTCGTTCTTCGGCCTGGGCCTTGGCCTTCTGGGGGCGATTGTGCTCGTCTATTTGCTGATCGTAGTCAACTTTCAGTCGTGGCTCGATCCCTTTATCATCATTACTGCCTTGCCGGGAGCGCTGGCGGGAATCTGCTGGTTCCTGCTGATTACGCGCACCACGCTCAATGTTCCGTCGCTGACGGGCGCGGTCATGTGCATGGGGGTTGCGACCGCGAATTCGATTCTGCTGGTTTCGTTTTCTCGCGACCGCATGGATGCCGGCGTGCCGGCACGGCAAGCGGCGCTCGAAGCCGGCTACACGCGCATGCGGCCTGTGCTCATGACCGCCCTCGCCATGATTCTCGGCATGCTGCCGATGGCGTTGGGCTTCGGAGAGGGCGGTGAGCAGAACGCACCGTTAGGCCGGGCCGTGATTGGCGGCCTGTTCTTCGCAACCGTAGCTACATTATTTTTCGTGCCAAGTGTTTTTACGATTATTCATGGCCGCCGCGAGGCACAGCGGCAGCCGGAGCGGAAGTAGACCGCAGTAAAAGTAGGGAAGAACAGAAGCAGAGAATTTTTTGGAGACCGCAATCATGCCAGTACAACCGCCGCCCGTAACGACCGAGCAGAAAGAGACGGAGCCCGTGCGCCCAGGTAACTATCGGCCTTCCGATCTAGGTCCCGCTCCGGTGCGCCGGGGAAAAATTCTGATTGGGGCCGCGCTGCTCGTCCTGATCACCGCCGGCGCAGTTACTTTTCTGAACAGGAAGACCGAAGCTGATGCGCTGGCGAAAGAAACCGAAGCCGTGTCGGTTCCGACCGTCGCGGTGGTGCAACCCGAAGCCGAGCCCGGAAACGACGAACTTGTCTTGCCCGGAAATTTGCAGGCCTTTGAAGAATCCCCTATTTTTGCCCGAACCAACGGCTACCTCTTACGCTGGTACAAGGACATGGGAAGCAAGATTCAGAAGGGTGAACTGCTGGCGGCGATTGACAGTCCGGAAGTCGACCAGGAGCTCTCGCAAGCCCGAGCCAGCCGCGAGCAGATCAAGGCGGCGCTGGAGTTGGCGAAGATCTCGGCCGACCGTTGGGCGAATCTGCGCAAGTCCGACTCGGTTTCGCAGCAGGAGGCCGACCAGCAAGCCAGCGGCTACCAGCAGGCGCAGGCCAACCTGGCGGCGGCGGACGCGAATGTTCGCCGCCTCGAACAACTTGAGTCTTTCAAGAACGTGTACGCTCCTTTTTCCGGCGTGCTTACGCGGCGTAATGTCGATCCAGGCGCGCTCATCAACTCCGGGGCGGGGGTGGCTGGCAAAGAGCTATTCGATATCGCACGCGTCGATACGCTTCGGGTTTACGTGAGTGTTCCGCAGGCGTATGCGCCGAACATAAAAGCGGGGATGAAGGCCAACGTCACGTTGCAGGAATTTCCCGGCCAGAAATTCATGGGAACGGTAGCGCGAACCGCCGATGCCATCGATCCCGCTACGCGCACCTTGAATACGGAAGTGGATGTTCCCAACAAGGACGACAAGCTATTGCCTGGTTCGTTTGGCCAAGTGCATTTTGCGACCGGGACTTCTGTTCCAAGAATTACGATCCCGGTCAATGCCATGCTGTTCCGCGCCGAGGGACCGCGGGTCGCGCTCGTCGACAAGGACGGCAAGGTGCATTTGCGCCCGATCAGCATTGGGCGCGACTTCGGAGCTACGCTCGAAATTCTGGGCGGGCTCGACGTAAACGATCAGATCATCATCAACCCGTCCGATTCACTCGAGGAAGGGCAGAAAGTGCACGTCGCCAAGCCGAATGCAGGAGATGCTCGCTCGTGAAGCGATTGGCACCAGCCATCAACATTGCCTTGCTGGCCGCCGCCCTGCTCGCGGTCTGTAGCTTGCTGTGTACTCTGGGCTGCACCGTGGGGCCTGGATATAAGCGCCCCTCCGCGCAGGTTCCCGATACGTGGAAAGGCGAAGGGCCGTGGCAAACGGCTGCTCCGAAGGATGCAATTCCCAAGGGCGCGTGGTGGCAGCTATTTCATGACGCAGAACTCGACCGGCTGGAGCAAGAGCTGCTTCAGGCAAACCAGTCGCTGATGGCGGCGCGGGACCGCCTCTCGCAGGCTCGGTCGCAGGCGCAGATCGCCTCGTCGGCATACTTTCCCGCTTCAAGCGCCGATCCCAGTGGGCAGCGCCAGCGCATCTCCGGCAACCGTCCGCTATCGGGCAGCACGGTTGCGGCTACGCCCGTTACCCAGAACGTTTTTACCGTCCCGTTTTCCGTTAGCTACGAGCTCGATTTATTTGGACGCGTGCGCCGCAATCTGGAAGCGGCCAACGCTGCACTGCAGGGAAGCGCGGCCGACCTGGAAAATGTGCGCCTGGTGTTGACCGCCGAGCTCGCCGCTGACTATTTCAACCTGCGCGAACTTGATCGCGAAGAGGGAGTAGTGCGGCAGTCGGTGGAAATCCAGCAAAAGGGCTTGGACCTGGTCAACCATCGTCACGAAGGCGGAGTCGCGTCTGGGCTGGAAGTGGCGCAGCAGGCCGCGTTGCTGGATGCGACCGCGACGCAGCTTTCCCTGGTGCAGCAGCAGCGGGCGCAATTCGAACATGCCATCGCCGTGCTGACGGGGAAGTCGGCCTCGGCTTTCAACCTTGCTGAGGCGCCGTTCAATGACGCCCCTCCCGCGATTCCCACCGGAGTTCCATCTGAGATTCTGGAGCGCCGGCCTGACGTTGCTACCAGCGAGCGCCAGATGGCGTTCGAAAATGCGCAAGTCGGTTTAGCGACGGCTGCGTTCTATCCGCATATAACGCTGGGTGGGAGTGGCGGATATGAAAGCCGCGACATTGCCACACTGATAAGCGCTCCCAGCGCTTTCTGGTCGCTGGGTGGTGATCTGCTGCAGCCGATCTTGAATGGCGGCCGCAATCGCGCCACACTGGCGGCAAGCCGCGCTGCTTATGGCGAATCGGTCGCCAATTATCGTGAGTCTGTGCTGGTTGCGTTTCAGCAAGTGGAAGATGGTCTTTCCGGTCTCGCGCTGCTTAACCAGGCCGCGAAGACTCAACAGGCAGCGGTTGCCGATTCGCGCCGCGCGCTCGACATCGCCAACAGCCGTTACGTCGGCGGTGTCACCACGTACCTTGATGTGATTACCGCGCAATCCACGCTACTGAACAACGAGCGCCTGGCAACGCAGTTACTTGGTCAGCAAATGGTCACTTCCGTTTTTCTGGTGAAAGCTCTGGGCGGCGCGTGGGACGCATCCGAAATTCAGCGGGAACAGGTGAGGCCGGCTCTGGTTCAGGCTGTTCAGCAGTAACTCCACAGTGGGAGACTGCGCAACTTCGTGCGCAGCTTGGTGTTTGATGGCTTCGTGCGTTTCTTTCCTAAATCTACGATTTACAAACTTTTACCATCTTTCGCTTTCCGGAAACCATCATCTTGGAAGAGTATGATCATCTACTAGTTTCTTGTGCTGTGTCTCTGGAGAAGCAAGTGGACTGCAAGATCGAATCGATTTCGGCAACGAACCTACGGTTTGTGCGGCTCGTAATATGAATAGAAAAGTGAATTGGCAGTGGATGCAGCTTGGCGGGACTTTGCTCCTGCTGCTTGCCTTTGGCGGTTGCCAGAGCGCCAATTCCTCGAAGGACAAACAAGCCCTGGCAGCCACGACCCGTGCCGTGCCGGTTGCGGTGGCGTCCGCGATCGAGCAGGACATGCCGGTGTATCTGACTGGCTTAGGCTCGGTCACCGCCTACAACACGGTGAGCGTGAAGAGCCGGGTGGATGGCCAACTTATCCAGGTGAATTTTCGGGAAGGGCAGCAGGTCAAAAAGGGCGACCTGCTGGTGCTGATCGATCCACGCCCTTACCAGGTGCAACTGGCGCAGGCGCAAGCGCAGTTGTTTAAAGATCAGGCTTCACTCCGCGACGCACAACTGAACTATCAGCGTTTCAAAGATCTGCTGCAGGAATCCGGCGCGATGTCGCAGCAGCAGGTGGACACGCAAAAGTCGATGGCGGATCAATTCGAAGGCGCGGTTCGGGCTGACCAGGCAACGATCGACAACGCGAAACTTCAGATCGAGTATTGCCACATCACGGCGCCGGTCAGTGGCCGTATCGGCTTGCGGCTGGTCGATGCCGGCAACATTGTCCATGCTACCGATGCGAACCCCATGCTGGTCATCACGCAATTGCAGCCGATCTCGGTCATCTTCACTTTGCCGGAAGACAGTCTGCTTGTGGTCGTGCAGCGGATGAAACAGGGAACTCTGAAGGTTGATGCCTTCGGTCGCGACGATCAAACCAAGCTGGCTACCGGCACCTTGCTGACCATGGACAACCAGATTGATCAAACGACGGGCACGGACCGCCTGAAAGCCACGTTCGACAACCAGGATGGCGTGCTCTTTCCGAATCAGTTCGTCAACATCCGCCTGCTTCTCGATGTGCGCAAGAACAGTACGATCATTCCCAGTGTGGCCGTGCAGCGCGGGCCGCAGGGAAGTTTTGTTTACGTAGTGAAAGCCGACAAGACGGTGGAGGCGCGCCCCGTGACCGTCGCGCTCACGCAATCGAATCAAAGCGCGATCGCCAGCGGCCTGCAGGTCGGGGAGGTCGTGGTCACCGACGGGCAAGACAAGTTGCAGAACGGCGCGAAAGTTGAAACTCACAGCCCGACCGGAAACCCCAAAGCTTCGCAATCGACTACGCAGCCAGCGACAACAGCTCCGACGTCATGAACCCGTCTCGCCTTTTCATTCTCCGGCCAGTCGCCACTTCTTTATTGATGGTGGCCGTGATGCTGGTCGGAATCGTCGCCTACCGGCAACTGCCGGTCTCCGCCTTGCCCGAGGTGGACTATCCGACGATCCAGGTCATGACTTTCTACCCCGGCGCCGCTCCCGACGTGATGGCGTCTTCGGTCACCGCTCCATTAGAGCGGCAGTTCGGACAAGTCCCCGGACTGAACCAGATGACCTCGACGAGTTCGTTCGGCAGTTCGCTGATCACTTTGCAGTTCGCTCTCGATCAGAACATCGACGTCGAGGAGCAGCAGGTGCAGGCCGCGATCAACGCCGGAACGACGTATCTGCCGCAAAATCTTCCCAATCCTCCGGTTTACAACAAGGTGAACCCGGCCGATGCGCCCATCCTGACGATGGCGCTGACCTCGGATTCGCTGCCCTTGTCGCGCATCGAAGATATGGCCGAGACGGCGCTGGCGCAGAAAATCTCGCAGCTTCCGGGAGTGGGTTTGGTCTCGATCAGCGGCGGGCAGAAGCCGGCGGTTCGCGTGCAAGCCAATCCCACGGCGCTGGCTTCCTACCAGTTGGGCCTCGAAGACGTGCGCGCGGCGCTGGCCGCCGCCAATGTGGACCAGGCCAAGGGAGTGATTGACGGTCCGCGGCAATCGTTCACCATTGGCGCCAACGACCAATTGCTATCGAGCCAGCAATATAACGGAGTGATCGTTGCCTACCGGAACGGCGCGCCCGTGCGTTTGTCGGACGTCGCCACCGCCGTTGACAGCGCTGAAAACGTGAAGCAGGCGGCCTGGGTTAACACGACGCCAGCGGTTCTGCTCAATATTCAGCGCCAGCCCGGAGCCAACATCATCAGCGTGGCTGACCGCATCAAGAAAGTTCTGCCGCAATTGCAGGCTTCCATGCCCGCGGCCGTGAAGGCTCAAATCCTCATCGACCGTACGCAGACGATTCGCGCATCGGTCAACGATGTGCAGTTCGAGTTGATGCTGACGGTGGCCCTGGTGGTGATGGTCATCTTCGTCTTTCTGCGGAATCTCGCCGCGACCGTCATCCCCAGCGTTGCGGTGCCACTCTCTCTGGTGGGCACCTTCGGAGTGATGTACCTGCTCGGCTACAGCCTGAACAACCTGACGCTGATGGCGCTCACCATCTCGACCGGCTTCGTGGTGGACGACGCGATCGTGATGATCGAGAACATCAATCGGTACCTGGAACAAGGTGAGCCTCCCCTGGAAGCCGCACTCAAGGGAGCGGGACAGATTGGATTCACGATCGTATCGCTGACCGTTTCGCTGATCGCAGTGCTGATCCCGTTGCTGTTCATGGGAGACATCGTAGGGAGGCTCTTCCGCGAGTTTGCCGTTACGCTGGCGGTTACGATTCTAGTTTCCGCCGCGGTTTCGCTGACTCTGACGCCGATGATGTGTGCGAAGCTTCTGAAACAGAGCCAGCCGGGGAAGGAATCTCGCTTCTACCGCGTCACCGAAGACTACTTCAACCGCGTCATCGCGTTCTACGGCCGGACCCTGAAGTGGGTCCTCAAATATCAGACCACCACTCTTCTGGTCACGGTATCGACGCTGATCGCCACGCTGCTTCTTTATGTGTACGTGCCCAAGGGCTTCTTTCCGGTGCAGGATACGGGCGTGATCATGGGGATCTCCGAAGCCGCCGAGAATGCGTCGTTTGTGGCCATGTCACAGAAGCAACAGGCACTGGCAAAGGTGATTCTGAAGAATCCGAACGTCGACAACCTGGCTTCGTTCATCGGCGTCGATGGAACGAACGTCACGCCGAACAGCGGTCGTATCCAGATTAATCTGAAGCCGCGCAATCAGCGTAAGGAGACTGCTTCCGAGATCATTCGCGATCTGCAACCGGAACTAGCCAAGGTGGAAGGCATCACGCTCTACATGCAGCCGGTGCAGGACCTGACCGTGGAAAGCCGCGTCAGCAGCACCCAGTACCAGTATTCAATGGAAGACGCCGACGCAACTGAGCTGGCCACCTGGTCGCAGCAACTTCTGCAAAAGCTGCAAACCGTACCGCAGTTGCGCGACGTGGCCAGCGACCAGCAGAACAACGGATTGCAAGCGAACCTGATCATCGATCGCGACACGGCTTCGCGATTGGGCATCCTGCCGCAGGCCATCGACGATACGCTCTACGACGCGTTTGGGCAGCGGCAGGTCTCCACCATGTTTACGCAGCTGAACCAGTATCACGTTGTGCTGGAAGTGGACCCGCAATTCAGGGTGACCCCAGACGATTTGAAGGACATCTACGTCAAATCAACGAGTGGCGTATCAGGCGCCGGCACAACGGCGACCAGCACATCAAGCAGCAGCGCGTCGGCCACCAACACGTCCACGACTGGCGCATCCGGAGCCAACACGCAGGTTCCGCTTTCCGCCTTCACTCGCCTCGAAATGCGCAATGCACCGCTCGCGATCAATCATCTCGGCCAGTTTCCGGTGGTAAATCTGTCCTTCAACCTGGCTCCCGGTGTTTCCCTGGGCGAGGCCACCACGGCGATCACCCAGGCGGAACAGGAAATCAACCTGCCGCGAAGTATCAACACCAGTTTCCAGGGAACCGCGGCTGCCTTTCACAATTCGCTTTCGAGCGAGCCCTGGCTTATCCTGGCCGCAGTCATCACCGTTTACATTGTGCTGGGAGTGCTCTACGAGAGCTACATTCATCCGGTCACGATTCTTTCCACGCTGCCCTCGGCCGGTGTCGGCGCAATTCTCGCGCTGCTGATTACCGGCAATGATCTCGGCGTCGTCGCCCTGATCGGCATCATCCTGCTGATCGGCATCGTGAAGAAGAACGCCATCATGATGATTGACTTCGCGCTCGAAGCCGAACGTGTCGAGCACAAACCGCCGGAAGAAGCCATCTACCAGGCGTGCTTGCTTCGTTTCCGTCCGATCATGATGACCACCATGGCCGCATTGCTCGCCGGATTGCCGCTGGCGCTGGGCGGCGGCACGGGCTCGGAACTGCGCCATCCGCTCGGAATCACGATTGTCGGCGGATTGCTCCTGAGCCAGTTGCTCACTCTCTATACAACCCCAGTCGTGTATTTGTGGTTTGACCGGTTGGCGCAAAGATTCGCGCGCTACAAGATCGGCAATCCGATGGAGGAACCGGCTCCCGAGGTTTCCGGGGACTGAAGGCATCAGCGCGTGGCGTAGAAGTCATCGGCCCGTCGCGTCAGAAGGATTCGTATCAGGGCATCGCTTTAGCGATGCCATCAGTCTGACGAAATCAGATGCCCCTTTAGGGGCTGGATTTCGAAATGTGAACTTGGTGAAACTCCAGGCTTTTGACCAGCGCCTAAAGGCGCGTTCACAGCACGGTATCTGCGGTATGCCTGAAGGCATACCCTGATACAAATCGTACTTGCACGACGGGCTAGGCTCTTATGAATATCTCCGCTCCCTTTATCAAGCGGCCGGTTGGGACCTCGTTGCTGGCGGCGGCGCTGCTGCTTTCGGGAGTGTTGGCATTCACGTTTCTGCCCGTAGCTCCGCTGCCGCAGGTGGAGTTTCCCGTCATCTCGGTGTCGGCGAGTTTGCCGGGAGCGAGCCCGGAGACGATGGCCTCGGCGGTGGCGACTCCGCTGGAGCGGCAGTTCGGACGCATAGCTGGCGTGAACCAGATGACCTCGACCAGCCAACTGGGTTCCACCAATATCGTTCTCCAGTTCGACCTCAGCCGGAACATCGATGCCGCGGGACGCGACGTGCAAGCGGCCATCAATGCGGCGCGCAGCCAACTACCCTCGTACCTTCCCGGCAATCCCACGTATCGCAAGGTCAACCCGGCAGACGCGCCCATCTTGATCCTGGCTCTCACCTCCGACACCATCCCGCTGTCCGAGATTTATAACGCCGCGGACTCGATCCTCGCCCAGAAACTAGCGCAGGTAGATGGGGTCGGGCAAGTCTTCGTCGGCGGCGGCGCAAAACCTGCTGTCCGCGCCGAAGTTAATCCCATGTTGCTGAACAAGCTGGGCGTGGGCTTGGACACGGTTCGCACGGCACTCAGCCAGGCAAACGCCAACACGCCCAAGGGCGAATTCAGCGATGCCGTGAATGCGTGGACCATTCGCGACAACGACCAAATTTTCCGCTCCGATCAGTATCGCAAACTGATCGTCGCTTACAAGAACGGCGCACCGGTCCGGCTGTCCGATGTCGCCGATGTGCAGGACAGGGTCGAAGATATTCATAACGTCGGACTGGCCAATGGCAAACCCGGAGTGCTGATGATCATCTCGCGCCAGCCGGGCGCTAACATTATCGCCACCGTCGATCGCGTGCGTGCGGCGCTGCCGCAGTTACAGGCTTCGATCTCTCCCGCCATCGCATTAAGTGTGGTTCTCGACCGCACGATCACGGTGCGAGCCTCGGTGTCCGATATCGAGTTGACGCTGATCATCTCGGTCATACTCGTCATCCTGGTGGTCTTCGCTTTTCTGCGCACGTTGCGCGCCACCTTGATTCCCACCGTAGCCGTGCCGCTGTCGCTAATTGGCACTTTCGGAGTGATGTACCTGCTGGGCTACAGTCTGGATAACTTGTCGCTGATGGCGCTGGCAATCTCGACCGGCTTCGTGGTGGACGATGCGATTGTGGTGCTCGAGAACATCACGCGCTTCATCGAGCAGGGGATGACCCCGGTGCAGGCGGCGTTTCGCGGAGCGCGCGAAATCGGATTCACCGTGCTCTCGATGAGCGTCTCGCTGGTGGCTGTTTTTATTCCGATTTTGCTGATGGGGGGTATCGTCGGGCGGCTCTTCCGGGAATTCGCCGTCGTGCTCAGCGTCGCCATCGCCATGTCACTGCTGATTTCACTGACGATGACGCCCATGATGTGCGCCAAGTTCCTGCGGCCTCGGAGTGAGAAAGAGCATGGCCACTTCTATCGCGCCAGCGAATGGGGCTTTGACCACTTGCTGGGCGGATATAAACGCGGTCTCGATTGGGTCTTACGGCATCAGCCGTTGACCCTGGCGGTCACAATCGCGACCGCCTGTCTCAGCGTGTATCTCTACATCCTGGTTCCGAAGGGATTCTTCCCGCAGCAGGATACGGGCCGCATCAGCGGATCGGTGCAGGCGGCGCAAGACATTTCCTTTACAGCCATGAAGGGGAAGATGAACCAGTTCGTGAACATCGTAATGAAGGATCCTGCGGTGAACACAATTGTGGGCTTCGCCGGCGGCAATACCACGTACAACACCGGACGCATGTTCATCACGCTCAAGCCGCTTTCGGAACGTAAGATCAGCGCGGATCAAGTGATTGGACGTCTGCGATCGCAATTAGCGGTGGTCCCGGGTGCGACCCTGTACATGCAGTCGGCGCAGGATCTGACCATTGGCGGACGCATGGGTCAGGCCCAATATCAGTACACGCTGCAGGGGGAAGACCTGGCAGAAATGAACCAATGGGCGCCGCAGTTGCTGCAGAAGCTTCGTTCTCTGCCGCAGTTGCGTGACGTCAATACCGACCAGCAGGATAAGGGACTGCAAGCCAGCGTGGTGATTGACCGCGACACGGCCGCGCGTCTTGGAGTCGCCGCCGCTGATATCGATAGCGCTCTCTACGATGCCTTTGGCCAGCGCCAAGTCTCGATCATGTACAAGGCTTTGAACCAGTATCACGTGGTCATGGAAGTGGCTCCGGAATTTGCCAACAGCACGGACGCTCTCCAGAGCATCTATGTGCGCGCGAAAAATGGCACGGCGGTACCACTGGCATCGCTCGCGCACTTCGGGCCGTCGAACACCTCGCTCGGGGTCAACCACCAGGGACAGTATCCGTCGGTGACGATCTCTTTCAATCTAGCTCTGGGAGTTTCGCTCGGCGACGTGACCAAGGTGATTGAAAACGCGGAACGCAGCATCGGTTTTCCGTCCACGATCCACGCCAGCTTTCAGGGCACAGCCGCCGCTTTCCAGGACTCGCTGGCCAGCGAACCGTTGCTGATCCTGGCTGCGCTGCTGACCGTTTACCTCGTGCTGGGCATTCTCTATGAGAGCTACGCGCACCCGATCACGATCATATCTACGCTTCCTTCTGCCGGCGTTGGCGCGCTGCTTGCTTTGCTGATTTCGAAGAACGAACTCAACGTGATAGGACTGATCGGGATCGTCCTCTTGATCGGCATCGTCAAGAAGAATGCCATCATGATGATTGACTTTGCGCTCTACACCGAGCGCCAACACGGAAAGTCTCCGACGGACGCGATTCACGAGGCATGCCTGTTGCGTTTTCGCCCGATCATGATGACGACCATGGCGGCGCTTCTTGGCGGACTGCCTTTGGCTTTGGGCACGGGCACGGGATCGGAACTGCGACGCCCGCTCGGCATCACCATCGTGGGCGGCCTCATTGTGAGCCAGATGCTGACGCTGTTCACCACTCCCGTCGTCTATATCTACATCGACCGCCTGGGACTCTGGCTGGCAAGCGTTCGCACCCCCGCTCGACCGCCGGTCGTATCGCGGCCGGCGCAGAGCCAGTAGGCAGTACGGACCACCGAAAGGCGGACCCCGCCGGGAGCTATGCCGTGTGGCGTTCCTGACTGCCGTAGCGCGAACGAATCTCACGCTCCGCAACCAGCCAATCTTGGTTCTCGTCGCCCACAGTCCCTCCGCGCTGCAGGTAGAGTTCGTAGGCGCGGCAGCGAATCTCTTCTTCGAGATTGACCGGAACGAGGTTGGCCGGCTTCGTATTCTTGCGAACTTCGGGCACAACCTGCACAGCGGCAGGCTGAATGGAGGCTTCGGTTTTCTTGCTGAGATTGGTGATACCGTTTCCGGTTGTCTTGCGAGCCATACAGTACTCCTTACAGATACCCAACTCGAGGAATGGTCTTACGTAATAAATAAGCGACATAGGCATTACCCGACAGCCGCTATCCGACTATTTGCGAGAAATGATATATCCACTATAGCGCGAACGCCTGTGGAAAGTGCCGCAAGACAACAAAAATTTTCCCTCCGTACAAAAAAAGGCACCCTTTTCGACCATAAGCAGGAATTGCCGTTGCCGGGGCAGCAAAAGTACTCTGGTAACTTGTCGAGAAGTTGCGGGTGCCCGCAGGATAGAGGGTACAGCCTAAAAGCGACAACTATGTCATCGACTGGCAATCAAGGTTCCGCAGCCAAGGCCGCCAAGGTCAGCGTCAGCGAATTGGAGCGCATGCTTTCGGCATCTCCGAGTTCGGAGAGAGTTTGCCTGAAGCTGGCCCAGATCCTGCGGGTGCGCCGCAGCGAAGTGGCACTGCTCAGGTTAGACCAGGGTAATCTGCGATTCATCTTTCCGCCCGAGCTGCGGTCCGCAGGCGTACTGCCGCTGACCGGATCGGCGGTTGCAGCGCGGACGGCAGCGACTCGCACTCCACTTCTGTCGAATTCCTTCATGCGCGTAAGGCATGTCAGCCTGTTTGAAGCGGTCAAGCTGGGAGCCGAGGTAGAAGATCGAAGCCAGGAACAAATGCCGATTCAGAAAATCATGTCCGTTCCCGTGGCGACCTCCGGAGGAAACGTGATGGGAGTGGTGCAGGTTTCGCGCAAAGGGCTCGATGCTTCGCTCGCGGGCGCAGATTTCACCGGCGAAGACTTGAAGCAACTGGAGCAGGCCGCCGAAATTCTCGCCCGCATGCCGTTCATGCGGGAAGGCGCCGAGATTTAGACTATTTTCTTGCCGATTCGATCCGCGCGTTCGAGTACCAGCACATGCTGGCTCCGCTTGCCGGGTTCCATAGCACACATCAGGCCGGCAGCGCCGGCTCCGAGAATGATGACGTCGTATTTCTGATTCACGCAGGAATGAGCTTAGCAGGGCTGCCGAGCCATCGGCGCTACGGAAATCACCGCCATCTGGATCAACGGAGGCCCGGTTTCGCTGATTGGGAGTTCTCTGATTGCGAGTTCAACGATTGTAGGAATGTGACAATCTGCCAGCGCTGTTGTTCCGGCAGCTTCGACCAAACCGGCATGCCTCGGCGCACAACTCCATTAGTCAGTATCCAGAACAGCGTGCCGGACGTTGCCTGCTGCACTTCTTCCCGCAGCAAGCCTGGGCCTTTCCTCGTGCCTCCCGCCTTTCTTCCGTGACACTCGGCGCAGTGTTGTTCAAAAAGTTTTCCGCCCGCAGCCACCGCCTGAGTATCGCCTTCGAAAGGATTTCTCCTCTGACGCGCCTTTTCCGGAGCTTCCGCCAGTGCGGCGTACGTCGGGTAGGAGTGCAGGAGTGGGAACTGCTTAAGATGAAGATCCGACCTCCGGCGGCGTGAAGCGGAGTCGAACGATGTCGGCGGTTCGGCAGGCCACCCTTCGGCTATCCCCCTCGGCTCCGCTCGGGGCTTCGGCAAAACAGGGCAAGCTTTCTCGAAAAGCGCGAGAAGTGGCGCAGCCCCAGTTATTTCGGTCAATGTTCAAAGACAAACCCGCGTTATACTTCGCACGTTGATGTGGCCCACCCGCCATGCCAAAGCGGAGTACGCGAAGCTGCGATAGCTCCATTCCTGATTAAAGTCTGGCTTGACTTTGCGTTGATTTGGTGTATCTTTGTCGCGTCAAGCCGAACCTAGAAACTAATCCCGCTCCACGGAGTTTTAACGAGGTTGGCGCAGGTTTGGCTTCGGGAAAAGAGCCGACCTCGCATTTCACACCAAGGAGGTTCGCCATGGCTGCTAACCCGGTTGTTCGCCCCGCCGAATTGAAACTCGAACCAGAGAAGAGAGAATCCGAAACGACTGTCCGGGCGACAGGTCGGATTACCTCAGATACATCTGCCACGCTGGAGAACACGCTTCGCGATCTGGTCTCTGACAACAAGCGCGTGGTATTAGATCTTACGAATGTAGATTACATCGACAGTTCCGGTCTTGGAGCGCTGGTGGCTGTCTATATGCATGCGACAAGGGCCAATTGCGATTTGGAGATCGCGAATCCAAGGTCGCGGATAAGAGACTTGTTCAGCCGGAGCGGATTGGGTTCGGTGTTCAAAGGGCATGGAGAAAACTATTTTGACGGCATGTGACGTCTGATTAAAGCCTCTCGGCCAGCCGCAGTAAGCAGTAAGTGGTCGGTCGCCTACGTGTCAGTGGGGGACTCAACACGCGCGATTGGAGTGTCTCTAGATTTCATCTCTAACGTGGCAGCCTCCTGCTCCACCCCATGATCGGCCAAACCATCTCGCATTACCGCATTTATCGAGAAGCTGGCCGAGGCATTGATCTTCTTGACTTCCACCTCTCCCTGGGGCGCACAATTTTGCCCTTCCATTCATACATAGTCATACAGTACACTCACCCTGGTCTGATAAGCGAATCTCATCGGAAACAATCAGTAGAACGCCGCCTTGAAGTTAGGCGCGTTGTCGGGACGAAGGAATCCAAGCGGAATCTAGCGTTCCAAACAAAGCATTGTCCGCCTGTGGACAACGGTAGCTGGACATGTGCTGCGTAGAAGCCACAATGAAGTTATGAACAATCCTCGTCTGAAGTCGGTGGTTCTCGTTGCGGCGCTCCCGGTGAAGGTCGCGTTCTCAGGGCTCCAGGACAGCAATTGAGGATCACTTATGTGCATGGCTTTTGTATAGCTAAGATCTCGCTCATTGATTAAGAGACGGAATCATTTCGTCTTAAGGGCTAGCGTGGCAACCAGGTGCCTTTCCGGAGATGTGAAGGTGGCTAGGGGCCAGGAAATTGCTCGTGAAGTTCGGATAGGCGTTGAGGAGGGTCATCCCATGAATCAGCTGTCGGCGAAACGGGCGTTGGTCTTGTGCGTTGTTTCAGGGCTTGCTGTCTTGTCCCTTGCCGAACAGCTTGTGGCCCAGGGGAGGGGTCCAGGGTCGCTACAGCCGGACCCCACCGCAGTCTTCATTACCGTCGCGTTGCACCACGATATTCCCGTCGCGCGGGGGAACATCTTACTCTTGTCGTCATCCGCTGGGCATGGAAGGGTAACCGCCCGCAGCAATGGAGGCGCGAGCGCGGCCATCACTCCCAGCGTTACCGCAAATGCGCTGAACCTCGGGACCTCGTCTTATGGCGTCGGACTAACCGCTACGCCGACGACGAGCCAGCCCGAAGCCGAAGAGGAAATCGCGGCGGATCCTTCCGATGCGACCGGACAAAACCTGGTCAGTGCGATCAGCGACTTCTCGCAGCCGAGCGGCTTCAACTTCACCAAGTGGACCTTATCAAGTACGGGCGGCGGCTCTTGGAGCGAGAACTTTGTCCCCTTCAATTCCGGTACCGGTCTGCTGGTCACGAGCGACGGGCGCTCCTGGAACGCGAATAGCGATCCGGTCGTAGCGTTCGACCGAACCGGCAACGTGTTTCTCTCCGACCTCTACATCGCGGTCGACTCCCTGGGTAGAATCACCTCTGAGGGCCTGTACGTCAGCACGGACACATTTAGCCACCTGCAGCCCCCGAGCGGCAATTTTGGCCACACCTACCGCATACGCGCTAACCTGAACAACACGAAGACTTTCAGCTTCGAGGACAAATCCTGGATCACGGTGGATAATAGCGGCACAGCCACAGCGGGATATGTGTATGCGTCTTGGAGCCACTTCACCGGCTGCCAAAATAAGTATTCCATCTTCATTGGTTATTACCTGACCTGCAGCAGCGATGTATTGTGGGTTGCATACTCGAAAAACCACGGACAAACGTGGTCCACTCCCATAACGATCAATCCCAGCGGGCAGAATGGTGCACTGCAGGGTTCCCAAGTTGCGGTCGGTCCGAATGGTAAAGTCTATGTGGCGTACGAATTGTTTGGTTCGGGCGACCAGCGCCAACAGTACCTCTCGGTAGGAACCTGGAACGGGAGCACTCTCGCTTTTTCCGCTCCGTTTGCGGTCACTCCGGCTTTCAGCGAGCTTAATTTTGCTGGTTGCTCGAACTGTAGCGCCAGTTACCGCGTCAACAGCTTTCCCAGCCTGGCGGTCGGACCTGCCACGACAAACAATTCTGGCGGCAACGTGTACCTCGTTTATGGCGGGCAGGCAAACAGCACGAGCACAGCCCAAGTTTACTTCGTCTCCTGCACCAGCGGCTGCACGAACTCGGGCGCTTTCGCTGCCCCGGGCATCGTGAACGACAGTCTTGCTGGCGACCACTTTTTCCCCGCTATCGCCGTGGACAAGAGCGGAGTCATCCACACCAGCTGGTTTGACAGCGCAACAACCCGTCGAATCCCGACTACCTCGATATCTACGCCGCGTTCCTGACGTACGATAGCGGCACGAACTCGTTCACGCTCTCTCCCAACGCGCGGGTCACAGCAAGCACCATGGATGCGAGCATCTCGGATCTGTTTGGGGACACGGGCTTCATCGGCGACTACGCGGGCATCGCGGCCACTGCCGCCTCGCCCGCTACCGCTCACCCAGTTTGGACCAACGCCTCGGGCCTCCTTGGGTATCTCATCAGCGGTTCCCTGCAAACCGCGACGCTGACTCCGTGAGGAATGTCGTAAGTACCGGAACGCACTGAACAAGAGGTAAGCGCCGATTCGATGGCAAATTGACGAAGCGGGTCTTTTTAAGGTGCTTGAACTCTCCCTCCCGGCACCAGCGTTAAGCGGCTCTGGTTGTGCCCCAAGTCACCCCCAGATATGATGAATGGTACAGCCCCCACTGCCACCAAGCGAGAAAGTAAAAGTAACGACCTTCACTAGAGGATGCCCATGAAGAGAGTGTTGATTCTAGGCGCCGCAGGCAGGGATTTTCATAACTTCAATGTCTTATTTCGCGACAACTCCGAGTATCAGGTAGTCGCGTTCACTGCCACTCAGATTCCCGACATTGCCGGCCGCCGTTATCCTCCGGAACTTGCCGGACGCTTGTATCCGGAAGGCATTCCGATCTTCGAAGAGAAGGATCTGGAAAGCCTGGTCGCCAAATACGAGATTGACGCGGTGGTGTTTTCCTACAGCGATATTTCTCACCAGAACCTGATGCATCTCGCCTCCCGTGCGGTGGCTGCGGACGCCGATTTCTGGCTTCTGGGAACCGAGCACACGCAATTGAAGTCGTCGGTCCCCGTCATTTCCGTGTGCGCGGTGCGAACTGGATGCGGCAAGAGCCCGGTCTCGCGCCTGGTCGCCGGAGAGTTGCACCGGCAGGGTCGAAGGCCAGTGGTCATTCGGCACCCCATGCCTTACGGGGACCTTGCCAAGCAGGCGGTCCAACGCTTCGCCACCATGGAGGACCTCGATCTTCAGCAATGCACCATCGAGGAACGCGAAGAGTATGAACCGCACATTGGCAAAGGAACAGTGGTGTATGCGGGAGTGGACTACGAAAAGATTCTCCGCCAGGCGGAGAAGGAAGCGGATGTCATTTTGTGGGATGGGGGCAACAACGACACTTCCTTCTATGCCTCCGATCTGGAAATTGTTGTCGCGGACCCGCACCGTCCGGGGCATGAACTGTCTTACTTCCCCGGTGAAGTCAATCTGCGGCGCGCGGATGCGATCGTGATCAATAAGGTGGACACCGCCGAGCAGCGTGACATTGAGACGGTTCGCCAAAACATAAAGCTCCACAATCCAAAGGCAGTTGTCTTTGAGATGGCCTGCCGAGTCTCCATTCCCGACCCGCATCTGGTGAAGGGACAGCGCGTGCTGGTGGTGGAAGACGGTCCCACACTCACTCATGGAGAGATGCCCTACGGCGCCGGTGTGGTCGCGGCGCGGCAATATGGGGCAGCGGAATTGGTAGACCCGCGGCCTTATGCCGTGGGATCCATCCGTGGTACCTACGAGCGCTATCGGCACCTGACGAACCTTTTGCCCGCCATGGGTTACAGCGCTATCCAAAGACACGAACTGGAGGAAACCATCCGCCGCACTCCGTGCGATCTTGTCTTGATCGCCACTCCCATTGACCTCGCGCGGGTGATCAAACTCGATAGGCCCAATCTACGTGTGATCTATGAAGTCGAAGAACTCACCAAGCCCGGCCTGGCCGAAATGCTTGCCCAGTTCTCGCGCGAGCACCAGCCAGCACTAGCAGGAGCCAGAACAGGAGTCAGAAAATGAATGGCAATGGCAATATCAAAGACTTTCTCTCGATTCGAGATTTCTCGCCCTCGGACATCCAGTACCTGCTCACTCTAGGCCGTCAAGTTAAGGCTCACGCAACCGCTTACGGCGGGGCACTCCGGCGCCAGACCCTGGCCATGATCTTCGAGAAACCTTCTTTACGCACCCGGGTAACTTTTGATGTCGGCATCCAGCAACTGGGCGGCTTCTCCCTCTACCTTTCTCCCGCCGAAATCAATCTGGGCAAACGCGAGTCCGTGTACGACGTGGCTAAGAACCTGGAACGTATGGTGCAGGGCATCATGATCCGCACTTTCTCCCATGAAGTGGTTGAGCAGATGGCCCGGTACGCCAGCATCCCTGTCATCAATGGGCTTACCGACTACAGTCATCCCTGCCAGGCGATGGCAGACTACCTCACCATTTGGGAGGCTAAAGGCAAGCTGGAGGGTTTGAAGATCGTGTTTGTAGGCGATGGCAATAACGTCGCACGCTCCCTGCTGTTTGCCGGAGCCCAACTGGGCGCGCATGTTTGGCTGGCTACGCCTCCGGGATACGAACTCGATGCGGCGTCTGTGGCGTGGGCCCGCGAGCGTGGCGCCGAGACGGGTGGCACTTGCACCGTAACCAATGATCCGGACGAAGCCGCCTCCGGCGCTGATGTGATCTACACCGATGTCTGGGCCAGCATGGGGAAAGAAGACGAAGCCGAGAAGCGCAAGCATATCTTCCTCCCTTACCAGGTCGATGCGACTCTGTTCGGCCGGGCCAAGCCAGATGCCATCTTTCTGCATTGCCTGCCTGCACACCGCGGCGAAGAGGTCACCAACGATGTGATCGACTCACCACGGTCGCTGGTATTTCAGCAGGCGGAGAACCGGCTGCACGCGCAAAAGGCGATCATGCTGGAATTGATGAAAGGTGAGTTCGTCAAATTGCCCGGACTTGCCGAGCTGCAAGAGTTGGCGCACATTTAAAAATTTGTGGAGAGCCGGGCGTCCCCGCGCGGCTGGACGGGCGAGACGCCCGTCCCTCCACAAGCAAGAAACTGCTTATGAAGACCATGCTCCTTGCCGTCGGTGGAAACTCCCTGATTCGCGCGGGAGAAAAGGGAACCATCGCCGAGCAACGGAGTAACGCCCAGCGGACCGCGGCCCAGATCGTCGGCCTGATCCGTGCCGGTTACCGGATCGTGCTCACGCATGGCAATGGTCCGCAAGTTGGGGCAGCGCTTCTGCGCTCCGAACGGGGAGCGAGCCAAGTCCCTGGGCATCCGCTGGATGTTTGTGACGCCTCTACTCAGGGGGAGATCGGATATCTTCTCCAGCAATCGTTGCAAACCGAGCTGCACCTGGCCGATCTGCGCGCGCCGGTGGCGACTGTTCTCACCCAGTGCCTGGTGTCGCCCGACGATCCCTCCATGCAGCACCCCAGCAAGCCGATCGGTCCTTTCTATTCGCGCGCCGATGCCGAGGAACGCAAGCGCCTTTTCGGGTGGGAGATCGTGGAGGATGCGGCCCGCGGTTATCGCCGCGTGGTTCCGTCGCCTGAGCCGATTGACATTGTTGAACTGGAGGTCATTCGAAATCTGGTCGAGCAGGGTGTGCTGGTCATCGCCTGCGGAGGCGGAGGAATTCCTGTGGTCTGGAGGAACGGGAGATTGCAAGGCGTCGAGGCGGTCATCGACAAGGATCGCGCCTCTACGTGGCTGGCTTCACGCCTCGGCGTAGACCTATTTGTTATTGCTACCGACACCGACTACGTGTATCTGGACTACAAGAAACCAACGCAGCGTCCGCTGCGGCACGTCGGCGCGGCGGAGTTGGACGAGTACGCACGGGCTGGCCATTTCCCACCCGGGAATATGGGCCCAAAAATCGAATCCGTGTTGCGCTTTCTGCGCAACGGCGGGAAGGAAGCTATCATTACTTCTTGCGAGAATCTGTGCCAGGCGGTCGTCGGATCGGACAGCATTGGATCGGACAGCATTGAATCGACCGGCATTGGATCGGCCGGCCAGGGATCGGCCGGCACGCACATGTTCCCCGATCGCGACCGTGCGGAAATCGAGCGAAACACTGATCTCAAAAACAAAGCGCTCGAACTTCCTTTGGGAGGACGCTAATGCCAAAGCCGACTATCACCTCTCTCCAGCCAACCCAGCCTCCTACTTCGGAATCGGCGCTGACGGCTAGGATGACATTGAAGCATGTCGTCGAGTCCCAGCAATTCACTGTTCCCCTGCTCATGGAACTATTCGAGCGGTCGCGCGGCATGGAGCACGTGGTGGCGCGCGGAGGCACGCTCGACTACCAGAACCGCATCATGACCACGCTTTTTTATGCGCCTTCTACCCGCACTCGACTTTCGTTCGAGGCCGCCATGCATCGCCTGGGCGGCAGGGTCTTGTCCACGGAGCACGCGGGCGCGTTTTCTTCGGAGATCGAAGGGGAGCAGGTGGAGGACTCGATCCGGATTATCAGCGGCTACTCGGATGTGATTGTGATCCGGCACTCCGACGAGGGCGGTGCGCGACGGGCCGCGGAAGTCTCGGCGGTGCCGGTGATCAATGCGGGGGATGGCAATGGCGGGCAGCATCCGACCCAGGCTTTGCTCGACCTGTACACTATCTATAGGCAGCGTCCGCTGGACGGCCTAAGCGTGGCCATTATCGGCGAGTTGGATAAGGGCCGTACGGCGCGATCGCTGGCCTATCTGCTGGCCAAGTTTGAACGGGTAAAGATGTTCTTCGTCAGCCCTCCGCAACTCCAGATGAAGCCGGACATCCTGGAATACCTCGACGAGCACGGCGTCCGCTACGAACTGGAGTCGGATATCGACCGCGTGATTGGCGAAGTCGATGTGGTTTACCAGACGCGAATCAGGCCCGAGCGAGTGCGGGATACTGATGGCCTGAAAAACGACGGCCTCAGGCGCTATGCCATCGATTCGAAAGTTGTGCAGCGCATGAAGCCGGACGCGTTAATCCTTCATCCGTTGCCCCGCACGGTCGAGTTAGACAAGTCAGTCGATGCCGATCCCAGAGCCATGTATTTCCGTCAGGCCATGAATGGCCTCTACGTGCGGATGGCGCTGCTGACCATGCTGTTGGACAAGGAGCCGGGGGCGGGAAGCGCTTGGTGGTAGGAATGACGAGCAACTCGGAAGTAAAGGTCAGCGCGGAAGGGATATTCGTGTCGTGCTCCCAGGGGCAGACCCGACTATGGGAGTTTCATCCTGATGACGTTACTTCTGTAGGGATTTATTCCGAAGATGGCCGGACGCATGAGGTGATTGTGGCACTTAATCGTGACTTTGACGTGCCACAAGGGACCACAGGGTTTGAGGAACTCAATGAACGGTTATCAATAGAGCTAAGGGCGAAAATCACAGTGGGTATCAATGCTGAGCCTTCGCGCTCGGGTATCGTTCTTTGGCCACCGCACTTGGCTGGAAGCGATCTGTGGGAGTTTTATGTCATCGGCACGGATGGACTTGCAAGGTATGTGTCGCCGGACAGTCCAGATGCCGTGCGAGGCCTTTGTGGACCCGTTCGACGTGAGATGGCGCGAAACGCCAAACCTCGTTTACCAAAAGATTTTCCGCAACCATTGATTGACGGAGGATTTGCTTACCACGGCGACACGGGTTGGTGTAAAGACGATGCGGTGCACGTGGCGGAGTGGTTCAGCGAAAGAGAAGCAGCGATTATCGATGCAGAAGTTTGGCTCGTCAAGAACGGAGTCGTTCAACCCTATATACAAACGGCATCTGGGGTTATTGCCTACCGTTATTCGACAACGACTCAGCCATTCGAAACGTGGGAAAGATTTGCGAACCGTGCCTTGAACGAGACAACTACGTTCATACGCAAGTTTCAATGGCCGGAAAACGCCGAGGAAACTGCCGAGCAGGAAACGCGGTTTTGCCTCGGCTGGATCTGGAAATACTGGCTTGAGGAAGATGGATTTAGATTCCCGAAGTAGCCATGCAATCGTCCAGCATCGACGGCTTACAGTAATTGTCGACAACACGCGTTTGCCCAAGCATCTCTCAGGCTCGCTACCGAACCACTTATTGGATAGCTTCTAGCATCCCGGCCGAAAGGAACTTATGACCACCGAACTAATAGAAAAATCTATGCGCGCCGACTACTTTGTAGAACTCGAAAACCAGTATGGAGCTCATAACTATCATCCGCTCGACGTGGTGATCGAGCGCGCGGAAGGGGTGTGGGTTTATGACGTCGAAGGCAAACGTTACCTCGATTGCCTGGCGGCGTATTCCGCGGTGAATCAAGGACACTGCCATCCCAAAATTCTGCAAACTCTCAACGAGCAGGCCCGGAAAGTCACCCTCACTTCGCGCGCGTTCCGCAACGAGCAACTCCCGCTGCTCTGCAAAGAACTCCACGACTTGACCGGATTCGACATGGCGCTCCCCATGAACTCAGGCGCCGAGGCGGTCGAAACCGCGATCAAGACGGCCCGCAAGTGGGGCTACAAGATCAAGGGCATTCCTCAGAATGAGGACAAAGCCGAGATCATCGTTTGCGCCAATAATTTTCATGGCCGCACCGTCACCATCGTCGGCTTCTCCACCGACGAACAGTATCGCGACGGCTTCGGCCCGTTCACACCGGGGTTCAAAGTCATTCCCTTTGGCGATGCGCGCGCCCTCCGCGAAGCCATCACTCCCGACACTTGCGCCTTTCTGGTGGAACCCATTCAGGGCGAGGCCGGAATCGCGATTCCGCCCCAGGGATTTCTCCGGGAGGCGGCGGAAATCTGCCGCCAGAATCGCGTGCTGCTGATGGCCGACGAAATTCAGTCCGGCCTGGGACGAACCGGCAAACTCTTTGCCTACATGCACGAAGGCATCACGCCCGATGTGTTGATCGTGGGCAAGGCACTGGCCGGCGGGTTCTATCCGGTCTCGGCCGTGTTGGCGTCGCGCGAGATTCTTGGCGTGTTCAAACCCGGCGACCATGGCAGCACCTTCGGGGGCAACCCGCTCGCCTGCGCTATCGCGCGGACCGCGCTGCGCGTCCTCATTGAGGAGAAGATGGCGGAACGTTCCGCCGACCTAGGCGCTTATTTCTTGACGCTCCTGCAAACCCTGCGCAGCTCCGAACTGAAAGAGGTGCGCGGCATAGGCTTGTGGATCGGCATCGAACTCTACAGCCCCGCGCGTCCTTACTGCGAAGCGCTCAAGGAAGAAGGAATCCTGTGCAAGGAGACGCATGACCGGGTGATTCGCGTCGCGCCCCCGCTCATCATCAGCCGTCAGGAAATTGACTGGGCCTTTGAGCGGATTGCGAAAGTGATTCAGAAGCAATGATCGAGGGGAACAGCGAAATCAGGCACGATGTCAGATCGCCATGCGCATCCAGGGGAGCAAGCACTTCGCGCGCCAGGAGTTCCTTGCGGTCTTTCTGAACGAAGAATAGAAACTTTTCTGGGAGAGCAGCCTTGTGGCAAGGAGAACGCTGGAAGAAGGTAAAGGCTGTGACATTGGTTATGCTCTAGCCATCAGCTCCTGCGAGGGAGCCAACAGCGTGGAGACATGCACCGTCACAGCCCTTGATGCGATCACCGCTTTCGCGGTCCCAAACCCCAACTCCTCCTCGCAGAGCCGTCGGTTTTTTCAGGTCTG
>Ga0209117_1000244_pt1 | contig 29268 bp, 21 predicted proteins | sample BlaSpr_A8_OM2_M2_FD_187978 | JGI IMG/M metagenome (GOLD analysis project Ga0209117, IMG submission 187978) | Forest soil microbial communities from Thunder Bay, Ontario, Canada - Black Spruce, Ontario site 2_A8_OM2_M2 (SPAdes) (version 2) | ecosystem: Environmental > Terrestrial > Soil > Boreal... | reverse complement strand
TCTGGCAAGACAAGCGGTGTTCCGGCACTGCACAGGATAATTATGTCCTTGACAGAGCCTTCGCTCTTATCGAGGCGCACCCCCAGTTGTTTCGGTCAACGTTCTAAAGACACACCAGCGTTATACTTACCACGTTATGTGGCCCACCCGGCGTGTGGGACAACATGTAAACGAGCGAGTTGAAGGGAATCGGCGAGCGTTCTCGTTTTATGAGATGCGGGCCGAGTCGAACGCTGGATCGATGAGCGGAGGAAACCACGGGGGAGGACGAATTTTATGAAGCTGGGATTAAGCAGTACTTTCATCGTATTCGTTGTCTTGAACACTCGACGGATGGGATGAGGAACGCTGCAGGGCCTGCCTCCGGCCAATACTCCGAAACGCCGCCGCAGCGCCTCGGGCGTACCGAATGCATCCAAAGAAAAGGAGGTCACAATGGCTTTCGAAAACAAGATCAAGTTGCATAGCCGCAGACGCCGGTTCGGGTGGTGGCTGTTGGTTGCTGTGGGAGCGCTTACCACGGTCTATGGCTTTGCCCAGGAATCAGAAAAGAACCCAGCAGGGGTGACAACCTCTTTGCGCCGGGAATCGGTGAAGCCGCAGGCCGAGAAAGACGCCAAGAAGTTCAAGACGCGTGAAGGACGTCTCCAGGCGAAACCGCTGGACTGGAATGCGACTATTGGGAAGCCCACTCCGCGGGCGAAAGTGAGCGAAGAGGAAGAAGAGTTGGCCAAGAAGAGAGAGCCGAAGTCCGCCAAGGGTGGGCTGCGGAACCCGAACGCAAAACGCGAGGCCCAGAGACTGCATCCGGAGGATTGGAAAGCTATCAGCGAACCCGCGCCCAAGCACACGACGGGTTTGCTTAGGGAGGGCCTGGACGGGAAACTGGTGCTTACAGCGGGGTCGACGGACGTGTTCACGCAGTACTGCGAGAGTTGTCCGAGCGTGAACCCAGATGCCCCTTCGGCAGCGATCGGCCGGTTATTTACGAATGAGGGATCATGCACCGCGTCGGTGATTAGCGGCAACAATGTGATCGTGACCGCAGGGCATTGCTGCTACAACCGCGGCAACAAAAACTGGATTGGCGGTTGGAGTTTTGTGCCGGCGTATGACAACGGGAGTGCGCCCTTCGGCACCTTCGACTGGAGCGTGGCAACTACGCTGACCAGTTGGATCGATAACGGCGACATTCCGTCCGATGTGTGCCTGATCAACCTGCAGAACGATTCGGCGGGTCACGGAGTCAGCTACTACACGGGCTGGCTGGGCCGAGCCTGGGACTGGGGAAGCGACCAGGAACTACATGCGCTGGGGTATCCCGGGAACTTGGGGAATGCGCAAACGCTGGAGCTCTGCACGGCAGAGACTTTTAGTCCGGATAGTTCGTGCGGCGGCGACGGCGTATTGAACATGGGATGCTCGATGACTTACGGATCGAGCGGCGGGCCATGGGTTATGAGCTACCGGGGCGGGGATTGGGTGAATGCGACAGTGCATGGCTACGACAGTCAAAGCTGTACGGGAACTTTCGGGAAGACCTTCAACGGACCCCGGTTCACGTCCGGCAACATCGCGACGCTGTGCAGCGCTGCGGGATGCTAGTCGAGGCGCCCGATCTCAGGCGGAGAGTGAGGAGGGAAGGCTGCTGATCAAGGAGAACACTCTTCCATTTGGCGGGTGGCCCGTCCTATCGCGAAGCGAAGGGCGGGGATGTTCAGCCGGCGCCCCTTAGTTTTGCCGAGGGTGGTGTGCTCACGTGCGCCTAGCGCTTGGAATTCTTCGCTAACTCCCTCACCTCTGCGCAACCACAGCGGCGATCTGTAAGCAGCCGACGCTCCACTTCCCGATCCTGCCTTCCACCCTTCTTCATCACAAACACCTTTGCCACGCCGGGTGCGCCACGTCTCGCGGTTTTTTCGAGACGTGGCATGCCGCGAGAGTCTCACTTTTCGCAATGCCATGTCTAACCTTTCTCATCACAGACCATCCGTGATCGGGTACTGTCTTAATTTAGTTTTTCCACCGCAGAGTCACGGAGGCAAGGAAAAACCTAACTGCTTGGCAAGACCTTCCCCTTCTGGCTTTTACAGGTTCAAGGTTTTCTCCGTGCCTCTGTGACTCCGTGGTAAAAAAAAGCGCAAATTAGAACACTACCCCTGCGAAAGCGCTATAAGAATACTTGACAAGAAGAGGTAAAATAGATGTAGGTCGCAGCCCAGCGCTGCCGACCGGAAATTTTAGTAAAGTTCTTTGAAATCTATACTTTGCAAGGATCATTCCGGGCAACTCCTTGATTCTAAACACCAAGGCCCCAAGGAGCCTTCAGTAACTCCTTTGTTATGAACACTTTGCCGATAACACCTTTAATGCCAATACTTTAGCAAAATTAGAGGGGGGGAGGGGGGTACCCATATCAAGAAAATAACCCCATCCCCGAAAGCACTTTAACTGAGAACTGAGAACCGAGAACTGAGAACTAGAAAGCTATGCATCCGCTTCGGGCAATGGCCTCAGCGGCTCGATGACGTGCAGGCCGCACTCAGTTTTGCCCGAGCCAGCATTCGCGATGCTGCGAGCGCTAAAGGCGAAGCGTCGCAAATCTCGTCCGCATCCACTCCCGCGACCGGGCATCCGGTGACATTTCGCGTGACATCGCCGCAGGCACTCATCGTGTTCAATCCCACTCGCCCCAGCGCTTCGAGGAGGTCTGGAAGGGCCTCGATCGTGACCCAGTGCAGCTGGATGTTTTGGCGGACGGTGATATCGGCAATTCCGTGAGCATAGCGGCCGGTGAGTTCGGCAATGGTTCGCAATTGATCGGAATGCAGCAGACCGTTGGGGATCCGGATTCTGACCATGAAGCGCTGCAGTGCCCGGCCTTCCCCGCCCTGACCACCGGTTACGCCCGCCCCATCACCCTGCGTGTACACGCCCCACCAGCGAAAATAGGTCCCAATCCACTCCGGCGGAATGGACTCGAACCCCTCGCGCGCGAAGCGCCGAATTTCTTCCAGACCCTCCCAGGGGTTCTTGGAGCGTTTGAGGCGCTCGACTCGCTGCGCTTTGGTTTCTGTCGCTGTGTTTGTCATGGATTGTTTGCCCCAGCCTGTTTGTCCCCGAAAATAAAAAACCCACCGCCAGGTTCATCTGGCGGTGGGTTATAAGTGCCGGTATTAGAACAAATCCCTTAGATCGGCAGCCTCCCTGCGCCAGAGCACACGCATGCACAACAGCAACATGAGCACATGCACATCGCGCAAAGGACCTGCCTTAACATGGTGACTATCCATTCTAGGTCGACCGGCTCTCTGCGGTCAACAAACTTCGGTACTTACCTGGATGCATATTTTTCGATCCAACGGCTCGGGATTTTTGCGCCATGCCCGCCCGTGGGGGCACAAGCCTGAGCGCCCTACGACCATCTACAAATGGACCAGGCCGCGCTGCAGGGCCGTAACCAGATCTGTACCACCATTCGATAAACGTTTGGGTGAGCGATGCTCCACAACTCTGGCGATGGCAATTCCAAAGAAACCGCCACCTCATGAGCGCCTGCATCCGCCAGCACCGTGCGAGTCTGGGCGGCGGCAGGTTGGTTATCGTGGATCTGGCACCGGAATCCGCTGCCGATCGACTTCAACGGAGCCCGCCAGCGTCAACCAAACGTCGCGGACAATCCCCCCGTAGTCCCACCAGTCGTACCAGATCTGCTTGGGATCCGGCCCCGCATCGCAAAACCGGGAATCGTAGCCTGGCCAAAGCGGTTGTCGATTTAGAACGGAAAACCCGATTCAGGTTCCCGCACCGGGAATTGGAAGAAAGGTGGCCCCCAACGAACTCGCAACCCCAACAAGTAGAAGGCAAGCACAAATCCAGGAAGGGCAACGGTGGTGGCAGGGTAAGTGCAATAGAGGACGTGGGCAGTCACTCCAACATATGAAAGTTCTAAACCAACCTCGCTAAGCGGGACTAGCGAAGCTTCACTCGAACGGAAACGCAAATCATGCAGACGGGTTTGGCAAGACAACAAGCAAGAGAACAGAAGATGCCCGGGTTGGCCGTGGCTCAGGACTTTTCGGCAAACTGGTTTGCGGCTTACACCAATTCGCATCACGAAAAACGTGTGGTCTCGCACTTCACCGAGCGCCAGATCGAATCGTTCTTACCCCTGTATTCAACGCGCCACCGTTGGAAGAACCGTTGCGAAATGAACCTCGAGCTGCCACTTTTTCCAAATTACGTGTTTGTGCGCATTGATCCACGGGAGCGTGTGGGCGTACTCGAAGTGCCGGGTGTGCTGTCGCTGGTTGGTTTTGGACGAACCCTCGCACCGCTCCCCGATTTTGAAATCGAGGCACTCCGCTCCGGTCTCGGACAGCGGAAGATTGAGCCCCACCCCTACCTTGTCATCGGTGAGCGGGTTCGCATCAAGGCCGGACCCATGATGGGGATGGAAGGCGTGCTGGTCCGCAAGAAGAACGACTTTCGGGTTGTGCTCGCGTTGGACGTGATCATGCAAAGCGTGGCGGTGGAGGTCGATGCGGACGATTTGGAACCGGCGGCGAAGTACGCCGCCCGCATAGTCCTGCCGCCGGACTTCCCTGACCAGCGTAACCGGCAAAACCAGCCGTACAAGCCACTCTAGGGCATGCTTTTCCTCGACAAATTCATGGGGCATTTTTACCAGCCTGTGGCCGTGGCTGTGCTTGTCAGTTCAGCGGGAAGCCCCGGCTGGGCATCCAACCCCGAAACTCTGAAGCCCTGTACCAGACAGAGTGCCCGCCAAAGTATCAGTCAGAGGATCAGCGAAAGAGAGGACAGTCATTCGGCGGAGCCGCCCGAAGCGGATCCCGCTGAAAGAGATCGAGCGGAAAAGAAAGGCGCGGCGGCCGGTTTCTGCCTGGCGCGCTTCGCGCAAAATCTCGTATCGGATCAGAAAACGACCTGGACCAGTCCATTGCATCTGCAGGCCCTGCATGCCCAGGATAGAAACTGGCTGGTGCCTTTGGGAGTCGGCACCTTGGGCCTGGTGGCGGCCGACCGCGACATCATGCGGCATTTTGGAAACTCCCCGGTTGCCCACAGCAACAGTTTTGGCAACTACGGACTCGCGGCCATGGTCGGTAGCGCCGCGGGCTTGTACCTGCGCGGGACAACCGGCAATGACGACCACAGCCGCGAGACTGGCTTACTGGCGGGGGAGGCGGCGGTGAACAGCGTAATCGTGGCCGAAGCCATGAAACTCGCTTTCCAGAGACCGCGTCCGAACGCCGCGAACGCCGGCAGCTTTGGAGCGGGAGGCGCCTCGTTTCCCTCGGAACATGCCCTGGCCGCATGGTCGATCGCCAGCGTCATTGCTCAGGAATACCCCGGACCGTTAACCAAACTTCTGGCCTACGGCGCCGCCTCGGGAATCAGTCTTTCGCGTGTGGCGGCCCGGCAACACTTCCCCTCCGACGTGGTCGTGGGAAGCGCTCTCGGCTATCTGATCGGCCGCTATGTGTACCGGGCGCATCACGACCAGGAATTGCCGGGTGCGAGCGGGAACGCTTTCGAGAAAGTTTTCGCGGAAAGAGAACCGCCGCACGCGCGTACCCCGGCCGAACTCGGATCGCCCTACGTTCCCCTGGACTCCTGGGTCTATGCGGCGTTCGACCGCCTGGCTGCACTCGGGTATGCGCCGAGCGCCTTCGCCAATTTACGGCCATGGACACGCATGGAGTGTGCCCGGATCATCGCGGGCGCCGTCGACGATCTCGGCGCTGACGAGAACCATCAGTCGGAACCGTACCGGCTCCAGGCGGCGTTGCAAGTCGAGTTCTCGAACGAACTCGGGCGCTCCAACGGTTCCGGGACTTCCGAGGTCAGGGTCGACAGCATTTATACGCGCTACACCGGCATCGCGGGCACACCGCTCGACGACGGTTATCACTTTGGCCAGACCCTGATGAATGACTATGGCCGTCTCTACGGCCAGGGTTCGACCCTGGTGAGCGGGGCTTCGGCATCGGGATCGGCGGGGGCGGTGGCGTTCTATGTGCGCGGCGAGTATCAGCACGCGGCGGCGCTTCCCGCCTACATTCAGGCGGTGCAACAAATGATCGGCGCAATCGACGTGACGCCGCCGCAACTCCCCATTCATACGACGGTCGTTGATCGGTTCCCCCTGCTCGACGCTTATGCTGCGTGGAACTTCAAAACCATTCAGATCTCGGCCGGTCGGCAAAGTCTGTGGTGGGGGCCGGGCAAGGGCGGGCCGCCGAACTTCAGCGACAACGCCGAGCCCATGGACATGCTGCGTCTTACCAATCCATCGCCGTGGAGACTGCCCAGTTTCTTCCATTGGCTGGGGCCCATGCGTTGGGACTTCTTCGTCGGGTTAATGGCCGGACACCACTACCCGGCGAATCCGGCGGTTCAGGGCCAGAAGATAAGTTTCAAGCCCACACCGAACCTTGAATTCGGGTTCTCGCGCACCATCGTATTCAAGCCGGTGACGCTCCGCATGTTCTGGAGAGGTTTCAGCAGTTTTGGGGACAACAAGAGTACGACACCCGGCAGCGCGGCTGACGTGGGCGACCGGCGCGGCGGTTTCGACTTCAGCTATCGCATTCCCGGCCTCCGGAAATGGCTGACCCTGTACAACGACGGCATGACCGACGACGATACTTCGCCGCTAGGGGCGCCGCAACGCACGCTGATGAATCCGGGCATGTACCTGCCGCAGATTCCCCGAATCCCGAAGCTTGATTTCCGCGCCGAGATGGCGTGGTCGGACCCTCCAGCGCTCTCGAACTGGAAAGGCCGCTATTGCTATTACAATGGCGCTTACCACGACTCCTACACCAACGACGGGCACCTGCTCGGCTCCTGGGTGGGCCGGGAGGGCCACGGCGTTCAACTCTGGAGCACCTATTGGCTTTCGCCCCGCAGCCCGGTGCAAGTGGGATACCGGAAAGCCCATGTGGACCGCGACTTCATTCCCGCGGGCGATGACATTCAGGATTTCTTTGTGCGCGCGACGTTTCAACTGAGGACGAAAATGGAGATGACGACATTTGTCCAGTACGAGCGTTGGAACTTCCCCGTTCTATCCCCGCTCGCCGGACCGAACACCGTCGCCTCAATCGAATTTACCTATCATCCGAAGTGGAGCAAGGTGCTGAACTTCCAATGATCTACGAAATCATGAGCTCGGAAAGAATGATCTTCGAAATACCGATCGCAGAAACATGACCCTCGAAAAACTAATCTCCGAAAGATGTAAGCCCCGAGCGGAATCGTCCGAGCTGGGCAGACGGTGCTGCGATGCCATTCCGGCCAGCCCGATGCTGCGTTACATGGCAACGGCGCTGTTCGGCATGCTCGCGTTGCCAGGTCTCGGATCCGCTCAAACCACGCTGCGTACGCCGTACGCTGACGATCCGCAATCGCAATGTGCGGAGAAGGACTGCCCGGCCGCCCCTAGAACCCCCGAGGGCAGCGCCCATCCGATGCCCGGCAAGGCGGGGATTCAAGCGCCGCCTCCTGCCGCGGCCTTGCCTTTGAAGGCGGATGCGATTCCTGAACTGCCGCCCAGCGAATTTCAGGAATTTGTCGCCAGCTCCGTCGGCCGCAGGCTGCCCACTTACGGATACAACCTGTTTGACGGCGTCCCCACAACTTTCGCCCCGGTCGACCGAATTCCGGTGACCGACGATTACCTGATCGGGCCGGGAGACGAGATCCTGATCAGGGCCTGGGGACAGATCGATCTCGACGGCAAACTAGTGGTCGACCGGGACGGCGAGGTCTTCCTGCCCAAGGTGGGCGCGCTTTCCGTGGCCGGATTGAAATACCAGCAACTGCCGGAGTATTTCAGGACCGGGATTGGGAGAGTGTTCCGTAATTTCGATTTGACGGTCAGCCTGGGACAGTTGCGATCCATTCAAGTGTTTGTCGTGGGACAGGCTCGGCGTCCCGGAAGTTACACCGTCAGTTCGCTCTGCACGCTGGTCAACGCGCTGTTCGCCTCGGGCGGACCATCGGGCAGCGGTTCCATGCGGCACATCCAACTGAAGCGGAACAACCGCGTAGTCACGGAATTCGATTTCTATGACTTGCTTTTACGAGGCGACAAGTCGAAGGACGCGAAATTGTTGCCCGGGGATGTCATCTATATCCCGCCCGCCGGGCCGTCCATTGCCATCGCTGGCAGCGTGAATGTGCCCGCGATTTACGAACTACGGGATGGGACGAGTCTGGGTAGCGCGGTCGAGATGGCGGGGGGTCTCACGACGACTGCGGATGGACAAAAGGCGGTGGTGGAACGCATCGAAAACCACAACACCCGCCGGGTCGAAGAATTTCCTCTGGACGGACAAGGTTTGGAGCGGGCATTGAAGGATGGGGACGTGGTCCGCATATTCTCGCTCTCTCCCCGTTTTCAAAACGCCGTGACGCTGCGGGGAAACGTCGCGCATCCCGGACGGGTGGAATGGCACAGCGGCATGCGTCTGAAGGATGTGATCCCGAACCAGGATACGCTAGTCACCCGAGACTACTGGCGCGCCACCAACTCGGTTGTGAACGCGGGAAACCAGATCACGCGCAATGCTCCGGAGATCAACTGGGACTACGCGGTCGTTCAGCGGCTGAACCCGCAGGACTTGACGACGCGGCTGGTCCCCTTCGATTTGGGGAAACTCGTGCTCCAGGGAGATGAGCAAAACGACCTGGCGCTGGAGCCGGGCGATGTCATCACCATTTTCTCCCAGAACGATCTCGCGGTTCCGCTCGAAAGACAAAGTAAATTCGTGCGCCTGGACGGGGAGTTTCGAACCGCAGGTGTCTACCAGGCCGAACCGGGCGAAACCGTTCGCCATCTGGTAGAACGCGTCGGCGGATTTACCGCGAACGCCTATCTCTACGGGGCGGAATTTACCCGCGAATCGGTCCGCCGCGACCAGCAGAAGGGCCTCGATCAGATGATCGAGAAACTCGAGGAAGACGTCTCCCGCAGTGCGCTGGCTCCCTCTGGAGTCAATCCCGACGAAGTTGCCGACAACCGCGCCAAACTGGAAGCGCAGCGGCAACTGGTGGAAAAGCTCCGGGAAATAAAGGCGACCGGACGAGTAGTTCTCGATCTGAAACCGAACTCCACGGCGGTGGGCGACCTGCCGGAAATCGCACTCGAAGATGGTGACCGCTTCGCGGTGCCGTATCGCCCGTCGACAGTCGAATTGCTGGGTGCGGTTTACAACCAAAACTCGTTCCTCTACCGGCGTGAGGAGCGGGTGGACGACTACCTGAAGCGCGCGGGCGGGCCCACGCGGGACGCGGATACAGGACGCATGTTTGTCATTCGGGCCGACGGCTCCGTCCTCAGCCGGCAGTCGGTCAAGGGATTGTGGAACGGAGGGTTCGCCTCTCTTCGCCTTATGCCGGGCGACGCCATCGTAGTACCGGAGCGCCTGTCCCATGGCTCCTTCCTCAAGGGGCTGCGAGATTGGAGCCAGGTCTTCTCGCAATTCGCGCTGGGCGCGGCCGCCGTGAGGGTCATTCAATGAGGGTCGTTCAATGAACAATATGACCACGGCCGCACCCGGAACCCGCGTTGCGGATGCACGCCGGGAGAATCCCACGGACGTTCAGAGCGTGGATGTTCAGACCATGGACGATGACACTCTTGAACTTGAAACCCTTGGTTTGCGGCCGATAGCGAGTGCCGTCCGCCGCGAACCCAACGAGTGCCACGTGCTCGACTTGCTGATCATTCTATCCCGGCGCAAGCGGACCATCCTGCGGACCACTTTGGCCGCAGCCGTTCTCGCCGCCATCGTTTCGCTGCTCTTACCCAATCGCTACACCGCCACCACCAACATCCTGCCCCCTCAGCAAAGCCCGTCGCTGGCCGCGTCGATGATCGGTCAACTGGGCGCTTTGGGGCCGATGGCAGCGATGGCCCAGAAAGACCTTGGGCTGAAGAATCCGAACGACCTCTATGTGGGGATGCTGCGGAGCCGCACAGCCGAAGATGCGCTGATCCGCCGCTTCGATCTGCTCCGTGTCTATCGCGACAAGAAAATGTCGGATGCACGCCGGGATCTCGAAAACTCGAGCAGCATCGTACTCGCCAAGGAAGGCTTTATCGCCATCTCGGTCGAGGACAAAGACCGCAGCCGCGCGTCCCAAATCGCCAACGCTTACGTGGAACAGTTGCGCAAGCTGACGCAGGACCTCGCCGTGACCGAAGCCGGACAGCGACGCTTATTTTTCGAGCGGCAGTTGGAGCTTGCGAAGAACAATCTGGCCGACGCGGAACAGGCGTTGAAAGAGACCGAGCAGAAGACTGGCCTGATCCAATTAGATGGCCAGGCCAAGGCAATTATCGAGTCGGTGGTCAAACTGCGAGCGGCGATAGCCGCAAAAGAAGTGGAATTGCACGCGATGCGGCTATTTTCGACCGAGCAGAATCCCGACGTCATGCTGCGCGAACAGCAACTCTCCGGCCTGCGCACGCAACTGGCACTGCTCGAAAAGCAAAGCGGCGGCCCGGGCGATGTCCAGGTCGCGGTCGGCAACGTCCCGGAAGCCGGCTTGCAGTATGTCCGCAAACTGCGCGATGTGAAGTATTCAGAGACCATCTTCGAGCTGCTGGCGAAACAGTATGAAGCCGCAAGACTCGACGAGGCAAAAACCGCTGCCGTGATCCAGGTGGTCGATCCCGCCATCGAACCGGACCGGAAATCTTCGCCGCAACGGACTGTGATCGTCGTGATCGTGACCTTGTTAGGGTTTTTCGGTTCGGCAGGATACGTTTTGTTGGCCGAGGCCCTCCGCCGGCTGCGTTTGAACCCCGATGTCGATGCTCGTTTTACCACGCTGAAGACAGACTGGTTTTCAGTTCCGTTCTTAAGCACACTCTTAGCCCAGCCCGAATCTGCCACACAACCATGAACTCTTTTCGGACAACGTACCCAGCCACCTCTCTGCCACCGGTATGGCTGAGATTCTTCGGCTATCTATCTGCTGACGGTCTGACCTATCTGTTGGGTTTCGCCATTTACGGCTGGCTCATACGTACGTTGGCAGATAGCCAGTATGGGCAACTGACCATCGCGACCAGCATCTACCAAGTGCTCATGATGGTAGGCGCGCTCGGCCTTGACCTGATTGGTCCCCGTCTCATCGCCGAGGCCGGCGGCGATCCCATCCGCGTCGTCCAGCGCGGGCAGCGGATCCGCTTGTCCGTGTCCCTGGGAATTTGCGGGCCGGCCAGCGCAGTCCTGGCGTTGATTTATTGGCATCGCGGGCAGGCCGATGTGGCCTGCGTCATCATTGCCGGATTCACCATGGTCCTGGCCCGCGCCGTGGACGTCTCGTATCTGGCGGTGGCGCTGGGGATGCCAGGCGCATTGGCCAGAACGCGCACTCTGGGACTCGGCTTGTATCTGGCGATCCTGGTCGTGTGTAAACCGCTGATCGTTCAGATGGTGTGGATCGTGCCGGTGCTGAATGCGATGGGGATCACGATCGGGCGTGTCCAGCTTCTGCGGGTTCTCCGCCGGCGCGCGCGCGCGGCTGCGCCGTCCATGCCGGTCAGAACTCTTGATATTGCGTGGCAAGGGGCGAAAGCAGGCTCGGGACAATTACTGCTGCTCGCTTATCAAACACTCGACGTAATCCTCTTAGCCAGGTACGTGCCCGCCGAGTCCGTTGGGCAATACGCCATGGTAAGCCGCTTGTACTTGTTTGGTACGGCGGTGCTTACCTGTCTGCTAAGCACATTCCTGCCCGAACTAGTGGCGGTGGCGAGCGATTGCGAACTGCTGGCAAAACGGTTCAAAGGATTTGTTCTCGCAAGCGCCTGCCTCGGTATGGTTGGAGCTGCGGTCTTTTGGACGGTCGGGCCTTTGGCTTGCGAGTTCCTTGGGCACAGGCACTTGACGGTAGCCCGCCAGGTGACTCCTTTCTACGCCCTGCTGTTCCTTGTAATGGCTCTCTGCAATCCATTTCTGAGTCTCTTACCCAGCCTGCATAAGGGCAGCGCTTATGTCGGCGGGATTGCGGGTGCGGCAGGACTGCTGACCTGTATTGATGTAGTTTTGGTGCCGAGGCTCGGTCCCATCGGTGCGGCTCTTGGCCAGCTGATCGTAACCTCATTTCTGGCTGTTTTTGGGGCGACGGTTTACCAGTACCATGTTCGCGGCCTGAACAGAATCCGCGCGCTCACCCCCGCACAAAGTTATCGTTCCTGACCTGGCATGCCATGACAGAGTGGATGCTCTTGATATCGGCGTTTCTGCTTCCGACCATCCATGCTTGCAGGCGCAGTGTAGATTTCGGCCGGATCAGAATTGATCACGTAACCTTGTTCTCTCTGGGTTTCATTTTTTATTGGGTAACGCCGATAGCTGCCGGGTTTCTCCTGAGTGCGGACTTTATGCCTGCAATGTGGACAGGATTATTTGATTCCCGCTGGGTAATTAATTATTTGACCGCAGTGATCATAATCTACGCCGCCTTCATCGCCGGCGACCAACTTGGAATCAGAGTGTTTCGTAAAAAAGAGGGTCGGCACAAAGGGCTCTCGCCTCAAATACTAGCTTTGTTTAGCGGCGGCGCATTTCTTGTCTTCCTCGCGGAAATAGCAGTGCACAGGGCCGCGTTATTGGCGCCCTATACCACGGACTTGAGTGACCAGACAGAGCGGGGCAATGTGACCGCATGGGTTGTGCTGCTGGGTTCGGTGGTGTTTCTTCGAATTTCCAGCCGTCCACGGTTCACTCTGCTTATGTTGCCCTTCGCCGCGGGTGCACTGTTCTTGGTATTGATCGGCAGCCGCCTCTACGTTGCCTCTTTCGTACTCATGTTTGGCGCATTCCGGTCTCTATACGTCCGCCCGTTTAGCAAGAAGCAAGTCGTCCTTTCCGGCCTTCTCGCTGTCGCGCTATTCGGCACGGTGGGAGCTTTCAGGGGTGATTCCCCAATCACATATGCAGGACGTAACGTGCTGCTGGAGCCGGTGTTTACCAGCGTCTCTCTTGTCTATTTCTTGAGATACGATCACATGGCTTGGCTGGCTTTGCCAAAGTACCTCGCCTCCGATTTTTGTAACTTGATTCCCTCGGCAGTCTTCCCGGGAAAGGCCTCTCTCATCAATACGCCGGAGGTCTTCAATCCATTAGGGGCTTTGCATTCGTTCGTTTCCTTCAACTTCAATTTTGGCCTAATCGGCACCACCGTTGTTATGTTCCTGTTGCCCATGGGCCTGCGATGGGTAAAGGCACGCGATGGTTCGCCTCTTTACCGGACAATGTATGTGATGCTCTCCGGATGGTTAGCTTTCACATTTTTCCGCGACCCGTTCTCAGTCTCGATCGTGAAGACCATGGTGCAGCATTCGATTCTGCTGCCGGCCGCCATCGTCGCTTTCGTCAGACTGGCGGAAATCGCGGGCCAGAACGCTTTGCCATTCGCTAACGGAACGCTCTTGCACAAACATAGCGCACCGGACTAGCCGCCGTGCGCGCCTTGGGTGCGCCCTCGGCCAAAAGGCGTTTTCAATCTCATGCGCGTTCTCTGTGACCGTCAAGCTTCTCCTTGCAGAATGCGGGTGGCGTTTCGACGCTATCACGACGAACAAGCGCGAAAACGCGGCACCTGAGTCGCTGCGCGATACAACTGGCAAGAGTGCGGAGACGAGACTTGGCACATCGACGCAGATCCAGATGAACGCCGCCTGCCCGGATGCCTCAGTTGCCCGCAAGTTTCTAAACCTATCTGATGAAGGGTTCACCCATGCGCATTCTGTATGACCATCAAGTCTTCTCGTTGCAGAATGCAGGCGGAGCTTCGCGCTACTACTACGAGCTGATACGGTCGTTGTCCGCCGCCTCCGAGGTGCGCATGGAACTGTGGCTGGGGATCAACGACACGGTTTACCCCTTCCGGCAGTTGTCCCGGGCGCAGGCGCACGTTATGAGTTGGGGCAATGTGAGTTGGGGAGGGTTCCTCAAACGCGGGAGCGGAAGATATATCGCGAACGAAGTACTAAGCAATTTGCTGGCGCCGTTTGCCGGCAAGCTGGACGTATATCACCCCACCCTGTACCGGCGCATGCCACTGGTCCGGGCGCGACGGATCGTGGCCACTCATCATGACTGCGCCCATGAGCGCTTTCCCCACCTGTTTCCCAACGTGAAACAAATCATCCGCGCCAAGCGGCGCCTGTATGCCGAGGCGGACGCGATTATCTGCGTGTCGGAATCGAGCCGGCAAGATCTGCTGAAATTCTATGACGTGGACCGAGCGAAAACGCGAGTCATTTACCACGGCCTCCATCGCTTGCCGGGTTCGGTCACGGCAGCGGCCAGGTTGCGCGCGCATGTGCCGGCGGAGTACCTGCTTTTTGTGGGTTCCCGAGCGGCGTACAAGAACTTCAATAATCTGCTGCGAGCGTTTCGTGCGACCGGATTGCACCAATCCATGCTGTTGCTGGCAGTGGGCGGTGGTCCGCTGACACCGGAGGAACGGGCACTGGCGGAGGAACTGGAGGTCGCGAACCGCCTGGTCGTGTTCCCGCGGCTGGCGGATACTCTACTGGCCGAGGCCTACGCCGCAGCCACGCTGTTGGTGTACCCATCCTGGTGTGAAGGTTTCGGGTTTCCTCCGCTCGAAGCCATGGCGGCCGGGTGCCCGGCTCTGGTCAGTAACACGTCTTGCCTCCCGGAGATCTGCCTGGATGCGCCGTTCTATTTCAATCCCCAAGAGCAAGGCTCGCTGGAGGCGACGTTACTCGAAGCGACGAATGACGAAAAAGCGCGCCGGCGAGCGCGGGAACGCGGAACCCGAGTCGCCGCGCAATACAAGTGGAAGAAGTGCGGAGACGAGACGCTGGCGCTGTACCGCGAGTGCCGGTAAGTTTCCTTCTCAGGCGCAATTCCCGCGGGACAGGAATCATGACAAACAACAAAGTACTGATCACTGGCGGTCTCGGATTCATTGGACTTGAAGTCGCCAAGCTGCTGGTCCAGCAGAGATATCCAGTCTTGCTGTTCGATAACTTAAGCCCGCAAATTCACGGGGCCATTCCCGACATGGCCGGGCTTCGGCTGCTGCGAAGCGCCCAGGTGGAAATATTTCGGGGAGACGTCTCGAAGCCCTCCGATTGGGCGGCGGGGCTCGAGAATATCGGGGCGGTTGTCCACCTGGCGGCCGAGACCGGCACGGCGCAGTCGATGTATGAGATCTCCCGCTACACGGAAACCAACGTTGGCGGCACCGCCGCGCTGCTCGACCACCTGGCCAATCACAAGCACGAGGTGAGCAAAATCATTCTCGCCTCCTCCCGCTCGGTGTACGGAGAAGGCGCGTACCAGTGCCGGCGTTGTGGTCTGGTGTATCCGCCGGCGCGGTCGGAGGAGATGTTCCGGTCGGCCGAGTGGCAGCCGAAATGCCCAAGCTGCATCAGCCCGGTCGACGCTACCGCAACACCAGAGGACGCGAGGACAGCGCCAGCGTCCATTTATGCCGCAACTAAGCTAGCGCAGGAGGACCTGGTACGCGTGGCCTCGAAGGCTCTGGGGATTCCGGCGGTGATCTACAGATTTCAGAACGTCTATGGCGAAGGTCAGTCGCTCAAGAACCCCTACACCGGCATTCTCTCGATTTTCTCGAACCAGTTGCGCATGGGAAAAACGATCCACCTGTACGAGGACGGCCAGGAAAGCAGGGACTTCGTGCATGTCTCCGACGTGGCACGGGCCGTCATCTTAGGGCTCGCCTCGGACGGAGCCGATGGGGCCACGCTCAATGTCGGGTCCGGCCAGCCCACCTCCGTCGAACAGGTCGCGCTGCTTCTCGGGGAGCGCTTTGGCGCGAAGACACCGCCATTGGTTACCGGCGAGTACCGCCTGGGTGACATTCGCCACGGATACGCCGACCTGACCTCGATTCGAGCCTGTCTTCAGTTTCGACCGGAAGTTTCGTTCGACCAGGGATTGACGCGCTTTGTCGAATGGGTGAGAACCCAACCGGTGGAACCGGATCGTCTGGACAAAGCGACCGCGGAACTGGTGGCGCGCGGACTTATGCCAGCCCACTTCCCGGCCCATTTTCCGGCCGACGTCCCGGCCGAAATCCCCGCCGGAGTCACGGACCATGTCAATGCTAAAGCAGCTTCTGTATAGCGATCTCGCACGTCAGGCTGAGCTCGAGGGCAGGCCGGTTGCGCGGCCCAGCTTTCGCGGGTTCCTCCGCCGCCTGCTGCACCACCGGTTTCTGCCCATCGTGCTGTGCCGCGTGAGCCGGGCGGCCTTGCTCGGGAGGATTCCTGTCCTGCCCGAATTGCTGACTTATCTCAATATTGTGCTCTTTGGCTTGGAAGTTTCGCCGCGCTGCGAGATAGGACCGGGGATTTTCTTCCCGCACCCGTCGGGAACCGTCATTGGAGCGCGGCGCATCGGCAGCAACGTGAGCATCTTCCAGGGCGTCACGCTGGGCGCCAAGGAACTGGATATGGGTTTTGATTCCAGACTGCGTCCCGAGGTCGGGGACAACGTGGTGCTCGGCGCCGGCTCGAAGATTCTAGGCGGAATCCACATTGGCGATAACGTGACCGTGGGCGCGAACTCGGTAGTGGTGGATTCGGTCGAAGCGAACCGCACCGTGGTGGGCATTCCGGCCCGCGGCGTATCGAAGGCGCGGCCGCGGAATAGTAGCGTCGAAATCGCGGCCTCGACATAGAAACCAGGAAAAACGATGGAAAATCTGTTGGATCTTACCGTCATCATCCCGAGCTACAACACCAGGCGCTTGCTCGGCGATTGTATTTCCTCGATTTACGAGCACACGCGCGGCATCACCTTTGAAGTCATCTGCATCGACGACAATTCGCCGGACGGCAGCGCGGACATGGTGGCTGAAGCGTTCCCCGAGGTAATCCTCGTCCGGAACCAGGCCAACCAGTTCTATGTCAAAAACAACAATCTCGGGATGCGGATGTCGCGGGCGCGCTATGCCTGCCTCTTGAACAGCGATACCCTGCTGATCGGCAATGCTTTCGCGGCGCTCGTCAAGTACATGGACGAGAATCCCCAGGTGGCCGCCTGCGGTCCGAAGCTGCTGAACCCCGACCGCTCGGTGCAGCACTGCATCCGCCATTTTTCCGGGCCCGCCACCCTCGCGCTGCAAGCCCTCAATTGGCACAAACTGTTTCCCCGGAGCCGGCTGACGGATGGTTATTATGCTACCGGCTTCGACTACTCCAAAGCACAGCCGGTGGATAGCATTGGTACGACCGCCTACATCGTCCGGCGCTCCACCTGGGAGAATGCGGGCATGCTGGATGAACGCTTCCGGCTCTTTGTCTCCGATCTGGCCTACAACTTCATGCTGAAACAAAAGGGCTACCCGGTGTACTACACGCCTTGTGCGGAGGTCGTCCACTTCGGCAGCCAGAGCGTCAATCAGAAGGCACAAAGCTCGCTTCGCGAACTGCACGACGCGCTGATCGAATTCAACGAAGCCTACGACTACTTTGGCAAAAGCCGCGCCAGCAAGCTCCTGGTTCGTCTCGCGGTGAAGGCGCGCGATTGCTTCAAGCGCGCGGAATACCGTCTCAGTTCCGATAAGCGCGTGATCAAGGGACCCGGCGCGCCTCCGAAGGCACGGGCCTCGGCTTCTTCGTAGCCTCCGATTCTCGAAACGAAACTTCTCCGAAGATAGAGCCCTCCGTCCGATGGAGGGGCTCTTTTTTCGCCTGCTCACGACAATCGTCACGACATTAGTCACGACCATGGTCACGACAACTTTCAGTCTCTCGACGTACCGACTCCCGGCATGGAAGCGGGGCACGGATCTGGTTCTGGGGGGAATGCTCCTGATCCTGTCCAGTCCTCTGTTGGCGCTTTGCTGGGCCGCGGTACGGCTGACGTCTCCCGGCCCCGCCCTGCATTGGTCGCGGCGCGTGGGAAAAGACAATCGTCTTTTTGCCATGCCCAAGTTCCGGACGATGCGCATCAACACGCCGCAGGTAGCGACGCATTTGTTGCAGCAGCCGCAGCGCTATCTAACCCCGATCGGAGCCCTGTTGCGTAGGACCAGCCTTGACGAATTGCCGCAACTGGTCAGCGTTTGGAGGGGCGATCTGAGCCTGGTGGGACCTCGTCCGGCGCTCTTCAATCAGGACGATCTGGTCGCACTTCGCACCCGTCACGGCGTCCATCGATTGGTTCCCGGGATTACCGGCTGGGCGCAAGTGAATGGGCGCGATGAGTTGGAGATTCCACTCAAGGTTCACTTCGACGCCGAATACATGGAAGCGCAGTCACTTCCCCTGGACTTGAAGATCATGACGCTCACCCTGTGGAGAGTGATCAAGACGGAAGGCGTGCAACATTAGGCCCTCCATCCGTCCGCTATTCGATTTCTGGGGCAGGATACGCTGACTTCAGATCCGGGCCGCCTGCGCCAGAAATCCCCCCGCCGCTTTGCCCCGCCAATGAAACCGTGCCGTGTCCCCTCAGGGAAACCACCCACGCTGTGCTTGCTTGAACGCTGAGTGTCAAAACCAATGACCGTCATAACCGATGACGGCCAATAACTAAGAAGGTGACCTGGTCGTGCTATGAGAAAAACCAATAAGAAGTCCCCTACCCTGTTACGTTGCCGGTCTCTGCTGGTGCTGATATTGCAAATAGGTCTGATCCTTTGCTCTCTGGTATGCGCCTGGCTCCTGCGATTCGAGTTCCGGGTGCCAGACCCGAGCCTGCTGTGGGCCGCAGCGCCCATACTCCTTCTCGTTCGCCTCGTGGCCATGCCATTCTTCAATCTTATGCATGGCTGGTGGCGCTATACCGGGATCAGCGATGCGGTGGACGTCTTGAAAGCCATCCTCACCGGGTCATTCGCGTTCCTTTTCATCGTGCGCTATGGATTGGGACTGAAAGCCTTTCCGCTCTCGATCTTTGCTTTGGAGGCGTTGATCAGCTTTACGCTCTTGACCGGCGTACGCGTACTCTCCCGCATGCTTGTGGAAACTGTGCGGCGAGACTCGACCTCGAAACGTTTACTCCTGGTGGGTGCGGGACATGCCGCCCAGATGATCATTCGCGAAACCCAGGAAGTGGAGACCGGCTATCGGGTGATCGGCTGTGTCGATGACAATCCACTCAAGAAGGGGCTACGGGTTCTGGGCGTGCCCGTGCTTGGCCCCGTCGAGGCTCTGGCGAAAGCAGTCAGCGAGCAAAGAATCGACGAAGTCCTCATTGCGATTCCATCCGCTACTCAGACCCAGATGCGCCGCCTGGTGGAAATCTGTAAGGAGGCAGGCGCTGCCTTCCGAACCGTCCCCGAAATGGCGGAATTGATCGCAGGTCAAGTCACCCTGCAGCAGGTCCGAGAAGTTTCACTCGCGGATCTGCTGGGGCGTAAACCCGTCGATCTCGACCTGGAATCGGTGCGCGAGCATATTCGGGATCGCGTGGTCATGGTGACCGGTGCTGCGGGATCCATCGGTTCCGAGCTATGCCGGCAAATCGGGACGTACGAACCGAAACTTCTTTTGTGTCTGGACCAGAATGAAACCGGGATTTTTAACCTGCAGCACCAGCTTGCCCAGGCCGGCGGCGACGAGCAGAAGGTGTTTTGTGTCGCCGACTTCTGCAACTCGGAGCGCATGCGCAAAATATTCCTGACCTACGGTGTCGAAATCGTTTTCCATGCCGCCGCGTACAAGCACGTGCCCGTAATGGAAGCCAATGTGGAAGAGGCGGTCAGCAACAACGTGTTCGGCCTGCTGGCGTTGCTGAACGTGGCGCAGAGTTCGAATTGCGCGACCTTCGTGATGATTTCGTCCGACAAGGCGGTGAACCCAACGAACGTCATGGGCTGCACCAAGCGGGTGGGAGAATTGATTCTCGCAGCCTGGCCCGGGGAGCGGCTGCGCTGCGTGTCGGTCCGGTTCGGCAATGTTCTCGGATCGAACGGCAGCGTAATTCCGCTTTTCCAGGAACAGATTCGTCAAAATCAGCCCATTACCATCACGCACCCGGAAATCACGCGCTTCTTCATGACCATTTCGGAAGCGGTGAGCCTGGTGTTGCAGGCCTTCGCGATCGGCCGGAACGGCGACATCCTCGTGCTCGACATGGGGAAGCCGGTTCGGGTCGCGGAACTCGCGAAAACTCTGGTTCGCCTCTCCGGCAAATCCCGCCAGGAATTCAAGTTCATTGGCCTCCGACCGGGCGAAAAACTCTTCGAGGAACTCTTCTATCGCGACGAGCGGGTTTTCCCGAGCGGCTGCGAAAAGATAGCCTGTACGGAAAGTGTAAAGCTCCACTGGCCGGCGTTGAAGCATGGTCTTGACGAACTCTATGTCGCCATGTCGCTCGGCAAGCGAGCCTCCATCCTGGCCCATCTCCAACAGATCGTGCCGCAATTCACCTACGCGGGTTGTGATCCGGCCGGGAGCACGGAGAATATTCCAGTAAGCCCAAGTGCGGCCGATGCGCTGGATGAAGTCCCACCGCTTGTGGATATGCCAGTGTTGCCCTATCGAACCTGGCAGGTGAACCCATCGTTGGGACCGGCGGGTGGCGGTCCTGGGGACTAATTCCAGGCGTGCGGCGATCCTCTGCTCCGGACCAATATCGTTAGGCCATGATCGTTAAACGATGATCGTTAAACGATGATCGTTAAACTTGATCATTAAACGATGATCGTTAAAGGATGACCGTTAAGCCACGGACGGGGGTGGCTGAAGGTCCAGATAATGCTGGGCTGGCACATCACGCAACCACAGCGCCGCGGTTTCAGCGGTGACGTCCCGCTGCGGCATGCCCAGCATCTCGTAACCAACCATGAATTTCTTAATGGTCGCCGAACGCAGCAGGGGCGGATAGAAATGTGCGTGTAAGTGAAATTCAGGATAGTCCCCGCCATCGGTGGGCCGCTGATGAAAACCCATCGTGTAAGGAAACGACGTGCGAAATAGATTGTCGTAACGAATGGTCGCCTGCCGGAGTATCCCGGCCAGGGCGGTGCGCTCCTCGTCATTCAGTTCATCTAAAGCGGACACGCGTCTCCGGCTGACGAGCAGGGTCTCAAAGGGCCAGACTGCCCAGAACGGCACGAGCCATACGAAATGGTCGTTGGTGCAAACCAGCCGTTCCTGTTTCTCCAGTTCCAGCTCCAGGTAATCGTGCAGCAGAGTCGTGCCGTGCAATTGCCGGTAGTCCCCAAACGCGGCCACTTCCTTCGCCAATTCATTGGGTAGAGCTTCGTTGGCCCAGATCTGTCCGTGGGGGTGGGGATTGCTGCATCCCATCATGGCTCCGCGATTCTCGAAAATCTGTACTGAACAGATGCGCGGATCGCTCCCGAGTTCAGCAAACTCTCGCGCCCAGGTATCGACCAGACGTCGTACTTCGGCCACGCTCATTCGGGCCATCGTGAGATCGTGTCGTGGTGAGAAGCAGACCACTCGGCACCGCCCAGCTTCGCTGTGGGCAACCAGAAGTCCCTTTTCCTGAGTTTCACGAGCAGGCGTATCCGGCTTCAGCGCCGCAAAATCGTTGTCAAAAACAAACGTCTCCGTGTAGGCGGGGTTTCTCGCTCCTGCGGCTCGAGCATTGCCCGGACAAAGGTAGCAGTTGGGATCGAAAGTTGCTGGCGCTTCCGGTTGAACGCTTTCGACTTGTCCCTGCCAGGGTCTCTCGGTGCGATGCGATGACACCAGTACCCATTCCCGGGTCAGCGGATTGAAGCGGCGATGCGGATGCGATGCAAGCTCAGAGAAGGTCATTGGTTGAAATTCATGGTTTGAAAGTCATTGTTTGCCTTTTTCACGGGAGGCCGGACCCATCATCCGCCAAGTTTGGGGTACCCGTCAGGCCGGGTGCGATGCCACTGCCACGCGCTTTCAACAATGGCTTTCAAATCCGGGAATCTCGGCCGCCAGCCCAGGTCGCGCCGAATTCTTTCTGAGCTGGCAATTAACACCGCTGGATCTCCCGCACGGCGAGGCGATTCGATCACCGGAATCGGATGCCCGGTGACTTTCCGCGCCACTTCGACCACCTGGCGCACACTGAAGCCCTGCCCGTTGCCCAGGTTGTAGATCAGCGGACAGGAATTCTCCAGCGCATGGAGGGCCAGCAGGTGCGCGAAAGCCAGATCGCTGACATGGATATAATCGCGGATGCAGGTGCCGTCGCGCGTGGGGTAGTCGGTACCGAAAATGTTCACGTGTTGCGCACGGCCGAGGGCGACTTGCAGAATGCGGGGGATCAAATGCGTCTCGGGTTGGTGCGCTTCGCCTTTGTCCGGACGGGACGCACCGGCAGCATTGAAATATCGCAGGCTGGCATAGCGCAGGCCGTGAATCTGGTGGAACCATGCCAGCATTCGCTCCACCAGCAGTTTCGATTCGCCGTACGCGTTGGTCGGATGGACGGGGTCGTCCTCCTCAATCGGAGTGCGCTCAGGATTGCCGAACAGCGCAGCCGTCGACGAAAAAACGAAGCGCTTTACCCCAGCGGCCAGCATCGCTCCGAGCAGTGTCAGCGCATTCGAGGTGTTGTTGCGGAAGAATTCTTCGGGGGCCTTCATCGACTCGCCCGCTTCGATCAGCGCCGCAAAATGCATGACGGCATCAATCGCGTGAGACCGGAGTAGCTGGTCAAGGCCATCGCGATCCGCCAAGTCGCCCACCACCAGCTCGGCGTTTTTCGGCACCGCCTGGCGATGGCCGCGACTCAGGTTATCGAAGACGACAACCTGGTGTCCTGCCTGCAATAACTCCTCGGCCACCACACTCCCGATGTATCCCGCTCCCCCTGTAACTAGAACCCTCATTGGCTTCGTGCCCATTTCTCAGGTTACCTCACCAACCCCATCGGCAGCGGAGCAGATGTAAATCTCCGGTTTGCAGCCCGTCGAACGTTCATATCCTTCGTGAACCGTCCGCTTGAACGCTTCGACGCAAGCGGCTTCGACAAGCGCGATGGTGCAACCGCCAAACCCACCTCCCGTCATTCGCGTTCCGTAAACCCCTTCCGCTTGCTCAGCGAGTTCCACCATCAAATCGAGTTCAGAACAGCTCACTTCAAAGTCGTCGCGCAGGCTTCGATGCGACTGGCGCATCAGGTTCCCGAATGCCTGCAAGTCCCCACGTTCAAGCGCCGCCGCTGCCTGCAGGACACGGGCGTTTTCGCCGATTACGTGACGGCAACGCCGCATGACTGTATTCGGCAGTTCGTGTCCGTAGGCCTCCAGATCTTCCGGCGTCACGTCCCGCAATGCCCGAGCGTGCGGCAGATGCTTCGACAGAGCGCGCACACCCGCTTCGCATTCGGCCCGGCGCTGGTTGTATTCACCCTTAGCGATGCTGTGTTTGACCATGGTGTTACAGATCGCCAGGGCCGCATCGTTAGGCAGCGGCAACCGCTGGTATTTCAGAGAGCGGCAATCGAGCAGCAGCGCCTTCCCGCGTTCCCCGTGGCTGGCAATAAATTGATCCATGATTCCGCACGGCGCGCCGACAAACTCGTTTTCCGCCTGCTGGCAGAGCAACGCGAGCTTAGTTCGATCGACCTTGTTCTGGTCGATCTCGGTTCGATCGCTCGCCTGACCGGCGAGATCGAGCAGCGCATAGCAGACCGCTACTTCAATCGAAGCGGAGGAACTCAATCCCGCACCCTGTGGCACGTCGCCATCCACCAGTAGGTTAGCCCCACCCAGCTTCTTACCGGACCGCAGAAGCATTTTCACAACACCAATCACGTAATCGCTCCAGTGCCCGGCGCGCGTGGCTGGCAAATGATCGAGATCGAACTCGACCTGCTCGGAGTAATTTTCGGAATGAATCACGAGTCTCCGGTCATGGCGTGGCGCAATGGAGGCTCGGGTATAGAAACCGATCGCTGCAGGCATGACAAACCCATCGTTGTAATCGGTGTGTTCCCCGATCAAATTGACTCGTCCCGGAGCCTGGTAAATGCGTGGAGACTCTCCAAATAGCTGGACGAATTTTTGCCCCACAGCGCGGGCGCGATTTTCGACCGCCAGATTCGTGTTATGCATGAAGATTTACATCAAGCCCGGGCCGCGACAACGCATTTCATCAAAACCCCGGTCGCGGCAGGGAGGTTGCGGGTTTCGCCGATCATCGCCCGGTCCAAATTCCCTTGGCGGGCTCAAGCTCTGGGGTGGCCCTTGGAAACGAGGGATTCCGGCTGAGACCATTTACCGCATACGCAACCGCTCAACTCTGAACATTAACCTCGAATGCACGAGAGTTGTACAGTGCGTATAAAACGTTGTCAAGAAGGCTGCCTCGTATCAAAGAGGACACGATGAAACGGGACCCGCCTTAGCGTCTCCGGGACGTTTTCTTCTCGGCTTCGGACCAGTGTGAGACGTCAGTGCGAAACGGCGGCGAACAGCGGCGAGTGCATCAAGGCCTGGAACTTCTGGTCGTCGGTCTTGAAGTGAAGTTGCAGGTTTGAGCTGTCGGAATCGACGGTGGTGGCGTCAAGGGCAGTCTTTTCGATGGGGCTGGCATTGAGCTTCTTGTAAAGCATGCCGGCCTTGACGATCGTGGAAAGCGTAGCCGCCGTCATCGAGTCGGCCGTGAGAACACTCAGATCGAAATTCACTCCGCTCTGGAAGTTCATGGTGTAGCGAGAAGCCAAAATGCGCTTCTTGAGGGTCTCGTAGTCGGCGATCCTCGCAGCATCGCCCAGAGCCGAATACATCATGGCCTGGGTTCCCTTCTGGTCGAGGATGCTCCACACGGACGAACCATCTACGGCCGACATCTGGTCGGTCATCACCGAATTGGAATCGAGCGAAGGGCGCTTGCCGTCGCGGGTATCGAGCGCGCTGTGCAACGAGTCTTCGGGGCCGAAGGCCAGGGTGTTGTCGTCGAGGAAGGTCATCACCATACCACCCATCGGGTAGAGGGCTGCGGTGCCGTACTTGGTAGCCGAAATCTTCTTGAGCTTCAGCTTCTTGAGAACGGCTTTGGAGGAGAACGATCCGGCTGCCACATAGATGGTTTGAATCCCCTTCTTCTCGGTACGGAAAGAGGCGACGTTGAGCTGGTCGAGGTCGCGCTCGGAGTTGATGCCGATGCCTTTCAGGTCGGTCTCGGCTTCCTTTATGTTTTCGGGCAAGAGCTGCTGTTTGAGCGCCATCGCGGTCGGCGAATCTTTGATCGCCCGGTAATCGACGCCGATCAGCTGCTGAAGTTCAGCAGGCACCATCGAACGCGCCGACGATGCGATCGGCATGGCATAGCCGACCGTTGCGCACAGAAGCAAAACCGCAAAACACAAATTCTTCATAGAATTCCTCAAAATGGACGCCTCAAGACGTGGTTTCTGAAAATGGGTCTGCACCGTTTAGATGCGAGCCGCAAACCATACGTTGGTGAACTTGGGCAGACTTCAGCTGTTCTCCGCTTATTTTAGTCTTAATCTGGAGAGCAGGAGCGTAACTAAAGTGCTTCCGCTTGTCGTGGAGTTGGAACGCTCGAATGGCAGTAGTTTGCGTGGATGCCTTGTCTCTTTTTTCTATACTGGCGATTATGGCGGATCCGATCTGACTTCGGGCGAATCGCTCAGATTGCTTCCGGAGCGGGTTTGACCCGGATTCCGGCGGCTCCCTCTTGTCTCCTATTTTTCTGGAAGGGGATTAAATGCTTAATTTCCCTACCCCTACCCCCTTTTTGTCGATCTATTAGAATCATAGGGTTAGCTGTAAAATATTCAAGAATAAAGACTTATACGCAAAATATTCACAAATAAGGACTTATCGAGTGGCTCGTGCAGCACTTGGCCGGGCTCATCTCTTATGCCCGCTAAACGCCTCAAGTTCTCGGTTTAGGGTTGCGTGACAGTCCGTGTCTCTGGAGACGGGCACACTTCTGACTACCCTAATCTGACAACATTTGTCGCATCGGGCGGGTTGGGTGTCTGTGATGGCCGACACTGGTTGGTTGTGATGAAAAAAGTCAGAGCCGAAGGGACCTGAATGCGCTGTCTCGATGGATCGTGGGGAGAAATCGGTGGCGACAATGGTCTGGTTACAGCAACTATCCGCACGTGTTATAAACGAGTTTTCGTCTGGGCGGATTACTAGCGGTTTGCCCGTGATCCGGGCGCAATGAGGCCACTAGCGCCGATGAATTTCACGGGTTGAGTGGCCTCTCTCGAATCAGCTAGAATTCACCTTCGAAACTGGACCCACACGAATGAGCTTTGAACCGATTGAGAACTACGGGGTGATTGGCAATATGTGCTCGATTGCCCTCGTGGGCGTGAACGGTTCAATCGACTTTCTCTGCTACCCAAATTTCGATTCTCCCACCGTGTTTGCGGCGCTGCTCGATGATGAGAGAGGCGGCTGTTTTCAGATTCAGCCGCAACTCAAAGAAACGCGGGTACGGCAGCTGTATTTGCCAGATACGAACATTCTGCTCACGCGATTTCTTGCGGAGGAAGGTGTGGCCGAGCTGACTGACTACATGCCCATTGGGACGGACGCCGAGCAACCGAATGAGATTATCCGCACCCTGGCAGTGATCAGGGGCAAAGTCGATTTCAAGATGCGGTGCCGACCCCGATTTGACTACTCGAGGTGTGGGCACACTGTGAACATGGAAGAGCGGTATGCGATTTTTTCGCCGGCGAGCGATACGTGTCCGCCGCTGGCGCTGTACTCCACCGTTGCCCTGCAACAACACTCCCAAGATGCAACCTCGGAGTTCACCCTCCGAGCCGGCGAAAAGGCGACCTTTATCTTTGGTGGAGTTCGCCCCCAAGGACAGCAACCCGAGATGGAGTTCGTAGAACATCGATTCCAGGAGACAGCACGTTTCTGGAAGGGATGGATCGCGAAATCAAAGTACAAGGGCCGGTGGCGCGAAATGGTCAACCGTTCGGCCCTGCTGTTGAAGCTGCTGATCAGCCGGGAGCATGGGTCGCTGATTGCAGCGCCCACATTTTCCCTGCCCGAACAAATTGGCGGAGTGCGCAATTGGGATTATCGCTTCACATGGCTGCGAGATGCGACATTCACGCTCTACGCGCTGATCCGACTGGGTTTTGTGGAAGAAGCTGAGGCGTTCATCGGCTGGCTGAAGGGACGGCTTAGTGACGATGCGGAGCGGGGACCGTTACAGGTGATGTACGGAGTTGACGGCAGGCAGAAGCTGGATGAGATAACGCTCGATCATTTGCGAGGGTACGAGCATTCGCGGCCCGTGCGTATCGGAAACGCGGCCTATCAGCAGCTGCAGCTGGATATTTATGGCGAAATGATGGATTCCATTTATCTGGCAAACAAATACGGAGACCCAATTTCGTACGCCGGGTGGCAGGAAGTTCAGCGAGTGTTGGAATGGCTGGGCAAGAACTGGCAACGGCCCGATGAAGGTATATGGGAGGTTCGTGGCGGGGCGCGAGAATTCGTGCACTCGCGTTTGATGTGCTGGGTGGCTTTCGATCGAGCACTGCGCCTTGCGCAGAAACGCTCCCTTTCGGCGCCATCCGACGCTTGGCTGCGAACGCGCGACGCGATTCGAAACGACATCTTTACGAACTTCTGGGATGACGATTTGCGGTCGTTTGTGCAGTCGAAGGGGACGAAGGACCTGGACGCGTCGGTCCTGCTGATGCCACTCATGCGGTTCATCAGCCCGGTCGATCCGATGTGGCGCTCGACAATGAAAGCGATTGAAGCACGGTTAGTCGAGGACACTCTTGTCCGTCGCTACGAGGCGGAACGCACGCATGTGGACGGGCTTCCAGGCGGAGAGGGCAGCTTCACTGCATGCTCGTTTTGGTACATCGAATGCTTAGCGCGCGCTGGGGAGTTGGAAAAGGCTCAATTGTTGTTTGAGAAACTTTTGGGATACGCCAACCATCTTGGGCTCTACTCGGAGCAAATTGGTTCAAACGGGCAACACCTCGGCAACTTCCCACAGGCATTCACACATCTGGCGCTGATCAGCACCGCAACATATCTCGACAGGGTCCTTTCCGGCAAGGACGACTCAGTGTGGCGCTAGCGTTTTCGCGCAAGCGCAGCGGATGGTCGGCTAACCCTTACCTTGAGATTATTGTCGCGGTAGGGACGACCATCACTGATCGCCCCCCGCACAGATCCGTACGAGCGCGTCTACGCATACGGCTCTTACCGTGGATGGCTGGCGGCGAAGCGTGCATCAGGATAAGGATGCAGAGTGCGGGGTTGGGGAACCCACCGATTCAAGACTGGGGTAAAACGTTCCCAACGCATCTGTGCGCGCTGACTGCGGCGAACCAGAACACTCTGCCATAGCCTGCACACGCGAAGTTTGAAGATGCGCAACTGAGTCGAGTTACCCGGAACAGCATGGTATTGGTAGTAGCCCAGCACAACCTTTCGAAGCCATGCACCGACCTCGGTCGTACGATGATGCTTCCGGCGTTGAAGCTCAGCCTTGATGGCTTTGAGCTTCGCGACCATTCGCTTCTTCGCAGTGATCCGCCATACGTGAAGGTTCCGCTCTTGTGGCGTTGCCCACAGTAGTGGGTGAAGCCCAAGAAGGTGAAGGTCTCTGGTTTTCCCTCTCCCCGCTGCTTCCGGTTGCGAGCGGCGAACCGCCCGAACTCGATCAGTCGTGTCTTTTCCGGATGTAACTCCAAACCGAACTTCGCCAACCGTTCCCGGAACTCTTTCAGGAAACGCTCAGCTTCCGTCCGGTGCTGAAAACCCACCACAAGATCGTCGGCATAGCGGACGACTATTACGTCGCCTTTAGCCACTTTCCTGCGCCAGACATCAGCCCATAGACCGAAGAGGTAATGCAGGTACACGTTGGCGAGCAGTGGTGAAGCCACTGCTCCCTGCGGTGTACCCAGCTTCGTCTCCGACCACTGGCCGTCTTCCGATACTCCCGCCTTCAGCCATTTCCGGATCAGGCGAAGTATCCTCCGATCGGCTACCCGGTGCTCGACGAACTTCATCGTCCATTCGTGGCTCAGGTTGTCGAAGAAGCCACGGATGTCGGCATCAAGCACCCAGTTCACTCGCTTCCATTGAATGCCCACCGTCAGCGCGTCCAGCGCTTGATGCGGGCCGCGACCCGGACGGAACCCGTAAGAAAAGCCTTTGAAGTCGACCTCGTATATCTGATTGAGGATCGTCACCACGGCCTGTTGAACAATTTTGTCCTCCAGAGCAGCGATGCCCAACGGACGTTGCCGCCCGTCGGCCTTCGGTATAAAGACTCGT
>Ga0209117_1000243_pt1 | contig 29288 bp, 21 predicted proteins | sample BlaSpr_A8_OM2_M2_FD_187978 | JGI IMG/M metagenome (GOLD analysis project Ga0209117, IMG submission 187978) | Forest soil microbial communities from Thunder Bay, Ontario, Canada - Black Spruce, Ontario site 2_A8_OM2_M2 (SPAdes) (version 2) | ecosystem: Environmental > Terrestrial > Soil > Boreal... | reverse complement strand
GCTTAGGACCGACCCTCGGCTGGTCTCTCTGGAACGCCATCTTGATCGCCACGACTTTCATTTGCGGACTCATCACTCACGAATGGCAGGGCGTAAAAGGACGTCCTCTCCACTTACTCTACGTCGGAATTGCCGTGATGATCGTGGGGATGTTTGTCCTCGGTCTGGGTGTTTGAAGCTTTTTAAAGGCTCCTCCCACGACATTGTTTTCTTGAAAATCAACCTGTTCTATGACAGCCTCATGAGCGGGGAGTAACACGAGGCGCGGACGTTGGTCCAGCTAGCCATCCTCGCAGCGCGCTGAAGAAGCGAAACTTCGCGTACGATGTAATTTGGTGAAGTCGTAGTAGAAAACGCGCCACGCGCATTAGGCCTAGACGTCGCTGGGCCGGTGAACGCATGTCTCAGGGCGTTGAGAGAATGGATAGCAGCACGACCGAATTGCGCGCGGCAAGTTTGGGACCGTCACGAACATGAGTCCGCCACGGCTGAACCGTACAGATCGACGCACATTCATCGCTTTCGCTAGTATTGCGCTTCCGGTTTCGGTGAGGGGACTTTTGGCGGACCACCATGTCATTTCCGCCGATCCGTTGACAGTGGATTTTGACATTTGCTCCTTACGTGGCCGATACACGCCAGTGGAGGATTTCTACGTTAGAAATCACGGCGAGGTTCCTTCGAACATCGCGGCCGCGTTCCTGCGCATCGAAGGGGAGGTTGAGCGCCCTCAGGAAATCACACCTAATCAGCTTGCGTCTCTTGAGAAGCGCAAACTGGGAGCGGTTCTTGAATGCGCGGGAAATCCGGTCGCGACGGTTGGCAAAGTGAGCAATGGAATTTGGGAGGGTTGGTCGTTCGGTGAAGTGCTTTCGTTGGCGCGTCCCGCGAACGCTGGTGCGTACGTAAACCTGTTTGGTCGAGATGGGTATGCGAGGAGCATTCCAATCAGCCGAGCGTGCGCCGACGGAATGGTAGTCACTCATCTTAATGGACAACCATTGAGCCGCCATCACGGCGCACCCTGGCGAGCCCTGTTTCCGGGCTGGTACGGAATGGATGCGGTGAAGTGGCTGGAGCGGATTGTGGTTTCGAAGACCGCGCTCCCTGCGAACCAGGCGGCATATCTCGAGCTCACTCAGGGACCCACAGGTGAGTATGAGTCACGGCCGCTCCCACGCGTCCAGGTCAAGTCGCTGATTCTCAGTCCGGAAAATGGTGCCGTTCTGCGTCACGGCAGGCTGCAGACAGTTGGCATCGCATGGTCAGGCCAGGGTCAAATCGCCAAGGTTGACGTAAGCCCTGACGGAGGGGCCGAGTGGCGGCCAGCAATTATTGACCGCACTGCGCCGTACGAGTGGGTCTGGTGGCACTGTGAGTTGGACGTGAAGCGGCTTGGTGCCGTAGAACTAGCGTGCAGGGCCACGGATGAACAAGGCTCGACGCAACCGGCGAAGCGCGATCCGAGACGCTTAGACGGCTACGGGAACAGCTGGTATCACCGGGTAGGATGCGTGATTGTTTAGGGCGACAGGCCCGGAGGGTGACTCATGAAGAAGACGCTGGTATTGAAAAAGACGCTGGTGTTGGCTTGTCTCGCTTGGTTGCCATTCGGTTCCCTGAGGCAGAATCCGCTATCTGGCCCAGAGCACTATTCCGCTAGTTCCGACGGAGCGGATTGGCACCTCAAGGGCGAAGGCATCGTATGCTGCCCTTGTGCAGCGCCCTGCCCTTGTCGGACCAATGACAAGGCGAGTTACGGACACTGCGAGGCGACGTTATATCTTCACGTTCGGCAGGGGCACTATGGCCCGGTGACTCTCAATGGCATGCGTCTCGTGAATACCGCCGGTAACTGCGCGATGAGCTATGCGCACCTCGCTGCGCTGTACTTCGACCGCGCCACGAGTCGCGAGCAGCAAGAAGCTTTCCTGAAGCTGATGGCCAGTTTTGTCCCGTCCCAATCGGCTGACTTCCCCAACGTGCGCGTTGTGGACATCAACGCTCAAGTCACAGACGGCCACCTCTATCACGTGTCGATCCCTGGGATCCTCGAAATGATCGTCGATCGCAACTGGGGCCGTCCGGAACCGCCGATGCCCATGCTTGCCGCTACTGACTATTTTTCCAATACGTTGCAATACGCACAAAACTTGCGCTATGTAATGCACGACGTCGACGCGAAGCTCGATTTCGATTACAGCCGGCGGCAAGCGAACTATCGCGACATCGACCTCGATGTGCAACAATATCGCTCCAAGCACATGTTGATTCAGTTTCAGGATGGCGCGGGATGGTTCAATGAAGACCAAAGACGTTTGATTCATGAGCTCGACCTTCCCCTGCCGGACTTGGCAGCGAATCGACGACTCATTGCGCACCTCAGATAACGCGCGCAAGGACCATGAAGAAACTGCCCCCGTTCGCACTCTTGCTTCTTCTGATTGGGCACACTGCCGCGGGGCTTGCGCAGTCTCCGCACGATTTGAATGACGAGGGACTGCGAGCATACGAAGCTCACGATTTTCCACGGGCACAGGAGATCTTTGGCGTCCTGGTTAAACGCGACCCCTCCGCCAGAAACTTCGACCTATTGGCGATGAGCGAATCCGCCGGGGGAAAACTAGATCAGGCCATTGCCCACTTCCGCCGGTCTATTGAGTTGGGAAACAACTCGGCAACCATCCACTATAACTTGGGGCTCAGCTACCTGCAGCGACACAGTACTGCCCTCGGGGCTCGAGAGATTCAAAAGGCAATTTCGATTGATCCGAAGCTTGAATCGGCTCGGTACACTCTGGCCGTGGTTCTACTCGAGGCTGGAAGGCCGCAGGAAGCGCTCCCACACCTTCTTAAGCTGCGTGAAGAATCGCCGTGCGATGACGCCATGTGGGCGAATCTGATTCGCGCCCAGTTCGACGCCGGAAAAACCCAAGAGGCATTAAGTACGATTGACGAGGCCACGCGTGGGATGGCTCACGACGTTCCTCTACTTGTGACCGTTGCCTCGCTCTGCACGCGTTATCATCAGCCTCAAAAAGCGCGGTATCTTCTGGAAAGCGCTAACGAATTGAGGCCGGACGATCCAGATATCAAGTTGCTCCTGGCCAAGGCGAGCCTCGAAGCCAACGAACCGGTCGAGGCATTCACAGTTTTGAAGGATGTTCCCGACAGCAGCGGTGCGCCAGGTGTCGTCTCCTACACGCGCGGCTTGGCCTTCGCACTAACTGGTCAAGAAGAGATGGCGGAAAAAGAACTCTCTGCGGCAGTCGCGAGTGCACCGCAGAGCGCTCACTATTTGGTCGCATTAGCTTGGGTCTACCAGTTGGAGGATCATCAGGAGAAGGCCCTGACGACGCTTGAGAAGGCCCTCGAACGAGACCCTCACACCGCAGTGGTACCCTATCGCATGGCCGTCAGTTCCTTTCTTTTGCGTCGCTACGACCAGGCCGTCCAATACTGCAACCAAGTCCTTCGATTGTCTCCTCGTTACCATCCTGCTTATCTTCTCTTGGGTACGGCGCACCTCGAGAAAGGGGATCTGCACGGGGCAGAGACAGCCATTCAGCAAGCCATCAAGCTGTCACCCGCCACGGCTTTGTATCATCGCGAATTGGGAGTTGTGCTGCTTAAGAGCGGGCATTTGGCGCAAAGTAAGAAGGAACTGGATCAGGCCATAACTCTCGATCCGAAGGGGGCCCCGGCCTATTTGTGGCGTGCGCGATCTCTGGCGCGTTTAGGTGACGAGCAGGCAGCTCTTCGAGACCTTGAAACGACAGTGGCGCTCCAGCCCGACAACCGTGACGCTTATTCCGAACTTGCGCGATTGTACGCAAAAGCGGGCCAGATCCCGAAGGCAGACGACGCCATAGCCAAAGAGAAAGCAATCAAGGCAACCGACAGCTCAGAATACGACCGGGACTTTCTTTCCGAGCAAGCGGACCCTCCTCGCTAATCCATAATTACCAAAGTTCGGAGTCTGCTCGATACCTCCATGGACGGGGTGACGATGATCCATCACTCCGGATAGATCACGACTTAACTCACCGCTCCCCAGATTTGATACACAGCGCGATGTGCCTCAGCAACAGCGTTCGGGTGGTCCATTACGCCGGACAAGTCGGTGTTAGCGAAGGCAATTCTGCCAAACGGCTTGTTACGGAGAACATCGCGTGGCGCCGGCTTCCCATCTTTTCCAAAGAAGAATCCTGGCTGCGGATTAACGAAGGCATGACCCCAGCGATTGAGGACAATCCCAGCAATGTCCCGCCGGGCGTCAAACCCTGTTCCAGAGAACATCTCGGTGAATTGTTCTCGAATTTTCCGTTCGTAATCCACGAACGGCGTTGAAAGCAGTTCGGTCCGGCCCTTTATACCCTGGGTCTTTAATGGCAACCCAGGAGAATACAGCGGGATATAGAGAGTCAGAACGGTTGGCGAGTCGGGACCAATAGTCTTTTGGTCCGTAGCAAACGTAGCAACCTTACGGACCTCGGTCCAGTCTCCTAGTCCGCCAAACCAGCGTCCCCCTGTAATTCCCAGCTTGTAGAGGAATTTCCAATTACGAACCGCCACATTGGCCACCAAACAGGCCGAGCGGTGGAACTCGCTGAAAGCTTCGTGATGAGTTGACGGAAGATCACGCACAATATGTGGAGTGATCCAGCAGCCTCCAGCCATCACCGCCGTCAGCGCCTTCAGCCGGTACGTCTTTCCACCTCGGGTGTACGTCACCCAGACGTAGTTCGACCGTTCCGGGGCCGTGTCATGCTCAACCCGGACCACGGTTGCGTTTAGTCGAACCCGCACGGGGCTTGCGGGACGATCTAACGCCCCAAAGTTCACGCTGCCCCAGGATACGCCCTGCAGCGAGGGGGCGCCTTCGATAGAGTCTGGAAGGAGCGTCTTAATGATGTGCCGCGCTATTCCTGCATTTCCATCCGGCCACGACTGCCAACTTTCGGGCCCACGAGTCGAGGTCGGCGGCAGGAATGCATACGCGGCGAATGCAGAGAGGGCATCCGGCCCAACGCCGAAACCTTGGGCAAAGAAAGTGGCCAGGAACATCCGGATCGTCTCCCGGCTTATGCCAAACTGCTGCACCATTTGATCTTCGACCGTGATGCTGTCGAGGTGCCGGGATTTCTCATCACCCCAATAGTTAAAAGGCCCCTCTCCCTTCACTTCTCCGAACTTTGATCCAGCGCCAGAATTTCCATGCCACTTCAGTAGCTCCGCACGCACCGATCCTGAAAGAGGTGTACCTTCTAGATTTTTTCCCCACGGATCGGTTACCCATAACCCTGCCTGTTGCCCCAATTTCGCTCCGAAATAGAAACCGAACGTCGAGGGCATCAGATAGAGGTGCTGATAACTGGTCTGACTGAGGGGCAGCTCCGGCAAAGAACTATTCCACGTTTGATACTTAAAAGCTTTCCAATCAAAACCGATCCTGTCATAGAGCTTATCCATCGCGCTTCCCGAGAGAGGAGCGATCCACTGATTCGAACCCTGTGGGCCGAGCAGGCGATGGCCGTCCACGAGGAATTCGTTGCGCTTGGCTTCGCCTCCGAAAATAGGATGATTTTCGAGCACCAAGCAAGTTCGTCTCGATCCCGCAGCCTGGTCGTTAAAGTAAAGCGCTGCGGCTAACCCGCTGATGCCTCCGCCAACCACAACACAGTCGAACACCTCTCCGGTGTCGACGGTATCCGCGGGCAGGCTGTCAAAGGCACCGTCGCGAACGGCGTGAGCTGCGCGCACGACTTCTTCCGTGTTTCCGTTCGAGTCACGATAATCACCCTCACCGGTGTATCCGCCCCAGGTCTGCTGCCGCTGCGCGAGTAGCTCTGCAGGCGTCAGCGAATTTAGCAACGTTCCGCCCGACGCGAGGAGTGTCGCGTTGAGGAAATCGCGCCGGCAAATTCGCTGTTGCAGTCCCAAAACCCTATCGCCACTCCTGTCGTCCCGTTTGACCGACATAAATTCACCCATTCCTTTCCCGACCAATCCGGAGCCTTTTTGGAGCTTCCCAGGATTTTGAAATCTGATCAAGTTACTAAGAAGCGTCCAAAACCTGTTTTGTACGTCAACGCTCGGCGAACATTTTCTGAAGTTGGCATTATCCGACGGCCATTTCATAACAGGCCACAAGTTGCCTGTCAAGAAATTTATGTAGTATCGATAATTGTTTACGTGATAGGGTACTTGCGAATTCCAATTTCAGAGGAGCCACAATGAAACTTGAAGAAGCGCGTAGAATTATTGCCGCCGCCGAAAAAAAGTCTAAAGAAATCGGGCAACCGATGAATATCGCGGTCGCCGACGAAGGCGGCAACCTAGTGTCGCATGTCCGGATGGATGGAGCATGGCTGGGAAGTATCGATATTTCCATCAAGAAGGCCTACACGTCGCGCGCATTTGACATCGCAACGAAGGACCTCGCAAGCCACTCACAGTCCGGCGGCCAGTTTTTTGGCATTCACGCCTCTAATGATGGAAAGATCATGGTTTTCGCCGGAGGCATCCCGCTGAAGAAAGCCGGCCAGGTGGTCGGCGCCATCGGTGTAAGCGGAGGGTCGGGCGATCAGGATCATGCCGTAGCCGAAGCGGGCGCAGCGGCTTTTTAAAAGCTTGTTCATTCATGCCTTGCGCCGCGGCATGTCACTTGCGTGCGGCGGCGTTATTGTTGGAGATAATTCCGGATCGCTTGGCGCAGCCTCGAAGTTTTGTTTGCGAAGTCGTCGACGTTTCGCGAGACTTTTAACGCAGACCAAATCGTCACGATCGTGGAAGTTCCTGAGGTTGATTCTGCCCGAGATCGCCTAACTCACTACTCCAAGCACTTGGTAGGCTGCTCGATGCCCCTCCATCACGGCGTTTGGGTGATCCATCACTCCAGATAGGTCAGTATTCGCAAAAGCGATCCGCCCGAAAGGAGCATTCCGCAGCACATCACGAGGAGCGGGTTTGCCGTCTTTGCCAAAGAAGAACCCCGGCTGTGGATTCACGAAAGCGTGCCCCCAGCGATTGAGAACAATCCCGGCTATGTCGCGCCGCGCGTCAAATCCAGAAGGCCCGAACATCTCCGTGAATTGCTCGCGGATCTGCCTTTCGTAGTCCACGAACGAGGTACTCATCAGCTCTATGCGGCCTTTCGTTCCTTGTTCTTTCGTCGGCAGTCCCGGGTAAAAGAGGGGAACGTATAGGGTCAAGACGGTCGGGGAATCCGGGCCAATGGTTTTCTGGTCGGAAGCAAACAAGGCCATTTTGCGCACTTCGGTCCACAGGCCCAGCCCGTCGAACCAGCGTCCGCCGGATATGCCGAGATTGTAAAGAAATCGCCAGTTGCGCACCGCGACGTTCGCTACCAGACATGCCGAGCGATTGAATTGGCTGAATGCTTCGCGGTGCGTGGCGGGCAAATCGCGTACGATGTGCGGTGTGATCCAGCAGCCGCCGGCCATAATCGCGCTCAAGGCCCGTACCCGGTACGTCTTGCCCCCTAGGCTGTAAATTATGTTAACAAAGTTTGATCGCGCCGGATCGGTATCATGCTCGACGCGCGCCACCGTAGCGCCCAGCCGAATGCTCACAGGATTGTCTTTGCGGTCCAGGGAGGCAAAGTTCACTTTGCCGCGTTCAATCGCGGCCATGGTGTCGGTGCCCTCGATTGCGTCCGGAATCAAGGTTTTTACGATCTGGCGGGCAACGCCAGCGTTGCCACCAGGCCAGGCATGCAAATCCTTCAGACTGTGGCCGGCGTTTGGCAGGTATTGATAACCTGCGTAAGCCGAGAGCGCATCGGGTCCAAGACCCCAAGCTTCAATGTGACCCAGGGCCAGGGAGTACTTGCGGATGTTCTCGCGGCTAATGCCGAGATCCTGGATCATGTAATCTTCAACGCTCATGGCGTCGAGCCGGCGTGAAATCTCGTCGCCCGGGTATTTAGATCGCTGCTGGTGGGAAGACGGATTTTTCCATCTCAGCAGATCTACCCGCTCTGACCGGGGAATCGGCGTTCCCTCGAGTTTTTTTGTCCAGATGTCTTTTAGCCAAACACCTGGTTTGCTGCCAAATTTTCCGCCGAAATAGAACCCGAACGTTGGCGGCATCTGGAACAGGAACTCATAGCTGGTCTTGCTCAACGGGATTTCCGGATCGGCAGCGCCCCACGTCTGATACTGGAACGCATTCCAGTCAAATCCAATACGCTCGTAAAACTGCGCAACCATGCTGCCGGCAACCGGCGGAAACCACTGGTTGGAGCCCTGAGGTCCGATGAGGGTCTGGCCGTTGACAACAAATTCGTTGCGCTTGGCTTCGCCGCCGAAGATGGCATGATTCTCAAGCACTAAACACTTCCTGTCCGGACGCGGGACCTGGTCGTGAAAATAAAGCGCCGCTGCAAGTCCACTGATACCGCCACCCACGACAACACAGTCAAAAAGCTCTCCGGTGTCGATGACATCCGCAGGAACGCGGTCGAAGGCGCCATCGCGGATGGAGTGCGCAGCCTGCATTACTTCCCGCGTGTTACCATTAGCGTTCCGATAATCGCCTTCGCCGGTATATCCACCCCAAGTCTGCTGTTGTTGAGCGAGCAGCTGGGCCGGCGTCATGGAACTCAGCAATGCACCTCCCGAAGCCAGCAGTGCTGCGTTGAGAAAATCGCGCCGGCAGATCGGCTCATTCAGTCCAAGCGCGTGAGCCTTTTTATCGTCAAATGCCATCGGAACTCCTCCCATCGAATTGCCGCATTTTTGGCAACCGGACCGTCGTAATCAGCGCTGTCCAATCAACCGAGCCGGTCAACGCGTTCGGTCATTCAGCGTAGACGTTTTGTCGCAGGCTCTCTTCAGTGGGCGACGGTGAGGCAATCGCAAAATCGACCGCTTCCTGAATCACAGTTTTGGCAGAAGCTTCCTTCCCGGCGAGCTGCTGCTCGGTGGCGCCTGACTGCAGAAGACTTTGCCTGAAACGCGGGATGGGATCGGTTTTGCGCCAACGTTGGCGCTCTTCCGGATCGTCATAGCGCCCGGCCGAGAACGCACTATGACGCTCCCATCGGACCGTCTTGCACTCGATGAGAGTTGGTCCGTCGCCGCCTCGCGCGAGTTCAGCGGCCTCCGAAACCGCTCGGTAAACTGCGAGCACATCGTTGCCGTCGACGATCGCGTTGCGCATTCCGAAGCCCTTGGCCCGGTCAGCAATATCGGGAGTGGACTGAGACTTGGCAATCGGCACGGAAATGGCATAGCCGTTGTTTTCGCAGATCAGCACCAGAGGAACCTTCCATAGTTGGGCCATGTTGAGGGTTTCGAAGAACTCACCCTCGCATGTGGCGCCGTCTCCGAAGAAACAAACGGTTACCTGTCCGGTCTTGCGGATCATGCTGGAAAGAGCTACGCCAGCGGCAATCGGAATGTGCGCCGCCACAATGGCATTGGTTCCCAGGACGCCGTGGGAGACGTCGCAAAGGTGCATGGAGCCGCCCTTCCCTTTACAACAGCCGGTGGACCTGCTTAACAGCTCGGCCATCAGCGCCTTGGGATCAGCGCCTTTGGCTAGGCATTCTCCATGACCACGGTACGTCGCGAGGATCAAGTCGGAGGGGCGGAGCGCGGCGCAGGTGCCAACCGCAATTCCCTCCTGCCCGATCGACGGATGAGTGGAGCCGGTGATCAAACCTTTGGCAAAGAGTTCGATCGCGCTTTCTTCAAACGCGCGAATCGTGTTCATCTGTTCGTACCAACCCAATAGAGTGTTTACGGGAATTTCCTTTGGCATCGTTACCCTCGCCTTGAGATTAGTTCGAGTATCGCGAAGAGATGCGCAATTTCCGCGACAGACTAAGAATACATAGCATGCTGCTTTCCGCACATCTTCAGGCTCGCATCAATAATTTGTTGGCTGTTAGGGACCACTGCCGGGTGCAGATTCCCCGAGGGGACGTGGACGTCCAAACCCGTGACACGCATGATCGGTGCGTCCAGGTAATCGAATGCCTGCTCCGACACCCGTTGCCCGATTTCGGCACCAACACCGCAGGTCCGATAAGCGTCGTGGGTAATTAACAGGCGGCCCGTTTTTTTCACCGATTCTACGATGGTGTGATCGTCCAAAGGGCTCAGTGTCCGAGGATCGATCAGCTCCGCCGAAATACCTTCCTTGCTGAGGCGATCGACTGCCGCCAGAGCGTCCGGCATCGCACCGGAAATGGCTACGATGGTTAGATCCTTGCCGGGACGCACGATACGCGCCTGGCCAAACGGGACCCAATACTGTTCCTCGGGCACGTCGGCTTTGGTCGGGTACAACTTGGCATTCTCAATGAAGACCACTGGATTCGAGTCAGCCAAAGCTGTCTTCATCAGCCCCTTCGCATCATACGCATTCGACGGGATGGCGATTTTCAGACCCGGAATGTGCATGAACCAGGCTTCCAAGCTTTGCGAGTGCTGAGCGCCCATGCCCATGCGGCTGACGATTGGAGCGCGGATTACCAGTGGGACCGTGAGCTGTCCGCCAAAGAAGTAGTGCATCTTGGCGGCCTGGTTAACGATCTGATCCATAGCTACACCGGCGAAGTCAATAAACTCGAGTTCAACGATCACGCGCATACCGTGGATCGCGGCGCCAATGCTGAAACCCATGGTTGCTGATTCACAGAGTGGGCCGTCGCGAATGCGTTCTTGCCCGAACTCTTCGTATAGACCCTTGGTGACACCAAAGGTACCGCCATAAGGTCCAATATCCTGGCCGAGATGAATGAGATTGGGCTGACGCCGCATCTCCTCACGCAAGGCCTCATTAATGGCCTGGCTCATTGTTAGCTGTCGCATAGTTGCTCCCGGTGGAACCGGTCATCACCGCATTTGTCGAAGGTGGCGCGGAGCTCGGCTACGCACCACAGAAAAACATTGCAACAAGAACAGGCGCAGAGTTCATAAGTCATTTGCGATACCCTCAGTTCTCGCTAAAGAGGCCGCCACCCTATCACTCCAGAAAGTGTAGTGTCAATACATTTGTTGCTCGTCAATCAATTCGCTCCGCTGGCGAGCTGTGGCCCATTGCCGCTCACTTAATCACGCCCCCTGGGAACCGCTTAAGTACCTCCGGATCATAAAGCGGAATGGTGATATCCGCTTCGCGTCGCACCCGCTCGTAAATGCGCCGCCCCTCTTCCAGGCTTTCGTTCACTCCCAGCGGATGGTTCTCCTCAATGTTTCCATATTTGAAAAAACAATCCGAAACCATCACCGTACCACGGCCGGTAGGAATTGATATGACCATCGAAGAGCGGTGATGAACCCCTCCCCAAATCATTTTTATTCCCGGCAGAACTTCTTCCCCGTCTTCTACCAAGTGCACCCGATCCAGCACCTGGGTGGTTAGGTATACCACCTGGTCATCGGGGATCACGAGCTTACGTGGAAATCCAGCCGACGGAGGCGGCGGTGCAAAAAAATCCTCGATCCAGCCCCGCCGCGAAATAAAGATTTTCTTCACTGCGCTAAACTTGGAAATATTGGCATCCGCGTAGGCCTGCAGCGGTGTCACCAGTACGTACTGCACCTCGGCCGGTTGGATTCCAATGGAAGCCAATGCCGCCAGCGGCCGCTCGCTTTCGCTCCGCCGCATCTCGGTTCGCTTTTCGCCGTAGCCCGCCAGCCAGAACGCGTTCAGTGCCGTTAAATCTTCCGGCGGTCCCGTATTGATGATCGCCGTGATCCCTTCCCCTCGAATCACCACCATATAAAAGTTCAGCGTCTCCCATCCAAACCAATGACTCATCCAGTAGACCTCTGGACCGGGCACATCCGCCTCGCCCATTTTCAACACGGTTACTTCATATTTTGGCATCGCTACTCCGTTATTTTTATCGAACCGTTCGACATCAAGATCTGGCTGCCTTGGCAGTCCTCTGCCCATATGCCGCTAAACTGCCTGAAGAGTTTGACTCTTTGCGGACCGGAACGCGGCATCAATCACCTCCACGACGTGCATTCCTAAGACAGCCGGAGAACGGTTTTCCACGCGTCTACCGTGGATCAGATCGACGAACGCGTTCAGCGGTTCAACGCATGAATATCCGCCCGGTTGCTGGTCGATCGCTATGGCGCCGCCGGTCTGGTCATTTCGGCGCAACTCCAGCCGGGGACGCTCGAGGTCCAGCAGCAACATTCCTTTGGAACCGAAGATGCGAATGTCGACTTGATAGGTGGATCGTGGCGGCATGGTTGCCGCGCCTCCGAAGCTGCCAGTGGCTCCATTGGTGAACTGGCAGCAGATGGAGTTGGAACGATCGGCGCCAGATTTGAAGTGGTTGATCAAGGCGAAGACTTTGGCAGGCTCCAGAGCAGTAACGTGGAACATCATGGCCAGGGTATGGGTGAGCTGGCCGTGGAGAAAGCCGCCACCAGCGGCAGGATCGCTCCAGGTGGAGGACAGGGGCTTGAAAAATGCACTTTCCGCCCACCAGGTGGGCTCACCGTTGAACAGATCCCGATGCGCGCTGGCCATGTGACAATGGACGTGCTCAATGCTCCCGATCTCGCCTTGATCGATGATCTCCTTCGCTTTGACGGCTATGTCAGAGTAATTCCAGCCGTAAGGAATGACAAAATGCAGACCCTTGGCTTGCGCTCGGGCCGCGAGTTCCCGGGCTTCCGCCGTATGGAGGACCATCGGCTTTTCACAAAGAACGTGAAGATTGCGGTTAAGCGCCGCAGTGGCATGTTCATAGTGGAGGTTGTGGGGCGAGCACACGACCACTCCATCCAATTCTTGACCAAGCAACTCACGGTAATCTTCAGTGATAAAGGGAATTTTGAAGCGATCCTGCAAAAGGCGCAACTCACTCTTCCCCAGGCGACAGGCAGCGGCAACTTCCACGTCCGCGCGGGATTGCAGAATCGGGATATGATTTTCGGCCGCCCACCAGCCAGCGCCGATAATCCCAATCTTAGCCTTGTCCATTTGCTCTCCCGCCTGCCCAACCAACTTTAAACGACTTGCTTTTCTCGCAACTGGCCTATTCTGTTTTCGTCATATCCCAAATAATTTTTCAGGATCTCGGCGGTGTGTTCTCCGAGCGCCGGCGCGCGACGATGGTTCAGCTTTTCCCCGCCCATCTTAAACGGGCCACCGATTTGCCGGATCGTTCCAAAGATCGGGTGCCGGGTTTCAACGATCATTCCACGCTCGCCGAGGAAGGGTTCCCGCATCGCTTGGGACAAATCGTTCACGGGCGCGCAAGGAACCTTGCCGCGCAATAGGTCGACCCATTCCCGGGTAGTTCGCTGCGAAAAGATTTCCTGAAGTCGCGATACGACCAATTCACGATGCTGGGACCGCTTGGCAAAGGTATTGAATGTTTGATCGCTAATCAAGTCGGCGGCGCCCAAGGACGCGCACAGTTCCTGCCAGAATTTTTCTTTGCCACAAAAAATCACTATATGCCCGTCACTGGTGCGAAATGTCTGCACCGGGACCAACGTTTGGTGTGCGGAACCTTCTCGGCGAACTGGTTGATAGTCGCGATTAAGATTCCAGATCGCGAGGTAGGTCGTCATCGAGTAGGCGGTATCGAGCAGGCTGACTTCCACATCCCGACCCGCTCCGGTCTTGCTGGCGGAGTAAAGCGCAGCGACCAATCCGAGTGCGGCCGCGAATCCCGCGGCATGATCGATTACCGAGACGCCGCAGGCCGCGGGCGGTCCGCTGGGATCACCAGTCAGGCTCATGTATCCTGCATAAGCCTGCATCAGGTAATCGTAACCAGGCTCGCCAGCTCGGTCTCCCGTAGTGGAAAATCCCACCAGCGCGCAAGAGACGATGCGTGGGTTGGCTTCCTCAAGTGCTGAGTAACTCAGGCCAAGTTTCTCAATCTGGTCGCCACGAAGATTGCAGAAAACCGCATCGGAAACCCGCACGAGTTCCAAAAAAACTCGCCGGCCCTCGGGTGCTTTCAGATTGAGCGTAAGACTCTTCTTGTTGCGATTGAACGATTGGAAGTAAAGGCTATCATTTTCGGCAAGATAGGGAGGCACGCCGCGCGATACGTCACCTCCCACGGAGGGATCCTCGATCTTGATGATTTCGGCTCCGAGTTCGGCAAGCATCATCGTTGCATAGGGTCCGGCGCCAAATTGCGAGATGGCCAAGATGCGCACTCCCTCAAGCGGCAGCGGCATACCTAGGACCTCGCCTCGGGTTGCACCGGGAAGACGTAAGATTTTTTCGGGATGAGTACTTTGCGCGTGAAGGTCAGCACCGTCTCCCGGTTTTGGTTGAACCCTTTGGTGCTGATGTGCACTATTCCTCGATCCGGCTTCGATTTTGATTCCGACTTACCAAGAACCTGGCTCTCGCCATAGATGCTGTCACCGTGGAACACCGGACCGACGTGCTTGACCACGTCATATTCGAGATTGGCGATGGCCTTTCCACTGATGTCGGCCACGCTGATTCCTACCACCAAGCTGAAAACCAGCGTGCCATTGACGAGGCGCCGGCCGTGCTGAGTCTGTCGCGCATAATGCTCATCCAGATGCAACGGGTGCTGATTCATGGTCATCAGGCTGAACCAGGTATCGTCGGCTTCCGTGATCGTCCGACCAGGCCAGTGTTTGAAAATCTGGCCGACCTCAAACTCTTCGTAGTAGCGACCGAAACTCATCCGTGACTCCGTGTGATACGGACCTTACAGCTCGGCGCTTCGGCTCTGTATGCTTCATGCCGCCGACTTCGCTGTTGATGTATATTTCGCAATGACATCGGCTCGCAGTTCAATGCCCAGTCCCGGCCCTGTCGGGACTTCCATAAATCCGTTTCGAATGGTCGGCTGAACGACCGGCAGGTCGAACCACATCGGGTCGCGATCTCGATCCGGAAAAATCTCCACGTATAATCCATTCGGCACTGCGGCTAGTAAATGAATCGCCACCTGCGGCTCTTCGTGGTGTCCCATGCCTACACCGAATAATTCTGCCATAGCCGCAATCTTTCTCCACTCCGTGATCCCGCCCGCGATGGTCACGTCCACATTCAGAATGTCCACCGCCTCATTAGTGATCAAATCGCGGCATCCAAACCGCGAGATTTCTCCTTGTCCTGCCGAGATTGGGATCCCCAGCGCCTGTCGTACTCGCCGCAGTCCGTTCAGCTGGTCGTACCAACGCACCGGCTCTTCCAGCCACCGCAGGTTCACCGAACTCACCAGATTTCCAAACTCAATCGCTTCTTCTGGCGTCCACGCCTGATTCGCGTCACAGGCAATCACGAAATCAGGACCTACCGCATCGCGGACCATCTTTACTCGCCTGGCGTCCTCTTTTACCTCAGCCCGGCCCACCTTCATCTTTACCCCGGCTAGGCCACTCTCCTTGTAACCCACCATTTCCGCCGCCAGTTCCCGGTCGCCCTTGCCCTTCGCGTAGTATCCGCCGATTCCAACGATTGGTACCTTGTCCCGAAACCCGCCGAGCAACTTGTACACTGGGGTATCCATGGTCTTCCCCAACGCGTCCCAGATGGCGACGTCCACACCCGCGATGGCTTGCGTACGAATCGCGTGATTCGCTAAGTCCAAGGTATGGATGCTGCGATTACCGAGATCCAACGTCAGGTTGAACATCCGCTCCCACAGTTTCTCCACCTCGCGAATATCTTCGCCCACCAGCAGCGGCTTAAAATGCTCTTCAATGACATTCACGATGTTGTCCTGGTAGCGCCACTCGTCGCCACCAAACGCTTGCCCGACAATTCCATCGTCGGTCCATATCTCGCACACTAGCGTATTGCGGGACGTGATTTGGTAAGTCCCACCGAGAAAAGTTTCTTCCAGTTTCCGTACCAGCGGTATCGCCTTCACGTCTGTGATCAGCATGGTGACATTCACTCCTCATTCATGGGGTGCGAATTAGGTTCACATCTCAAACGGAAACAAGCGTTCACGACTGCCTGCACCAGATGAAGCTATGAAGGACGTCGAGCATTCGTCAGCCGTTAACAGAAAAGCTCTCCATTAGTCTCTCCAATTCGGCCAAGAACTGTGCGCCCACGGCACCATCGGCGACGCGGTGGTCCAGAGCTATGTTGGCCCACATTTTCCAGACCGGAACAATGCCCCGAGCGCTGATTGCAGCGACCTGCCGTACCCGACCCGTCGCCAGAATCGCGCACTGCGGCAAGTTAACGATTGGGGCGAAGAAATCGACCGGGTACATTCCAAGGTTCGTCAACGTGAAGGTTCCTCCTTCAAGGTCCCGTGGCAGCAAGTTGCGGTTTAGGACCGCGTCCCGCAATCGGATGCGTTCGAGCGAGGTTTCCGACAGAGATAGGCGCTCCATACCGTGAATCACCGGTGTAATCACACCGCGGCCGCTATTAACAGCGAAGCCGAGATTGATCTCAGACTGGCGCTCGGCGCGGCCATCTCGCCAAACAGCATTGAGTTCGGGGACCTTGCGCAACACCCCAGCCACCGCAAAAAGCAGAAGGTCAGTCACACTAAGACTCGGAATCCCCGACGCCCTGGCTTTCTCGACCGCTGTCTTCAGCCCTTCAGCATTCAAGTCGCCGCCGATGTGAATGTGCGGCACTGTATTCCAAGCTTGCGATGTCCGCGCGGCGATTACTTGTCGGAAGTCGGACGCAACGCTGCTTTTGCGCGGTCCGGCTGCTCGACTCGCTATCGCGTTTTCGACGTCTTCTTTAGTGATGCGCCCTTCGGGGCCGGTGCCGATGATGTCGGCCAAATTCAGGCCAGCCTCCTCCGCCGTACGACGAGCCACGGGGCTAGCTCGTACTATCTGCGGCTCTGAAATCGCTGTCGCCAAAGTTACAGGAGCCAATGCCGGCCCAGCACTCGTGAGAGGCTGCTCCTGACCCATCGTTAATGGGAGATCGTCTTCTGCTTTTCCGATAAACCCGACTGTCGACCCTACGACGACGGCACCCTCCCTTATCAGAATCTTTTTTAACTGGCCGCTCGCAGGAGAAGCCACCTCGACAGTCGCTTTGTCGGTTTCCAGCTCAAAGAGCATTTCGTCTTTCTGGACCGGCTCACCCTCTTTCTTCAGCCATCGCAGCAGGGTTCCTTCCTCCATCGTGAGCGTTAGTTTGGGAACCTCGATCGGTGTGATCATCCGTGCAGTTTGAGAGACTCATCACCGGCGATCAGAATATCCGCCGACGATGGGACCCTTTTCCAGTAGCGCGAGTATAGCGTTTCAAGGTTTCTTGTCAATAAAAAAGTGTCTCATTGCGGCGCTCTTCGCCTACACGAGCTTTCGCTGCTAACTCCGTGTGTCAGGGCTGATCGCTATGAGATGTGGCACCAATGTTGAGCTCGCTGCGCGAAACGCGGTCCCGCTCATGAGTTGCCTCAACCAGAGGTGCGGTCAGTATCCAGCGCTTGCTTGTTTTCTGTCCAAGACTGAAGCATTGAAAGATGGCGGCCGCTCCGGGCCGTGAGCAGCGTCCTTGGCGTATCAGTCTTTCTTGCGGCCCTCGAGCATAGTTCCGATGACTTGCGCATATTTATTGCGTACGGTGCGGACCGGGCTGAAGCGTTCGTTCCCGTACTCGGGAACGAACTCCACTGCCTTGGCGTTCTTGGTCTTGTCCACGACGAGTTCAAACTGAAGCGTGCGGCCCTGCTTTGCCGTTGGCGTAAGGTCAACCGTAACCAGCAGCAGATCCCCGAAATGCACCGGGTACTGTCCGAGCCAGCGCATGATTCCATCGTCAGCCAAGACGAACTCGCCGACTCGCGTTCGACTTCCGTCGATGGACGATACGTGTACAAGCCACACGTGATCAATGTCTCCTAGCATCTGAATTTCGGTAAATGCCGGCTGAGACCTACTGAATTCCGCCGTCCCAACAAGGCGAATAGACATGGAGCTGATCGTCTCAAAGCTCTTGGCCGCCTCATATCCGCGGTAGGGGTAGAGCTCGACAGAGAGCACCGGCATATCTTCGGCACCCGGTGCGTATTCATCACTTGAGATATCCAGCGTACGAGCCATCCCATACTTCTGCCGGTCGGCTTCCAACAACCTTGAAAGCCCATCTATAGTGGGCTGTAGTGAATATTGTTTGCCCTCCGTGTCCAAATCAATGGCTTTCCGCTTGCGTCCTAGGGTATCCGCAATTTGGTCTACATATTGAAAACGAGATACGCGGCCATCCCGGTCAAACAATGGCTCAAACCAGCCGGAGTGCTTGGGGTCACGGCCGGTCACGTAGTCGTTGTATGCCGGGATCATCATAAACTTCGGGGGATCGGAATTACCTCCAGCCGGAGACTTTCCGCTGTGTTTGTCAAAGAGACTCTCGAGTTGATGCTTGCCTTCGCCCGCCGACCCCGACAACGCCGCCGCCCATTGATTGTTGAACTTCGGATTGATGTCCACCCAGTACGGCCAGACCCATTCGGTCCAGTTCGAAGGGTAGTCGGCGAGATCATGAACCGTGTCGCAGACGAAATGCACGTAAAACCGGTCATCGGCCATGATCCGCTCGTACCATTCAGGTTTTTCTTTTCCGATCATATCCGCCTCGATTACCAGCATTGGCTTGCCATTCCACTGATAGTAGTGCTGCCGTTGCGCGTAGTTATTCCATATGTAATCGAGCACCTGCTGAACCTGTTGCCAACTCTGGTACGCTGCACCCCTCGGCTTCCAACGCGTCCAACGCGGCCCGTACCACTCCGAACCATAGCGGTCCGTGCTCCATAGCTCAAGCCAGTACATCCATTTAAGCTGCTTCTCGTCGGCGGGCTGGTTCTCCAGCGCGTCTGCGAAGTAATGGATCGAATAAGACCACGGATCGGTATGGCAATCGAGACTATCCACCACAATCACGTCGGCCGTCGCACGGCGCATACTGCGAAGCACTTTCGCAAAACGATCAGGTTGTTCGATCGAATACACCGCACCGCCCTGGGCTTTGAGCAGATCGAACCCAGGATTGTGATGCCACGAGGGATGTTCGCTCATCCACCTCACGTAACCATCCGTGTCATTGACGCCGTAGCTGTTGACAGGCTCATACCAGATTCCAAGGGTGCCCTGATAAGGGTGCTCCTGGGCGGATACGGTAACTGTGGATAGGAACGTCAAGACAAACAATTGACAAGCAAGCCTGGTTTTGTTGCGGCGCATAAACAGAGTTTCCCCCTGATCCACATTCATCACTTCTTGCGGATCTCCAGAATTTCCACCCGATCAGTCTCCGGCAGAGCAATATCCATCCCACGTTGTAGCTGCCCACCGGAGATCAATCTCGGCAAAGTTCCGGCGATCACCGACTGCATCGTAAACTGCCCGGCCGGAAATGCTGGTAGTTCGATATGGACGCTGCGTACTCCGGAGTCATTCCTAAAAACGACCAACATACCTTCGCCTAGTCGGCTCAGTTTGGCAAAGCCATCCCATGCCATGGAGTTTGGCTGCCGCCAGGAACCAAGAGGGAAGAAGCCTTCATTCATCGGAACAGACCGCCGTAACCGCTTGTACCAAGCGATTTTCTCTCCCCACCAGTCCAGTTCAGCCGGGGTCAGTTTCCGGAGATCGCCGTTCACCAGCGGCGAGGCTCCGATCATCGTCGCGAACCGCTCCTCGACGGGCCGCGAATTGGCCAGAAGGTTGCCGATATCCAGGTTCTCCGTGGGGACCGCCAAGGACCGCTGATAGAGAAGGCTCCGCGCCTGGATTGGCCCGGCCGACTCCGGCGTCATATCATCGACGTTGCTCAGATAGTCGAGGTCGGCGATTCCGAGATGCGCGTAATCGATACCGTGCTTGTAGCTACCCCAGGTTTCAAATGTCAGGTCCAATACGACGTCCGGATGCTCCCGGTAGAGGTACTCCGTAACGTACTGAATTGCCTCATACCCACGTATCAGAGACTCTGCCCACGAATGATGGTCGTGGCCCTGCGCGGAGCAGCCTGGTGCCATACCGTAAGAGTCAAACAAGGTGGTGAGGTCAATCTGGACGAATTTGAGGTGGTTCTTAGTGATCAGTTCACTGAGACGCTTGGCAGCATATTCTTTAAACGGCGACGCCAAGCACATAATCGGAAATTTTCCGCGCGACACTTTCGGACTGCCATTTTTATCCCTGCATTGCCATTCGGGATGTTCCTTGTAAAGTGGCGTGTCGGCATCGATGACAGCAAGAGGCTGATCCAGACCCAATCTCAGCGCCTTACTTTCGAGGGAGGAGCGCAAACTGTCCAAGCCCCCAGGGAAGTGCTCTGGGCTGGCGGCGTTGTCCCCGAATTCCAGCTCCCACCCCTCATCGAGGTCAAAGATGTCCAAGCCCATCCGGGCCGCCGCGGGGATGGATTCACCCATATTCTGCGCATTGATAGTGTGATGGAGCGGCTCCCAACTATTATAAATCCACAGTGGTTGCCACGACGCGCCGGTCCTTTTGAGAATTTCCGACGTGTAGGAAGGCATTACCCAATGCACATCAGCGAAGCCGTGGTTGTCGGCGAAGAAAGCGATCGAGCTTTTTGCGCTAGTGAACGTCTCACTGGGTTCAACCCTGCGCTCGAAAGGAACCAAGTCCGTGTCGTACATCACTTGAATATCGCCCGTTCCCCATCCCCCCATCTCGGTTCGTTTTAGAGAGCCGGGAGCTTCGTTCATGACAACGAAACCTTCTCCCGTGTGGACGTTGCGCTGGACAATCGCGGGATCCTCAGCTCGCCCGGTGAGGTAGATCTCGCGAGGCTGAATGCCATAGAACCCGTCAACTTCCAAACGATTGGGCGGACCCGCGGACAGATGGACCGATTCAAACACGAGGTGAGACAGCGTGATGGGCGATGCGCCACGGTTTGTGATGGCAATCCATTTACGGATAACGGGATGGCCAACGTAAACGGCATAAAAAACCGACACTTCGATGGGTTTCAACTTTGCCTTTAACTTAATCTCCAGAACTTTGCCGGATCGATCTATTTGGTGACTGTCGAATCCAATCAAGTCGAAACTCACGGGTTCCGGCGAGGTCGGTAGTGGCATAGCGGGAGAGTGGGCGGTGGCTAGGGAACCCACGAGAGTAGAGCCATCCACCGTCACCGAAAACTCGTTCCCCCACTGGTGTGCGTCCCGTGCGCGCTGGAGGAAATCCGTGCCTGTGCTTTTGGATTTCCATACGACGGTATGCAGGCCCGTTTGCGGGTCAAAGAGCAGTTCCCGCTCGACGAACTCGTTGCCGATTGCCCATCCGGTGCCGCCCGGGCTCGTCCGGACGTAGGCAACTTCATCCTGGGCTCGGCAGGCAAAAACCGTTGCTAAACCCAGGACTACCGACAGAGTGATTCTCATTTTCATCTCGTAAGCCCGTCCTTCGTTAACGACGATCAAAGCGACATGAAACAGAGATCACAAGCGTTACCAGAGTAATTTCAGTCCGACCTGTATTTGTCGAGGCGAAATCAGGAGGCTGGTGATTTGGCCGAATTGGCCAGGGATTAAGTTCGGGTTAGGATTTCCAAATTGAGTATGGTTCCAGGCATTGAAGAATTCTGTGCGAAATTGCAGTCTCATCCGTTCGTTGATGCTCGTGTTTTTCTCAAGGGAGATATCCCAATTATTAATGCCCGGCCCCTGCAGGCTGCCTTTTGATGCATTACCTTCTATATGCACCTCGCTCGAGCACTCGACAATAGTTGGACATCCCGGCACTGCAAACCCGGTCGAGTCCCACCAGTTGTTATAGGTGCGGTGTGCGGGAATAACGGGTCCGACTCGGTTCGGGAGAGCGCCGCTGAAAGGCCCCAGGTTCGGCAAGTCAAATGGTAAGTACGGAGTAGTATATTGCCCTGATTGAAAGGTTGTGATCCCGCTGACTTCCCAGCCACTTACTAACTTGTCGGCGACTCCATGAGCAGATGACCAAAAGCGTCTATTTCTGCCGATTGGCAGTGAATAGCTATAGCTGACGGAGAACCGTTGAGGAGCGACATAAAGCGAATTCCCCTTGTCGTACACCTTGATGTCTCGAGACGCGTTCGTGCCATACGCAGCGTTGAACGTATCCAGGGCCTTCGCCCAAGTGTAGGAAACCAGTAAGAACGAATTGGCTGTAACCTTCTTTTCTAGCCTGGCCATAAGTGCGTTGTAGCTCGACCATCCCCCTGCAAAGGTCATCAGAATGTAGGAGTAATCTTTGTACGGACGTCTTGATGCGATCGAACGCGTTCCGCTCGGGTCAAAGGAAGGGGTATTCGCATCGCGCCGTTGTTGCAAATGTTGCGCCACATTACCCGCGTATCCAACGTCAACCAGCCAATCGCTGCCAAATGTATGTTGTATGCCGAAACTCCACTCTTGAACGTACGGAGTGCTGTTATTCGGATCCACGCCGAAGATGCCAATGTTCGGACCCTTATTTTGAGGTCCCAATTGAACCGCAGGAAACATGTTTTTGAGGGACAGGGACGGAGTCTTGGGGTCCGAAAGCGTCATATTTTGGTTAACGATGAAGTCTGGGCCAAAGGCAGCGAACCCAAACTCGTTCCAGTTACCGGTCCCGTAGAAAATACCAAAGGAACTTCGAATGACCGTGTTCTTCAAGAACGAGGGCGAGTATGCAAAGCCTACGCGCGGCCCCCAGTCCTTGTAGTCAGGATTGACCAGGCCATTACGGATTTCACCCCTAAAAACAGCTGCTACTTGACCGGTCGAAGGGAGAAAGGTTTCTTCCCTACCGTTGATGTCCTGCGGGTTCTGCTGGTACTCGTAACGAATTCCTAGATTCAAGGTCAAATCGGATCGGGGTCGAAGATCATCCTCGAAATAACCGGCATAGTAATTCGCTGTTGAATCCAAGAACCCTTGGCCCACGCTCTGGGTCGCATTGTTGGGAATTCCCAGCAGGAAATCTCCCAAACCCGTTCGCGTGAAGCGCCCATCAAAGCTAAAAGTGGGCGTAGCGGCACAGTCGCAGATGTAGATGAATTTTTCATGGAAGAAGCTGCCGCCCAGCTTGAGAGTGTTTTTGCCACGGACGATGCTGAGGTTGTCAACGTATTGAAAGGTTCGGTCGAGACTGTCTTCCGGGATACTGTAACTACCCACATTCCAAAACCCTGAAATACCGGCCGTGGGCACGCCGAAAGCTATGGGTCGATTGGGAACGTTCTGAAACCCGAACACGTCTGCCGATATGTTCGGCCCAAAAGCGGTTTCTGAGATTCCGCCGTTGCGCGACCGGGCGTAGCCGAAGCGAAACTCATTGACTACCGTCGGGGTGAAGATGTGCGTCTCGCCAAGCGCCAGAACCTGCGCTCGCCACGGAAAGGTTTCGCCTCCAAGTATTGCTAGTCCGGGGACGAAATGGGGCCGTTGATCGAAAGAATAACTTCCGAACAAATGGTTTTTCTCATTGAATTCATGATCGACACGGATGTGGAACAAATCCGCATTGTTCTTCTCCTTCGGGGTCTTGACAAAATTGAACCCCGGCAATGACGCTTGATTTGCGGGGACATTGACATTCGGTTGATTGATATAGGGAAGCCACTTCTGGGCGATGGTGTCCAGCCTGCCAGTGGGGATCACGTTACCGGGAAAGGGATTGCCCGTCGTGGGATCGATGACATCCATACACTTCGTAGAACCCGCGTTCGCTTGGCAAAACGGAGAAGAAGTTGGGAAAATGCCCGTACCCGTAGAATCGTCCGCCAAATTACCAGCCAACTGCGCGGCGCTTGGATAAAGGCCGGTAAACGTCCCTGACTGGAGCGAGCGAATACCCTCATAGTCGCCAAAGAAAAATGTCTTGTGGCGGCCATTGTAAATGCGCGGAAATACGATTGGCCCGCCTATGGAGGTGCCAAAATTGTTTTGTTGGAATCCCGGCCTGGGCACGCCCGTCTTATTCAGGAAAAAGTCGTTTGCATCAAGAGCGCTATTGCGAAGAAATTCGTACGCAGACCCATGAACCGTATCGGTGCCGGACTTCAGCGCGATATTAACGATGATCGACGAGCGCCCGTTGTCCGCGCTGTAATCCTCCGTCTGCACTTTGAATTCTTGAATGGCGTCCACGGAAGGCCGAACGGTCGCGTTTCCCCATCGGGCTCCACGAGTCTCGATTCCGTCCACAAGATAGCTTACGTCGGATTCCCGGAGGCCCATCGCAGTGAAGGTTGAGGTTCCAGACTTGGCTCCGGTACCATAGCCTTGAGAACTGCACGAATAGGCCCCCGCAATCGGGTAAACTCCGGGAGCAAGGGTGGCCAACTGGATGAAATCTCGGCCATCCAGAGGAAGCTCTACAATGGGTTTTTCCTGTATAACCTGGCCCACTTCCGAAGTTTGAGTTTCCAGAAGTACTGCTGCGCCCGCACTGACCTCTACTCGCTGGCTCGTGGCGCCCACGCGCAAAATTATGTCCAGTCTCTGGCGCTGAGCTACGAGGAGCACAATGTCAGGAACGATCGTCTTTTCGAAATTTGCCTTAGACACTTCCAGGCTGTAGTGAGCCGGCTTTAATGAAGCAAAGCTGTAGTTTCCTTCCGAGTCCGTAATCGCTGAGGATGTAGCACCCGTGCCTACCTGGGTAAGGATCACTTGAGCGTCAGCCACCACGGCGCCCGTCGAGTCCCTCACCGTACCTAGTATGTCGCCCGTCAATGCCTGCCCCCAGCAGGCGACTACTGAGGCCAACATCAAGACAATCGCCGCAAAGCAGCGAACACTAAAGCTCAACATACCCACCTCCTGAATCAATCCGACTCGTCCAGCCCAAAGAAAATACTTCCCCATTGGGGGCACAAGCTATACGGGTTGGAGTAGCTTGTCAAGCACAAAGTTTAGCATTAGGAACCACGAAAAATTCGCGCTAAGGTTGGGGGGGCCACAGGGACGCTGAGTCGCGCCTCATTTCTCACGCCACGCGTGGCAGATTCTGCAGAAATCTCTTTGCTGCTCGAGAACTGCTCCGAGCTCTTCAATAGAGCCGCACCCGGCCTTGCGAAATGCGTCCGTCAATCAGTGTTTACTTTATTCGAATGTATACTTATTGACCACTTCTTCGCGGACCTCGACCCCGAGGCCAGGCTTTGATCGCACTTCCAGATACCCTTCCTTCTGCACCCAAGGATCAGTTACAAGTTCGTGTTGCATGGGCGACTCATGCGGCTTGAAGTCCATACAATCCGCATGAGTTGAAATGGCCAGCAGATGCACACTCGCCGCGGTGTTCAAGGCGCCGCTCCAGGTGTGGAGTGAATAAGACAGATTCTCCGCCTCGATGAGTTGTATCGCCTGCCGACAGCCCGTGATTCCGAGCGATCTTCCGGGATCCATTTGAACTACGTCAGCGGCGCCGGCTTTGAGTAGGCGTCGATAACCATCGCGGTTCCATTCCTGCTCGCCAGTACCTACCTTGGTTGTCACTGCTCCTCGAAGGCGCGCATATCCTTCGTAGTCATGCGGCGGCAACGGCTCTTCGATCCATCGCAGGCGATAGGCCTCGAATTCCCGCACCATGCGAATTGCGTGGGGGACGCTCCATTTGACACGTGACCCGAGAACGTCCATAACCAACTCAACATCGTCACCGATCGCTTCGCGAATCCGCCTCACCAGCTCCAGATCTCTTTTGCGGTTATCACCGAACACCGCGTCCGGTCGGCTGCCCCAGCCGCCCTTAACAATGAAGTAACCCTCCTCCACATAACTTCGAAATTCCCTAATCGTCCACTCAAGATCGAGCATGTCGAAATGAATGGAGGCCATCGCAACTACCCGGTCTTGGAGCTTCGACCCGATGAGCTGACATACCGGAAGGCCGAGTGCTTTTCCTTTGATATCCCAAAGCGCCATATCAATGGCACTGATGCCGTACGCCGCAATGCCCTGTGGGCCGTACCACCAGAATTGACCCAACATCTTGTTCCAAAGACGCTCGACCTCGAGGGGATTCTCTCCAACCAGCTGCGGCCCGTAGCCACGCTCGATGATCACCTTCGCGGCGAGCGCCAGCGGAGGGAACTGCGATATGCATTCGCCCCACCCCACTATGCCGTCGTCGGTCTCGACTCGCGCGAGCGTAATGCAGCGCAGATTATTATGATCGTGTGGTTCCGGGTATTGCAGCGGAAATGCTGCAACCGACTTGATCTTCATAAACGTCCTCGTATGGCGAAGCTCTTCGCTTTGACTGCGTACTAGGGTCCGCCGCTCACTCGATGCTTATTTCTTCTATCCCGGACCTGCTTTTCGCTTGCTTTCCACGGTCAGCGGACAAGTGCCGAATTGCTTAGGCGTGGACTCAGCACAAATAACCGAGCCAAAAGTCTAACCAGGCTACGAATCCTTCGAAAAATCGTCGCATAATCAAGCGCTAGAGCCCTCTGATTCGAGTGGTCCCCAAACCTCCGCCGTCAATGTTGAGGGCTTCGCCAGTAATGTAACTGGCGGCATCGGAAATTAGGAACAACACGCCGCCAACTACATCGGCGGTGGTTTGCATTCGACCAAGAGGAACGTTTTTCGCGCGCTCGGATAGCAATTCGTCCCGCGATCGGCCCGTCTTGGCCGAAAGCCAGTTAAGGACCTGCTCGCCCATCTGGGTCGCGGTCACCCCGCCTGGGCAGACACAGTTTACGGTCACGCCATGCGGCGCGAGTTCACCCGCGATTGCCTTCGAGAACCCAATCACCCCAAACTTAGCCGCGCAATAGCTACTCAGCAACGGAACACCGATTTTCCCTGCGTCGGAAGAGATTGTTACCACTCGACCTCGCCCACTCCGGCGCAGAAACGGCGCGGCGGCCTGGCAACACAGGAATACTCCCGTCAGATCAATATCGATCACCCGTCGCCAGTTATCTTCGACGATCTCCTCAAGGGGCACAAATTCGATAATGCCCGCCGAATTCACCAGCGTATCCAAGCCGCCAAATTTCTCCACACAGCTCTTCACTGCCTGCCGGATAGAATCGTTCGAAGTCACGTCAAGGTGCAGCGGGAGGAGGTCAGAGCTGTTGAGTGCTGCCGCGGCGCGATCAAGAGCTTGCTCGTTGAGGTCGCCAATAACAACTTTTGCGCCTTCGGCCAGGAGCGCTTCAGCGACACCGTAGCCAATTCCGCTTGCACCACCAGTCACCAAGGCGACGCGCGATTCGAGCCCCGTAAACATTTTTGGTTACCTGCTAGGCTTTCTGGCCACACCTGCGTAGCATCACTGTGGCGTTTGGAATGTCGATTCGTGAACAATACAACCGACTCCCTAAGGGTCCACTGTTCGACCGGCATTTCATAACAACTGAGGTTTCCTGTCAAGACATTTATGTCGTAACTTGCAAGCGGCGAAGGTAGTTGAGAACGAGAATAACCCAATCACAATGTTACGCCGCACGATTTCAGTAGACGCCGAGCGCGTTCCGCAATGGGACGATCGATCATCCTTCCCTCGAGCGCTATTACGCCTTGGCCCCTCCCCTCCGCATCGCGAAAAGCTTCGACAACCCTTCTGGCTTCCGTCAATTCTTGATCTGTTGGGGCAAAAACGGAGTTGATAACTTTGACCTGGCTCGGATGAACCGCAAGCTTGCCGGAGAACCCGGCACGTTTCGCGGCCTCCGAATCACGGGTCACGCCTTCGGTATCGGTGAAATCTGCATAGATGGTGTCAATCGCTAGACACCCGTAAGCGCGGGCGGAGAGCGCGACGTGAGATCGAGCGTAGGACAACTCGGCTCCGTCCGCAGTTCGGGTTATCTCCATATCGAGACAATAATCTTCGCCGCCAAACACGAGCGCCGCCACTCGTTCGCTCGCCTGCGCCAGTTTAGCTGCTTCAAGCAGACCCCGGGCAGTTTCAATAAGAAGGAAGAGTGCAGTCGATCCAGCCACCAAGCCACATCTGGACTCCTGGGTCTCGAGAATCGATTCGAGCTCGCGGATTCCGTCGCTCGAATCACATTTTGGTACTACGATGGCTCCGATCGATTCGCCGAGCGATTCGTCTAGATCCTTCCTCCAAAGGGACGTCGATAGAGGATTGATCCGGAGTAGAATCATGGGACCTTCGATTACTGGATTTTTTAATACTTTCCGAATTATTGTTCGGGCAGCGGGTTTTTCGGACTCAGGAACACTGTCTTCCAGATCAAGGATGATCGCATCGGCCCCGGAACTCCAAGCCTTCCGGATCCGATCGTGTCGGTTTCCAGGTACAAAGAGCAAAGAGCGGAATCGTCTCTCGGAGAGGGGATATTTCAACATATGCAGGTTGCAACGAACAATGATTGCGAATCGTTCTTCAAGTCGGCTACTATACAACATTCTCAAACAGAGACCCAAGCGTACGCGGAAAATGCGAACGGCCTCGCGCTGACGCCTAAGTTTCAGCAAGTATGCAAAATGGTTGCTGAGCCACGCAGCGCTCGATGTAGAGCACGCCAGGTCCAAGGGTAGAGTCATGGAAATTGCGGAGCAACTCATTGCAACGAGTATCCGAGATCTGAGGAAGAATCGGCGACTGACGCTCCAACAAGTCGCCTTGAAGGCGGGCCTCAGCAAGAGTTTCCTTTCGAAGGTCGAGCGCTGTAATGTCTCGATCAGCGTCGCCGCGCTGTCACGATTAGCCGACGCTTTGGGCGTCTCCATTGGCGAATTCTTCGACGCTGAGGAGTCCGACTCTGAAGTGATTTACGTACCCCGCGGTCAGGGCAAAGCCGTAATGCGCGTGCACGCCAATCTTCCTTATCAATACGAAGTATTGATTCCCCGGCGTGGAATGCGCTTGATGCAACCAACGATCATCACTATCAACGGGCGCAAGACCAGCTTTGAATTGCGCCAACATCCCGGTGAGCAGTTCATCCTCATGATGGAAGGCGAGATGACCTACGTGTGCGGAAGTCAGGAATTCCAGATGCGTCCTGGCGACTGCCTTTACCTCAACGCCCGAACGCCGCACGGTCCTAAACTCAAGCGATCACAGTCCGCGCGCTACTTGGCGGTACATACGACGGCGCTTACGAATTCAAATTCACACCGCGGGACCTAGCTGAACGGGAGCCGCGTATTGTCGGACATGGATTTTGGAGTGAAGGCGCTCGGATCAAATCCCAAAAGAGTTCTAAACATGGATTGGGATCTGTCGACAGCCCGGTATCTTTTGGCGACGTGACATTCACGCCAGGCCACTTTGTCTACCGTGACGACGGAATTCTCGTCTGGGCGAACAAACTCACAGAATCCTGAAGCCAGACGTGACAGCACTGACGCGGGCGAT
>Ga0209117_1000242_pt1 | contig 29290 bp, 19 predicted proteins | sample BlaSpr_A8_OM2_M2_FD_187978 | JGI IMG/M metagenome (GOLD analysis project Ga0209117, IMG submission 187978) | Forest soil microbial communities from Thunder Bay, Ontario, Canada - Black Spruce, Ontario site 2_A8_OM2_M2 (SPAdes) (version 2) | ecosystem: Environmental > Terrestrial > Soil > Boreal... | reverse complement strand
TGCACTTTCAGCCATTCCGCCGCGTGGGCTTCGGTGTCAATCATAATTATTTCCGCAGCCTGCCGACATACGATCCCCGGCTGCTTGGCACCAGCCTATTAGACCAGTATCTTTTTCAAGGCTTCAGCGGGGACGTGCGCGCAGAGCTCGTCAAGCACATTAGCGTGTACGCCAGCTTAGGCCGGAGTAAGGCCACCTCGGACAAGAAAAATTCGCTGAATCAGGCCTTCGGCCTCACCGTGCCCAACCTGTTGAAGACCGGCCTGCTCGCCGATGTGCATTACTCGAAATTCGATAGCTCGTTCGGAAGCGGCAAATACACGTCTGTTTCACTTTCGAAGAACCTTACCGATTCGTTCCGACTTCAGTTTCTGGGCGGTCATCAGACGTTCAATTCCGGTCTGACGAGCAATAACCATTCCAATTTCGTCAACGCCGTGGTCGATTGGAACGTTGGCCCCCGCTATTTCGTGGAAGGCAATTTCGGCTGGTATCGCGGCACCAGCATGAATTACCAACAGTGGTCCACGGTGTTCGGATATCGTTTCGGAGGCTACCGCAAATGAAGCTCCTCCGCCGCGATACGATCCCGCGCTTGGCCGTTTTTCTTGCGGCCCTGTTTTTTTCCTGCGGCGCGGCCTCCGGCCAAATGCCTTCCGTGCCCCAGTCTCCTCCGGTCTCCGGCGACATTCCCGTTCCGCGGGAGATCGAAGCGCTCGTGCGCGCGCGCAAATCGGTCGAAAAATTCTTCGAGCAAGCCGCCAACGTAGTGTGCACCGAGAATGTGACCCAGGCCATGGTGGGAAAAAACGGCAAGGCCGACTATCGCGAAGAATCCGTCTTCGATTATCAGCTTCAGGCCAATGCTAACACCGGATCACTGAAGCTCGTCGAATCCCGGGATACGCGCAAAGCCGCCTTCCGTGATTCGTCGCGCACCCTGCTCATTACCAACGGCTTTACCAGTATGCTCCTGATTATCCACCCTTCTTATGAGACCAGCTATACGTTCGAGCCCGGAGGCGAGGAAACCGTCGATGGGCTGACCTTTGCTAAAATAAATTTCAAGTTCGTTCCCGGTGCTTCTTCCCCCGCGGCGCTGCAACTCCGTAGCCACAACTATCCAATCCCACTTTCCGGAACCATTTGGATCGAGAAGCAGAGTAGCGCCGTCGCTAAATTAGTCGCAACCATGGATTCCGGCCTGAGCGATTTGGGTCTTCGCGGCATGCGCAGTGAAATTCATTACGCGACCGTGCATTTTCATGATCCCGAGGAATCCTATTGGATGCCCGTATCGGCCATTATCGATGTTGAAACGCCGCGCCAGCATTGGCGCAATATTCACCGCTTCACAGGTTACAAGAGATTCAGGGCCACCATTCAGGTGGAGGATGTCGAGACAAAACGATGAGCGCAACCGCAACTGTTGGCACTGCCATACTGCCTCGCGAGGACGCCGAAAAGGGCCATCGCACACGCGTGTTCCTGGCCTGGATGCTGGCCCTGGCCGTCGTTCTGGTCATCGCCGGCTACGGCTTGAATTACTACACGCTTAGCGCCGCCCAACGCCCCTTCTCGCCCAAGCACCAATTGCTGCGGCCCAGCGGCACGATTGGCATCAACCTGGGCATGGTGGGCGTGCTGATGTTTTTTCTCATCTATCTATATCCACTGCGAAAGAAATGGGGATGGCTCGGCCGCATGGGCAACTCCCGCCACTGGCTCGATTTCCACGTCGTCCTTGGCACCGCCGCGCCCATCATCATCGCCTTTCACTCCTCTTTCAAATTCGGTAACATCGCCGGCATGGCCTTCTATAGCATGCTGATGGTCACGCTCAGCGGTTTTGTGGGCCGCTATCTCTATGCCCACATTCCGCGCGGCCTCAGCGCCGCGGAACTCTCCATGAAAGAGATCCAGGAGAAAGAAGAGGCCCTGCGCAAAGAGCTCGCCGAACAAAAAGCCACTTTCGGCTTTTGCGTCGAAGCCCTTTCCGAGTTGCCGACGCCGGCCGAAGTGGCCAAGACTCCCGTGATCGCTTCTCTCCTTTCCATGTTTCTGATCGATTTCAAGCGCCCCTTCAAAGCTTCCGTCGTGCGGTTGCGCGAAGCCGGCTTCTTCCCCTGGCTGTTTTCCTGCTTCGGACTGTTCGCCACCCGCAACCAGAAACTCGAGCGCGCCATTCGCGTGGCGCAAAAACAGGCCTCGCTCTCCCAGAGCATCGTCTTCCTCACCCGCACACAACAGATCTTTCAGCTCTGGCACGTCGTGCACCGGCCCTTTAGTTATGCCTTCGCCATCCTCGCCGTTCTCCATATTGGCATCGCCCTCTTCATGGGCTATAGACTGTAGGCCATTCCGATGATGGGCCAACTTTCATCTTTGGATTATGTTGGGAGAGTCTCCCAAGGAAACCGATAGAGAATTCGCCGGTAAGCCGGTCTCGATGTACCTGGAAAGGACTTTCGCATGAAACGTATTGCCCTGGCACTGGGGTTCTTCGCCGCGCTTTTCGCCGCCGGCGGATGCAAGAAGCAGCAGAATGACAACGACGCCATTCGCGCCGGAATCATGCAGCACCTCACCAGAGTTGGCACGCTCAACATGAGCGCCATGGTGATGGATATTCGAACCGTTTCCATCAACGGCAATCAGGCGCACGCCGAAGTTGAATTCCGGCCCAAGACCGGCGCCCCCCAGGGGGCTGGCATGCAAGTCGCCTATAACTTGGAAAAGCGCGACGGTGCGTGGGTCGTTCTCAAGACGCAGGCTAGTGGCGGCATGATCCAGCATCCGGATCCGAATCAAAACCCGCACCAGAATCAAGACGTGCATGCTGGTGGCCTCCCGAGGTTCAACGACGTCCTGAATCCGGTTGGTGCCCCTGCTCAAGGTGCCCTTCCGCCGGGCCATCCTGCCCCCAGCGCGCCAAACCAAACTCCAAGCAAGAATCCTCCTCGCTAAACTTATGGATACCCTCGTCGCCTTCTTCGTCGCCGTAGTGGTCATCGGCTTCTTCATGCGCAGCTACTTGAAGAAGCAGAAAAAAATAGAACGAGAGGCGCTGGAGTCCGCAGAAAAGGGAAAATTGCGTTCCGACGGCCCGCAATCCCAACATCCTCATATCGACGCAAACAATTGCATCGGTTGCGCGGCGTGCACCATGGTCTGCCCCGAAGGAGACGTGCTCGCCATGCTGGGCGGCAAAGCCGTAATCGTGAACGGCTACAAATGCATCGGTCATAGCCTGTGCGCGGAAGTCTGCCCGGTCGGCGCCATCACCATGGTTCTGGCCAGCCCCAGCATGGGCGGGGACATGGCTTACTTGACGCCCGAATTTGAGACCACCATCAAAGACATGTATATCGTCGGCGAACTGGGCGGCTTGGCTCTTATCAAGAACGCCATCAACCAGGGCCGCGACTGCATCGATATTATTGCCAAAAAAGCCGCAACCCGGAACGGTGCACGGCGTTCCCCCGACGTTTACGACGTGCTGATCGTGGGTGCGGGACCTGCGGGAATCAGCGCTGCCCTCCGCGCCACGGAGAAAAAACTCAACTACATCACCATTGACGAGGGGGAGATCGGTGGCACGGTGGCCAAGTATCCCCGCCAGAAGCTGGTGATGACCAGTCCGGTGGAATTTCCGATGCATGGAAAATTTAAGAAGACGGAACTGAGCAAGGAAGAACTGATCGCCTTCTGGTGCAAAGTCCTGGAGCGCGCGGATTTCAAGCTGCGCCAGGGTGAGAAGGTTGAAGACATCAAGAAGGGGGAGGACGGCATTTTCACCGTCACGACGCCCAAAGCCCAATATCGAGCGCAAACCATGGTGCTGGCCCTCGGCAAGAGCGGCAGTCCGCGGAAACTCGGGGTCAAAGGCGAAGAATTACAGAAGGTCATGTACCGCTTAATTGAGGCAGACCATTACATCAACAAGAAAATCCTTGTGGTGGGCGGAGGCGACAGCGCCATTGAGGCGGCCATGGGGCTCGGGCACCAGGTCGGCAATCAGGTCACGCTCTCCTACCGCAAGGAAGCCTTCACCCGCATCAAGGAGCGCAACGCGCAGCGCATTCAGGAATCCGTCCGCAAGGGCAAGGTCAAAGTGATCTTCAACTCCGCTCCCGTGGAGTTCAAAGCGAGTTCCGTGGTCCTCGAGGTAGACGGCAAGAACCAGGAAATCCCCAACGACTTCGTATGGATCTTTGCCGGTGGCGAGCCTCCCACGGCTTTCCTCAAGAAAATCGGCATTGGGTTTGGCGTGCAAGACCTTACATCTACTGGTAGCAAAGAAGCGAAAGCCGCTAAAGAGGCCGTTCTCGCTAAGGCGTAAAATGGCGTGCCCCGGTTTGTGGGCTGGTCAGAATGACCAATCGTGTAAAGATCCAAACATTCAAGTTCTCACGAATCCAGCTGTCGCCCGCGCCGCTGAAGAAGCCGACTCCAAAGGCCGGACTCTTGCCTTTAATGCCGCCTCATTTTTCTGCAACTTCCGTCATGTCAAGCAGATATGGCGGAAGCGCGTGGGAGTCGAATTTACTTTTCACTGATACTTCAAGTACTTACGAGGAAGCGCTTGGACTGAGTTGGAAGGACTTAGCGTCCTTCGGAACTCTTATTGCTGCCCTATTGCTGCCCCGTTTTCTCATCCCACTTTTCTCTCGGGCAGAACCATTTCAACGACTCTGCTGTTTGCTCTCCGCATCGCGTCAGGCATCGCCTGCGTGTAGATATTCATGGTTGTGCGGATGTCCGCGTGACGCAGAAGTTCCTGTTGAACCTTGAGATCCACTCGCAGGGAGCGCAGGAGGGTCGAGTAAGAATGCCGAAACGTGTGCCATCCAATCCGGCCAAGTCCGGCACGAATTCCGGCAGGAAGCAAGTGAGTTCGCTGGATCGTCCACGGCCATCGCGGCCTCCCGGTCCCGTAGGGACTCGGGAAAAGCCAATCGGTGTCCTTTGCGTCTGGTGCGGTTTCCTTCTTATATTCGAGAAGGAGAGTTGCCAGCGCGCGATGCACAGGCAAACTCCTGTTTGAGTTGGGCGTCTTGACTTCATCCACATAGCCAATTACAAATCCTCGCTGGATGTGAACCTGACGACCTCCCCAATCAAAATCGCCCCACTGTAGGCCAGCTAGTTCGCTTGCGCGGAGTCCAAGACAAGCGGCAATAATGCACATTGTGCGGATTGGTTCTTCCAACCGCTCCAGCAGCAGTCGAAACTCCTTTACAGTCAAAGTTCTCGGCTGCCGCAAACGCTTGGACGAACCTTCCACACGGACCAGCTTCATTGGGTTCATCTTGTCCAAATCAATCAATTCCCACTTCATAGCTCAATTGAACAAGGTGTGCATGATGCTGCGGATGTGACCTTTGCTCTTGGGTGCAAGATCGAGCCCCGACAGCCATTCCTCGACCAGCAGAGGCTTCACATTCCGGATCGGAACGTTTCCCCACTTTGGTTGGATGTGGTGTGTTAGCCAGGAGCGGTACTTGCTTGCCGAAGAATGCCGCTTAGGCAGCTTTTCTCGCAGGTAGCGATCAATTACCGCGTTAAAAGTGACCCCCTCGGTGCGAATGCGTCCTGGGACTGATCTACGCGAACGATGGAAATATGAACCAACGTTTCAGCGATATTGCCGACTTTGAACCCGGAGGAGTCGAAGGGGGCACAACCGAGTGTACGGCGACAATCTTTCAGACTTCACCTTGACTCGTTACGAAACCCAACTCACCCTTCCGCCTGGTGAATACCAGCTTCAGGTAATCGTTAGCGATGGAAAGAAGTTTGGTCGGTCCCAAACGCCGATGACCGTAGATAGCTTGGATAAAAAAAACACTGGCGATCAGCGCTGTTTCCCTTTGTAAGCAAATTCAGAAAGTTCCCGATAACGTGCTGCGATCCTCGGCCAAATTACCGGGTAATTGGACAGACAAACTTTCCTGGAAAGTACGTTCCGCTGCTGAGCAATGACATCGAATTTGCGGCAACCGGAAACACCCGCTTTAAAAAAGGCGCAGTCGTGTACGCCTACTTTGAAGTGTTTGAGCCGCTGCTCGGCGAAGAATTCTCGACGCATGTCGAGATTCAAATCCGTGTTGTAGATGTGAAATCCGGTGAAATTAAAAGTGATTCCCAGCCGATTAGCGCCATGCCTTATGTGAAACCAGGAAATCCGGAAATTCCCATCGGGCGGGGAATCGATATCAGAGGTTTGCCGAACGGCTCGTACCGTCTGGACGTCCGCGCCACCGACTCGACAGGAAAAAGCAGCACCTGGCGCTCAGTGAACTTCACGGTGGGGTAACAGCCGGCTGTAGTCGCGAAACCGGACGTCTGCCCAGGGGATTTTCGGGGGCGATTCGACTTCTCCGGTTCAAAGAAAAACTCTCTCAATGGACCTGCTCGGTCAATCCAATATGTATCTCTTTGAGGTCCGCAAGTAGGGCGCGGCGCCTCGCCAGCTTACAAGATGTGGTCCTAGCAGTTCTTCCTTCGCACGTGTTTTGTATTGCGCGAAGTCATTCTTTCGCCCCGCCTGCTGGAGAAGTCCGAAAAGGCAAATGAGCCTCGGGAGATTGCGCTCCGTTGCCCAGTCGCGTGGACGGCGAGACCTGGCAGGCTGCGGGCCGAATAAATCCTCCTTTTTTTTCCGCAGCCTTTATGCGGGGGTGCGGTTTTAGGTCTTTATTACCAGAAAACCATTTTGGCGGCGATCAACCGCAACCATGTATGCCACCATCTCCCGCGGTACGGTCAGGGTCGCGCGATTCGCGTTGCCTCGTTGCTTCTCTTTGTAGTAGGTCATCGCCAGGGCCGGGCTGTTTCGTGCTGCCATCTTTGTCGCCTTGATGAGAATCGTCAGCAGATGCGTGTTGCGCTGCTCAGAAAGCGGTGTGCGCTTGGTGGCAGCCCGACGCAACGTCTCCGATGAATCGGCAGTTAAAAAACAGGAGCCAGCGTCGAGACTCACTGTCCGCCAATTCAAATAACTTGTATAAGGACGTGGAGTGAGCCGTCCGGCGCAGAAGCACGCATCCTCTATTTCCTTTTCGTTCTTGCTCCGTATCATCAGCGCTTGGCCCGGTCTTTAATCTCCTTGGCCAGCTTTTCGATTTGCTGTGCCTGCTTGACTATCGTGACTGACATCGTGGATGTGCTGTCCGTCATTTTCATTTGTTCCCGAAGCACAAAAACTAACGCATACAGCTTTTCGATGTCGCCCTTCAGCTCAGCCTGGTTTTGCCTATCGACGGACTTAGGATCGGGCCCTTTCATCTCAGGCCCATCGAGTCCAGGGGGATAATTCGGATTGGGAGCGTTTGGAGAGGGGCGCGGTTGGGGTGGCTGAGGCGTAGGGTGTGGCACTTGGGAACTCGAAAAGAGTGCTAGGGTCGCGAGCGACGCAACGAGCACTGCCGCAGCGATCGTGAGTCTTGGTCGTAAATCTGCCATGGACACCTCCAGAATTTCGGGGTACGGAATCCGGACTACCGCCAAGTTTACCCCTAGTTTTGGGGAAAAAACTGATCTTCTCTTCGGTGAGCGCGCTTGTTCGCCGGAGAACGTCCGGTCAACATAAACCGGCCACTGTGGAACAAGAATCGAGCGGGCACTTTTCGGGGGACCGGTGCTCGTCGAATGGGATGATTTCGGAGCGGATGGCGGTAGGTAAAAATCATCGACGACAACAAACGCGGCATCGCCTGCTTCATAGCATGCATTCCACGAGGAGATTTATGTAAATTGCACCCAGGCTAGACACGCATCCCGGTATCGGTCATTTCGAGGGTTCAGTAATCTTCAGCGTCTCGTTTTCACGCAGGCCTTTGCTAATCACCTGCTTGCGGACTGACGGCCAATCTACCTCAAGGCGATCTATTATCGAGCTATCACCAAGACCGAAATAGAGCGGCAGCACGCTCTGTGACAAGTAGCCGGACTTGCCGCCGTTGTAGCGAGTGTAGGTTTGCCCGTTGGCGTACAAGCGAACGGTGGCGCCCAGGCCGTTGCGATTGGACTTGGTCCCCACCAGCACAACCTTAAGCCAGTGGATTTTTCTCTGCTGGGCGAGATCGCTGATCAGCACCATGGGTTCTGAGTTGAAATCGTTGGTGACAATGTCCAGGTCGCCGTCGTTATCGAGATCAAATACTACGGACGAGCGGCTTGCTTTGGGCACGGATACGGTGACTTTTTGCGTCTGTCCCTCGCAAACAGCTTTGCCCAACGGGCCCAAAACGTTGTGTTTGGTGCAATCCATGACGAACCAGGGCGTGTACGGCATTTGGCGCGGTTCAACTCCGAGAAGAAACTCGGAATCAAAGAATTTCTCACCGCGGTTATTGAGCAGCAACGAATTGATGCCATAGCGGAAAGGAAAATTCATGCCCGCGGTGATGAAAATGTCTTCGTAGCCATCAGCGTTGAGGTCGCCCACGCTGACTCCCCAGGGCCAAAGTTGTTCGACGCCGATCTTGTCCGAAATCTCCTCGAACTTGCCGTTGCCAAGGTTGTGATAAAAGGCGTTGCCAAAGATGAATTTATCGGCCGGACCACCTAGCTCATTGTCGGGCCGGTGAGACTTGATTTTTTCTTTCTCGTGGTCGGGGCTCTGTTCTTCCATCATGTCCGAGTGCATATCCGTCACCAGGAGATCCATGCGGCCGTCATTGTCGAAGTCGAAAAACTTCAGGCCCATGCTCCCCCAGGGTGTCTTGGGAAAATAGTCTTGCGTTTTTTCGACAAACTTCTTGCCGCCCACGTTTTCAAAATAGTGTCCCGAACCCTGCATATTCAGGAAGTAAACGCCCGGCCAGCCATCACCCTTCAAATCCGCGAAGCTTGCATCGCCACACCAGCCGCGCGGATTCAGTCCGACTTCCGCGGTGACATCCTTGAACTTATAGTGGCCGAGATTTTTGTAGAGAACAGGGGACTCGAAGCGCTCGGGATGGAGATGGCCGGAAAACGCGTCCTTAAGGCCGACGTAAGCTCCTTCGGGCCCTTTTTCATTGGTGGTATAAACGCCGACGTTGCAGACGAGCAGATCGACCAAACCATCGTTATCATAGTCAAAGAAGAAAGCGCCGGAGGAATGCGCAACCAGGTCAAGACCGGCTTCATGTGTAATGTCCTTGAAATGGCCGTGGCCATCGTTTTGAAAGAGCACATTTCCTTCATTGACGGTGGTGACGAATAAATCCTCGTGCCCGGTGTTGTCGACATCGCCGAACGCGGCGCTCACGCTGACGCGGTCTTTCAGGCCGACGCCGGCTTGCTCCGTAATGTTTTCGAATTTTCCATTCCCCAGATTTCGCCACAGTTCGTTGCCGCCGAGTTGACTCACGAAGTAGAGATCGTACAGCCCGTCGCCATCCACATCCGATACAGCGATGCCCGTGCCGTGGTCGTAATGAACTGGCATGTATTGGCTTGTGGCATAGGGCACGGCCCGATTACGAAAGGTGATTCCGCTCTGTTTCAATTGATCGGTGAAATGAAACTGATAAAACACCTTGAACTGATTCACAGATTCGAGTTGCGCCTTCTTGCGGGCCTCGAGCGTGCTGAGTCCTACGTCATTTTTTGGAAACCGAACCGCAGGCGGACCAGGCTCTTGCGCCCCAAGCGAGGCTGCGAGCGTACCGGAATATAAAATCGACACAAAAGTCGAAAACAGCAATGAGCGACTAGGCATGCGACCCCGGGACCGTCTTGAGCGGGCGCACAACTTCTCGGCACGCGGAATCGTAACCGCCCGGCAACAAGACGCTCGATAGATTAACACTAACTTGCAAATTGGTCTCCAACTCCCGCCCAGGAACGCGCAAGGCGAATGAGAGCTCGATTCTAGCCGGGAGCTGGCAGTGTGTTCAGCGGGAAGTTGGTGGTGAAAGTTTGATGGTTCCTTTGATGCCCTGGCCTTCGACAATCGTGTAAATGGCGTCGGCGGGAATATTTCTCAGAGTCTCGACGCCGCCATTGGGCCAGCGGATTTCCACTCTGTCCATCACGGAATCGCCCGCCAATCCGAAATGCAAGCGAGGATCGTTGGTGGAAAGATAGCTGGAGCCCGCTTTGACTTCTTCGATCTGCGAGCGCGTGGCGGAAGTGACGGTGATTCGGGCGCCAACGGCTCCCCGATTGCTCTTCGTTCCCACTAATTTGAAAAGCACGCGATGGTTGGAATTTTTAGTGTCGTTCAGGAACAGAGAAGGTGGCGCTCCCACATTGAAAATCACCATATCGATGTTGCCGTCATTGTTGATGTCACCGAAGGCCACCCCGCGGCGTGATTGCATGGCTCCGTCGTTCAACCCTGCGAGCCCTGAAATCTCATCAAACGTGCGATCGCCTTTGTTTCGGTAGAGCAAGAGCGGTTCGCGGTACTTGACGTTTTTGGGGACAGTGTCGACATCCGGGTAGACGTGGCCGCTAGCGATGAGCAGGTCCGGCAAGCCGTCATTATCAAAATCGGCAAAACCCGTTCCCCAGGAAACATAGGGGAGCGAGCTTTGCGCGATCTTGGCGGAATAGGTGACGTCGGTAAATCCTTGATCGGCTTGATTTAGATAGAGGCCTTTCGGCTGGTCCGCATAATTGGTGATGACGAAATCAAGTTTTCCATCGCGGTCAAAATCGCCCATGTCCACGCCCATGTTTCCCACCTCGTGGCCTTCTGGGCTCAGTGCCACGCCCGAAAGCATGCCGACCTCTTCAAATGTGCCGTCGTGTTTGTTGTGGTAGAGAAAATTGGGGCTGGTGTCGTTGGCCACCAGGAGGTCTGGCCATCCTTGATTGTCATAGTCGCCCCAGACAACGCCCAAACCAAAGTGCCCGGCGGGGTCGTCCACGCCCGCTTTTTTGGAGACTTCTTCAAAGGTCCCGTTACCGCGGTTGTGAAATAAGAGATCGGTCTCGCCATCCATGGTCCAGGGATTTTCGACGGGAAGTCCTTTGTGGAAAAAGTTTTTCGACGGATTTTCCGCAGTGGGCAAGTGATTCAGATCCGTGTGTACGTAACGCGAAACAAATAGATCCAGGTGGCCGTCGCGATCATAGTCAGCCCACGCCGCCCCCGCGCTGAACCCTCCGCCTGCGACACCCGCCTTCTCGGTCACGTCTTCGAACTTGCAGTTTCCCAGGTTGTGATACAACACGTTGCCGCCGTATCCCGTAACATAAATATCGGGCAAGCCATCGTTGTCATAATCTGCGACCGCGATTCCCATGCCCCAGCCTTTATGAGTCAGCCCGGCTTCTTTGGTGATATCCGTAAATTTTAGATTTTCTCCCTGATGGTAGAGCGTAACCATGGGCACGCCACCACTTTTGGCTTGTTCAATTGTGGCATCGTTTACCACCAGAATGTCGAGCTTTCCATCGTTGTCGCAATCAAATAGGGCGACTCCACCGGAGATTGTTTCCACCACGTAATGCTGCTTCATCGAACTGAACGGCATTTTGGTGAGGCCTGCTTCCATGCCCACCTCGCGAAAATGAATGGGTGGAGTTTGCGCGCCGATGAGCGCAGGCAAGAAAAAGAGAGTGAGTGAAGTGGCGAATATCCGCATAAATGAAAATTTATTGGCCCTAGGGGATTCTAGGGGAAATCAGTCTGCGTAGAAAGGGCCGAGGGCTTCTAGTTTGTATTACTCTTGTGAGCTAAGATTTCTGGTAGAGGATTAACTTGAGCGCTTGCCGGAGCCAGCATGTTGCCGGAGAGGGATCGCGCATCCGCGCGCGGAGGAAAATTCTCGCGTGCGCCTGCATCGCTCTGGCATTTTTCCATCTGCCCGGAATCGCGGGCGCCCAGAGCGCCGAGCTCGTCGGCGTCTCTACTCTGATTCAGCAGGGGAAGTTGGAGGAAGCCGAGCGGCGGCTGCATCGATATCTCTTGAAGCTTCCGCACTCGGCCAAGGCCAGCAATCTTTTGGGAATCGTCTATCTCCGCCAGGGACACTTTGAGCAAGCAGAGGAGGCGATGCAAACTGCCATTGCTGGGGCGCCCGCTCTGATTGGGCCTCGCCTTAATCTAGGAGACGCGTATCTTGCGGAAGGGAGATTCGACTTGGCACTGACCGCTTACCGGGGTGCTGCCAAGATCGCCCCGCATGACGTTCGCGCTAATCTCGCGTTGGCGAAGCTCTATCTCGTTCGGGGAGAATTTGCGAAGTCCATTGAAGCTGCCGGAAATATTCCTCCGGAAAAGCGCTCCCCGGAACTCTTGCCCACACTTGCGGCGAACTATTTTGGGCTGCGGCAGCCGGAAAAAGCCGGCGTGGAGATTCAAAGCATGCTGCAAGTAGCGGAAAAGCAACCGGATCTTCTTCCGGAATTGGCGGAGTTTTTCCTGGCTCACGGGGATTTCCGAAGCTCTCAGCAGCTCCTTTCGCTTGTGCAAGGCAAGCAGCCGGCCACTGATCGTTTTCTGGTAGATCTCGCCCACACACAAGCTGGTTTGGGCCAACTCGAGGAGGCGCAGAAAACTTTGGAGGGCGTCCTGGAACGCACGCCTGAATCCCTGGATGCGTTAGTTGCTGCCGGAGATGTGGCCAGCCGAGAATCGGATTGGGCCTCGGCAACGGAGGCGTTCTCGCGTGCCGCCAAGCTTGCTTCGGAGCGCCCGGATATCTTGTATGGGCTGGTGTCGGCGCAGCTGCACGGGAATCAGACCGCAGCCGCCCTCAAGAACGCTCAGAAGCTGCACTCCTTGGTTCCTGATGACCTTCGCTCAACTTACCTGCTTGCGCTCGCACTCTTCGGCGTCAAGAACTGGGAGGAGGCCAAACCGTACGCCGAGCAAGTGCTGATCGCGCACCCAACGGACCGCGAGATGAACCTCGTTCTTGTCGATATAGCGTTCAACAACGAACATAACTTGCCGATGGCCCGAAAGCACGTGGACATTTGCCTGAAGCAAAACCCGGAGGACCCCGGAGCACTCTATTATTGGGGAATGATTCAAAAAATGGAGGGTGATATAAGTGGCGCCGTCCAGAGCCTCTCAAAAAGCGTGACCGCCAACCCCAAGAACGCCGACGCGCAGGGCGCTCTTGGTGCTCTGTGCCTTCAGGCGAGTGATGTGGCAAGGGCGGTGCATGCGCTGGAGCAAGCCGTACTTCTGGCGCCGGAAGAAGCGCAGAATCATTATCAGCTGGCTCTCGCGTATTCACGCTCGAGCGCGCCAGACAAAGCCAAAGCCCAACTGGAAATCTATCAGCAGATCAAGGCGAAGGAGGCCCAAGACGCCAAAAAGTTCAAGGGGCCGTCCACCAGTGAAGTTCCGCCCATGGGAATCGCTTCCCGGCCTTAATCGCCCGCCATGCGACATAGACATGCCGCCAGGATCCTCCGCCTCAGGCGGAGAAGCGAGTTTCCCGCGATTGTTCTTTCACGTTTCGCGAAGGCGCCGGACCTGTGGACGCCCGCGCCATAAACTCGGGTTCTATCGCTATTTCAGGCACGTATTCGCTCCGCCCTTCGATTTGGTCCACTACGGTCTGTGCGGCGATCTCTCCCATGCGGATTAGGGGTAGCCGCACCGTGGATAAGCCGGGGTTGGCGAAAGCCGCGCCGGGGATGTCGTCAAAGCCCACCACGGAAATATCTTCGGGCACACGAAAGCCCGCTTCGCGAAACGCCCAAATCGCGCCAATCGCCGAAATGTCATTGTAACCAAACAGGGCGGTGAATGGTTTCCGCCGTGCGAGCAGTTCTTTTCCTACGGGGTAGCCGACGCTCGGGGACGAGTCCGTGCCTTCAATTTGCACCATGAGTTCCGGCCGAATGCAGATTCCGAGTTCTTCAGCAACTTCGCAGATGGCCGACCACCGGCTGGCCGAGTCCGAACTGAAAGTTTGCCCTTTTAGAAATGCAATCTCTTCGTGGCCCAAATCCTTTAGGTGCACAAGGGCCAGCCGCACGGCCTTTTTATGATCCAATATGATATTGGTGACGCCCGCCACTCGCTGGTGCCCGGCAACGGCCACCGTGGGGATGGAGGGCGCTTCGGTGACGGATGTATCCACCGTAATGAACCCTTCCACTCCGCGCGAAAGAAGGAGTTGCGAGTAACTGGCCAAGAGTTTTGGATCGTGCCGGTGGACCACCGTCAGGAAAAAGAAGTTGCGTTGCCGCAGGTGCTGTTCGATGCCGCTGATGACCTGCGAACCGTAGGCGTCGCCAATCTCCGAGGCAATTACCCCGATGGTGAATGTGCGCCTCAGTCGCAGTGTGCGCGCAAAAAAGTTGGGTCGGTAATTCAACTCCCGGGCGGCTTCCAAAATGCGCTGTTTGGTATGTTCGGGGATGGAGCGGGCGGCGGCAGAGTTGTTCAAAGTTGCTGAAACCGTTCCCGGTGTCAGGCCCAGATGTTTGGCGATGGTCGTGAGAGTGACTTTCTCCGACGTTTTCTTCTTTTGCAGGATCGTCATCCGGCGGTCCTCCAGAGACCAAACGCCATGGGCTGCACTCTACTATGCCTGCGTATCGAAGTTGGATAGCTTACCCGTTACCGTTTGGCTTGCCTTAGACCTCTTGGCTTGCCTTAGACCTCGATCTTGACTTGGACTCCGCTTGTGAGACCATCAAGCCACTCGAACTCGCCCCACGACCGTAAATCAATAGATTCTAGGGTTTATCATAACCCTCAGAGGTCGGGACTCACCCTGGTACCGCAAGTCGATAAAAATAAAGGAGGCGCATTCCGGAGGCGAGATTCATCCATCCCCCCAAAAAGCCAACGCCTGATGGAGCGCGCAGAATAACATTATTTTTCTTAAGAATATCAATATTTTTGCTTGACAAGTGATAGCGGTACAGTGATATATAGCCCCTAGTAGAAAAGTACTAGTTTTGCGATCCTGGGGTTTGCTTCTTACTTTTCCTGTGATTCAGTTGGGGTGGCATCGCCTTTGAGTTCCCTGAAGCCAATTATCGTGCGCGGAGTTCAAACGGAGATGTGGGGTGAAAATAAATCCTCGAGGTGTAATGGAATGAAGAATAAAAACTACAAGGCAAACACCGCAAATGCCATGTTGGGCGTCGTTGCCGGAATGCTGATTGCGTTCTTGCTTTTGCTCTCGCCGCTCGCAGTTCACGCGCAGAACTACGCGGGATCGGTTAGCGGCACGGTAACGGATCCTTCCGGTGCGGCAGTTGCGGGCGCCGCCGTTACACTCCGCAATGTCGGCACCAACGCAACTTCGACTACCACGACAACCGCGTTGGGAGCGTATTCCTTTCCGGTCGTGAACGTCGGTGTTTACGAAGTAACTGTCAAAGCGGCGAGCTTCAAGGAGTTCATTGCTAAGAACGTTGAAGTTCACGTCTCGACGCCCGTCGAAGTAAACGCCCAGCTCTCTTTGGGCGGGGCCAGCGAGGTCGTGGCGGTCGAGGCCAGCGACATTCAGGTGCAAACCACCACTGCTGATGTCGGCGCGGTGATCGAGGGTACTCAGGTTCGCGAGCTTCCCTTGAACGGGCGTAATTTTATGGCGCTGACCCAGCTGCAACCGGGCGTCTCCGCCAACAACGGGTTTAACACGAAGGATAAAGGATTGCAGGGCGGCGCGGATTTTTCGGTGAACGGCAATCCCAGCACCAACAACTTGTTCCTGATCGACGGTGTGAACAACAACGACGTCGGCTCCAACCGCACCATCCTTATCTATCCTTCTGTGGATTCCGTTGCCGAATTCAAGATGCTCACCAATTCTTATGGCCCAGAGTATGGGCAGGCATCCGGCGCCGTCATCAGCATCACCACGCGTTCCGGTGAAAACCAGTTCCACGGCGGTCTTTTTTATGAAGGCCGTAACGACAAACTAAATGCTAACAGTTTTGCTAATAACGCAACTAAATTCTCCAAGCCGCCACTCCGGCGCAATGACTATGGCTACTTTGTTTCCGGTCCAATCAAGAAAGACAAACTCTTCTTCTGGTGGAACGAGGAATGGAACAAAGACAACCGCGGCAACCTGGTTACAACCTGCGTGCCCACTGCCGCCGAACGTAAAGGCGATTTCAGTGCTGACGTAGCGGCGGCCATCGCTTCATTGAATAAGGGGGGCACCGCCGCCGCCGCGGACAACACTACGTGCAATGCACCGCCTCCAGCAACATTCACCAACAATGGAACCGCCGCCAATCCCAGCTACTCAGCCACATCCAATATTCCGGCGCGCTTCCAGGCGGCAGGGAACCAATATGCCATCGCCAACCCGGACGCCGTAGGCCAACTTTTGGCTGCCTATTATCCGGCAGCTAATTTGACGCCTTTGAACTACGCAACGACGGGCGCTTCGGACATCAACTATGCGACTAACGTGGTTACAAAAGCTCCTTGGCGCGAAGAAAACGTGCGTATTGACTACAATCTAACAAAAAGAAATGCCATCGCCTTTCGGTACACTCAGGACGCCTGGAGCATTCCGGCACCCAATAACGCTTTTGGCTGGGGCGATGATCCATTCGCAACCTACCAAGGAAGTTGGAATCAGCCCTCTAAGAGCATCATGGGCCGGCTGACCTCCCAAATCAGCAGCTCATTGATTAACGACTTCGAGTTTGGTTACGCGCACAACGCCATCATCATCAGCGCGCAAGGCAGTGCGGACCCGGGTTTGAGTGCGCAATTTGATGCGGCTATGCTGCCCGCATGGCCAGCGGCGGGGAAGACAAAAGGCGGCATCCCGACCGTGTGGGGCGGCTTACAGCACTACGGCAACTTCGCCTCGATCTGGGCCATCGTGGGATACAACAACGATATGAGCCTATACACTTTTCAGGATAACGTAACGAAAATACAAGGCACCCATGCCTGGAAGTTTGGTGCTCTCTTTAGCGCCAACCACAAAAACGAGAATCAGTTCGGCGGCGGCGACCGTCCCGCGTTTGGCCTCAGCGACGTAGGTTGGGGCAACATCGGTATTGTCACCGGAAACACCCTGGCTAACGTGCTGCTGCCGGGGACCGGCGCAAATCCACAGACGATTGCCGGCGTGGGCGAAACGAACATAAACCCGGTGGATCACGGCAAATGGCACGACATCGAGTTCTATGCAGGCGATACCTGGAAGTTCAATCGCCGCGTTACTTTGACGTATGGCCTGCGCTGGTCTTTCTTGCGTGAGCCGTACGACGACAACAACCAGATGGCGTCCTTCAGCCTGGCAGCCTATAGCCTCTCACGCGCCAAAGCATTCCCATCGGATGCTTGCAACGGCGTCGTCGTGGTACCGGGTACCAGCTTCTGCCAGGCAGCCGCCACAGCGACTGGCCTGCCGCTGAGTGCTGGCACCCCGGGCGTCAACCGCGCCTTGGTTGAGAACAACAACCACAATATTGCCCCGCGTCTTGGTGTGGCTTGGGACGTCTTCGGCACCGGCAAGACGGCCCTCCGCGCCGGCGTCGGGCAGTTCTATCAGCGCGAGCGCGTGAGCCCGCAAGTCGGCCTTTCAAATACGGCGCCTTTTGCGATTAACGCCAACAGCACTCGCTCGCTCGACGTTTCGCCCGGTGTAACGGGAGCTTCCACTTCACCGAACAATGGCAGGTCGCCACGCGGCATCGCCCCCAACTCCTGGCAATGGAACGTGTCCGTGGAGCAGCAGGTGGCCCGCAACACCGCGCTCCAGGTAGGTTATGTCGGCAACGTGGGTATCCATCAGACCACCACATACGACATCAATCAGGTGCCGGAGAGCGGGTTCGTGCTGGGTTCGTTCTTGGGAGCTAGTGCCCAAACCACAACTTTCGCCTCAGGTTCCGCTGGCCCAGTAGGTACCACTTGCCAGCCCGGTGGAACGTTCAATCCGGTCACTCCCACCAACCCCACGGCGAATTGCGCTTATACCGCACCTAGCATTAATGCGTTACGTGCGACTCCCAACTTTGGCCGCATCAACTATTTCAGCCGCGACGGCCACTCTACCTATCATGCGCTTCAGGTGCAGTTCCGCTCGAAGCTGCGCAACTTCTCCAACATAAACGCAGCCTATACTTGGTCGCACACCATAGCCGATTTCGAACAGGACGCAGCCAACGGCGGAGGCAGCCAGGGCAGCTTCACGGACGTTCAGAACATTGGCGCGGACCGTGGCAATGCCACCATCAACCGGCCGCATATCTTCGTCTTCAACGAAGTGTTCTTCCTGCCTAAGTTCGAGCACCAGGCAAGCTTCATCCGCGAATCGGTTGGCGGGTGGGAATTAAACACCATCTTTACGGCCGAAAGCGGCAACTCCATTACCGTGTATCAGAGCGGAGTCTCTCCGGCTGGTAGACAAAATGATGTACTTAAAATCCGACTGGATCCTGCAACCGTGTTGAACTGCACCGATGCCGCTGGAAACGAATTCCCTTGCGCGCTTAGTTCGCTTAGTGGCACGGGTTACAACAACACTCAGCGTCCCGATGCCGTTCCTGGGACCTCGTGCAATTCCGGGGTGTCCGGCAACCAGATCTTTAATCCCAACGCTTTTACACTCATCGGTTTCCATCTCGGGTCAATCGGCAGTGCGCCTCGCGGCGCTTGCCACGGCCCGCATTACGTCAATGGAGATATCGGAGTGTATAAGAACTGGCGATTTAAGGAGAAGTACGGGTTGCGTTTCAGCGTCGACTTCTTCAACGCCTTTAACCACTCGAACTTTGACGCGACCTACATCCAGGGCACAGGAGGGAATAATGGCTCTGGCACGTTCTACAACGGCGGCGGCGTGTACTGCGGCTCTTCGACCCCCGTCACGGTCACAGTTGATGCTAATGGCAAGCCCATCCCGGCGACGACCTATGCCCAGTATGAGCCTTGCGGCACATCAAATAACGTCGTTAGCGCCTATGGCAGCAATGGCAAGACGGCCGGCGGCGCCAACCCCGGGTTCGGATCGACTATCGTCACCAAGCCCAACCGCGAGCTGCAATATGGGCTGAAATTCACCTTCTGACGAACGCAGCGTCCAGGCGTTCGAGCAACTCTCCGGCGGGGCCTGCTGTACCGGGCCCCGCCGCTTTTTTCTTAGCGGCTTCCCGTTTGGAGATGGTGTTTTCTTGCTGGCGAGCAATCATCCCAAGCTCTTTTCGCGCGCGGAATTCTGTTCGTCATCGAGCAAACTTCATCCGCCTTCTGCGCCGTTTATTGCTAAAATTCCAGTGGAGACTTATTTCTGTGCCATTCGTTTTTGACCGCTCCATTTCCATTTTGCGCGCCCACCGGGCTTCGGTCATACGCTATTTGGGACCACTATGCCTTTTGCTTGGCATACCCTTCTGCGCCGCTGCTCAATCGACGGCTCCTGCGCGCCCTGACCGGCAGGAAGCAACCAGTGCCGCTCCCCCCGTTGACGAATTGCAAGAGCGCCTGAAGGCGGCCGAAGCGGCCCGTAATACGGGCGATCCCGGCAGTGTTGCCCGCGCCAATTTCCCGGTGCTGTCACTCGCCCTCCGCAAATTGGGGAATGTGCGCACCACGGAGGGCGCTTTTCCGGAGGCTGCCGAACTTTACCGGCGCTCGCTTACCTGGGAAGACGCCGCGGAAACTCATGTGGGTCTAGCGATTTGTGATCTTTACCTCAATCGTCCAGACGATTCCCTGGCTGAAGCCGCCAAAGCGCTGGCACTGGAGCCAAATAACGCTCGGGCCTTCAATATCCAGGGCAAGGCGTGGATGAAAAAGCGCGAGTACCACAAAGCAGTTGATTCTCTTCAACGATCGGTCGAACTTCACCCGGAATTTGAACCCGCTTATGCCTTGGGCGTATCACTGCTTTCTTTAAAAGATCCCGATAGCAAGAAGAAAGCGGCGCAGGTATTTGAAACAATCGTGAAGTCGGTTGGCGATTCCGGATCGCTTCACGTGCTCTTCGGCCACGCCTATCGCGACGCGGAAATGCAGGATGAAGCTGTCCTCGAACAGCGCAAAGCGGTTGCGCTGGATACCAACACGCCTCACGCGCACTATTTTCTTGGGCTAGCGCTACTATGGAAAAATGAATGGGTGGACACGCCGGAAATTCATCAGGAATTCGTAACCGAGCTTCAGAATTATCCGAAAGACTTTCTCGCGAATTATTTTCTTGGCTATTTGGATTCAAACGAAAGGCGCTATGACGAAGCGGCCGTGCATCTTAAGGCGGCGGCTGACCTCGATCCCACGTGGCCAGAGCCTTGGCTTTTTCTGGGCCTGAATGCCTACGCGCAACGCGACTTGAAGGCTTCAGAAGCATACCTTCGAAAATGCATTGAAGTGACAGGAAAAGATGAAGCCCGCGGAAATTATCAGATTCGCAGGGCGTACCTCACTCTAGGCCGCATACTTACCGCGACGGGCCGGGCCGGTGAAGCTGCTACGTATCTGACACGCGCCCGCGAGTTTCAGAACCAGTCACTCGCCGAATCACAGCAAGCCATCGCCGATAAAGCGTCCGAGGAAGGTTCGGTTTCTCCTGCCGCAGTCGTCGCGCTTCTGAATCGCGAAGAAGATCAGCCCATAGCGCTTCGTTCGCAGCCAGTCGATCCCACGGTGCCGCTGGATTCTGGTGCTTTGGCGCGTTCTGGACTTTCTGAAGAGACGAAGCAAGCGGCCGTTGCCGAAGAAAATCGACTTCGCCTGATTATCGGAACGAGTTTTTTCGACCTCGCGACCTCCGAAGCCATTCGCCGCGATTACCTAGCGGCGCTAGTTCATTATCAAGACGCAGAGAAATGGAATTCGACCATTCCGGGCTTGCTGCGAAACTTAGGAGTGGCCGCTTTCCGCGTGCAGGACTATAACGAATGCGTTCGCGCGCTTTCCCAAGTACTGGCCGGAAATCCTTCGGATGCGCCGGTGCGCGCGATGCTGGGATCCGCTTACTTTGCGCTGGACAATTATCGCGAAGCTGCAAAAGCCATTGCGCCTCTCGGCGATCGCGCCATGCATGACCCTACGCTCGGTTACCCTTGGGCTGCTTCGCTATTTCGGATCGGCGACTCCACCCAGGCAACGCATGTTCTTCAGGAATACGAACATTCCGCTCTTTCGCCTGACGCGCTTCTTCTTGTAGGACAGCTTTGGAGCGATATGGGCGATTTTTCCCGTGCCGTACAGGCGTTTCATCACGCCTTGGAGGCTGATCCCTCGCTGGTGAAGGCACGCTATTTCGCCGGCATGGCGCAGCTGCGCTGGGAGCATTCGAAAGAAGCGCAGGAGGAGTTTACCGCCGCGCTGACTCTAGCTCCGGACGACGCTGACGCCACCATCGGTCTCGGCTACGTACGCGTCCAGCAAGGCAAACAATCCGAGGCCATCGAGCTTTTCCGCTCGGTAACCGAGCACCATCCAGAAAACGGAAACGGCCATTATCAGCTTGGTAAGCTCCTGCTGGATGGGGGGGGAATCCAAGAAGCGGTTGCGCAACTGGAGGTCGCGGCTCAGGAACTCCCGCAAAGCGATTACGTCCATTACCAGCTACAAGCCGCTTATCGCAAAGAGTCACGCACTGCGGACGCGGATCGTGAATTGCAGATTTACAAGGAATTGAAGGCAAAAAATCGCGAGTCCACCGTGCCCCGCCCTATGGAGCGTCCGTGACGGCCATAACCCTGGAGATCCCTTGAGAAGAATGTCGCTGGAGAGATTTTTTCGTCTCGCTTTTCTGCTCCATTTTTTCGCTGGCTCGCCCTGGGCACAGGGAGGCCATCCTCAGGCGCCTCCGCCGCCGCCCAACGCCAAAACCATTAAATGCGCCGGTCGGCCGGTGCCGCAACTTGAAGACATTACTGCCAAGACGGGAATCGCATTTCAACACACTGCAGACCCTTCAAAAAAATACATCGTGGAATCCATGAGCGGCGGCGTGATTCTTTTGGACTACGATCGCGATGGCTGGGTCGACATCTATTTTACTAACGCCCCGACGGTTGCTATGGCCATCAAGGGGCAACCCTCCAAGGGCGCTCTATATCATAACAATCACGATGGCACCTTCACCGACGTCACCTCCAAAGCGGGGCTATCGACGCCTTGCTTTGCCATGGGAGGCGCGGTGGGAGATTACAACAACGATGGCTGGCCCGATCTGTATGTAACCTGCCTAGGCGGAAACATTCTATACAAAAATAATGGGGACGGCACGTTCACGGACGTCACCGCCAAAGCCGGCGTCGCCGACGGCCGGTGGTCCGCTGGCGCTGCTTTTGGCGACTACGATGGCGATGGTTTCGTGGATCTGATGGTTTCCAATTACGTCGATTTTCATTTGAATGATCTGCCCGGTTTCGGTTCTTCGCCCAACTGCAAGTACCGCAGTCTTGACGTGCAATGTGGGCCGCGCGGACTCAAAGGCGCTGGCGATTCCCTGTTCCATAACAATGGCGACGGAACTTTCACGGATGTCTCGAAATCGGCGGGCGTAAGCGACCCCAATGGCTACTACGGCATGGGTGTGGTCTGGGCCGATTTCAATAATTCCGGCCGCCCGGATATTTATGTCGCCAACGATTCCACTCCCAGCTTTCTATACAAGAATCTAGGCAATGGAAAATTTCAGGAGATTGGGCTGGAGTCTGGTACCGCCGTGAGTGAAGATGGTAGCGAACAGGGCTCTATGGGCGTGGCTGTCGGCGATTACAATCACACCGGGCGCCCATCGATTTACGCGACGAATTTCGCCGACGAATACGACGATCTCTATCGCAATGATGGTAACTGGAGTTTCACCGATGTCTCCTATCAATCCGGAATCGCGCTGCCTTCGCTGCCTTACGTAAAGTGGGGCACGGCCTTCGCGGACTTCGATAACGATGGCTGGCTCGATCTCATCGCGGTGAGCGGTCACGTCTATCCTCAGGTGGACTCGTTGCCATCCGGCGGCGGATATCGTGAGCCTAAACTCTTTCACCTTAACCAAACCGATGGCACTTTTTGTGATGCCAGCGATCGGGCGGGACCAGCGCTCCAAGAACGTCATGTTTCACGAGGCTTGGCTGTAGGCGATCTCTTCAACGATGGCAATGTGGACGTGGTCGTCGGTGACCTCGACGGCGCTCCTATGATTTTGAAAAACCACGGTGTACCAGGCCGCAATTGGGTCAGCTTCGATCTGGCGGGCACCAAAAGCAATCGCATGGCGATTGGTGCCAGAGTCACTCTTGCAGCGGGTGGGATGACCCAGACCGACGAAGTGCACAGCGGCGGCAGCTATCTCTCCCAAAATGACACTCGCCTGCACTTTGGTCTGGGCTCTGCCAAAAAAATCGATCGCGTCGAGATTCGCTGGTCTTCTGGAGCCGTCGAGACGCTCACCGATTTGACCGCCAACCAATTCTATTCCGTGCTCGAAGGTTCGGGAGTTGTGCCTGCTAACCGCATGCGGCCTGCTGTCCCGAAAGGTTCTCGAGAACCCGATAGGCACTAAATACGCGCCTCGGCACGGCGTCGACGATCATGGAATCCGAAGATGCTGCGTTCCTGCAACTCGGCGAGACTTATCTTATTTATTATAAACAATATAATAAACTGATTGGTATCTGAAAGGCAAGGCTTGCCGCATGCATGGATTCGATCAACGGGTGAAGACACTAACCTTCGCTTGCCGCTTGTCCTCGAATAATCACAGGAGCAGCTGGAAGCTGATGCACGTCGCACGTGGCCGGAGCACGATCCGCAACAAGAGGTACACGGAAGAGTCCGCAAAAATAATTCCTTTCAGATCAATCAGAAAGTATGGTGGAGGCGGGGGAGTCGAACCCCACTCCAAACTCCTAAGTCCTGCGATTTAACGACGTTGCAACTGCCCACCAAGTCTAATTGCTGATTGTGCTGATTGGCGATTCAACTCGCTGTTTCCTCCTTCGCCGCATACCATCTCCAATTTATAACTGCTTGTGACCTTTCATTTTTCGAGCAGATCTAATGCGACCGCTTTGTGCACATCGGTCTCGTCGATCATCATCATCGGCGTGTCGGTGTACGGTGCACCGCAGCACGACGGATCCTTGCACCGCCAAGAGTCCACAGTTCATACCGGCGCGTTCCGACTGCTCTACCAGTTCTCGGGCGCGCTGTTCGTGCAAATGGTTCATCTAATCACTCCTCGTCGCCAAACGCACCGGGTCAAAGCGGAAGCTGTGTCCAAATAATTTGTGCCATCTTAAGGGTTCACCCCAATAAGTTGGGTCCAACTTGGGTCCAAATGCTGACAAATTAGGTCCAAAACCATGTACTATGACGCAGCACAAAGCTAGGCGGACCAATCAGATAGCATTCCTACCGCTGCCTTGGGCGCAGGAGGTCCCGAGTTCAAATCTCGGCGCCCCGACCATTTTATGTTTGGTTTTTCTATCACTTAGAGATGATTACTTTTTTGCTACTACCCCTGTGAATTTCTAGCAGACAGGAGGTCGGTTTTTGCAAACTATTCAATCTCAATAACTTCGGCATACTGTGAACACGCAAGAACTCAAAATGGCAAGAGTGCCATTCAGAAATTATTGAATTGACGCAACTTAAAAAGAGCTCATGGGGTGGGTGAGGGGAAAACTGGGGGGACCTTGCGCACTTTTCGTTAATCATTCTGGTCAAAGACACAGCGAGGTGGATCATCCGTTTCTTTTCCGATCTTTACGAATCGTCCGCACATTACGTCACCCTGCACCAGGGAGCGCGCCATACAAGGGCGTTTGTCGGTACTACTTCGGGTTAGCCCGTCATCCGCCCACAAAGTGCGGAAAGGGCTAAGCGAGCTTCCACAGGGTGAGTGATCCGTCTACTTCAGCTTGACAATTCGGCTTTGGCTTGAATGAGGACCGGGAGAGGGCCGACCAGCAGAGCACCTGGTCCCGAAGAAGTAATTCAAAAAATCCAAGTGCTTCATCTGGTGTCGCTTAGGAGCCAGAAAAGCCGCTCTGTCTCTCAGTTGTACGGAAGCTGTACCGAATTTTCCCCGCAGGTCAGATCTCGCTGCTGCCAGCTTGGCTGGTAGGGGGTCAACGCGCCTGGAACCATCTTGCCGAAGCAAAACACGAACTGCTTGTCATTCCTCAGGTAAGTAGGCGTGGTGCTGCACTCTACGCCGCAACCCTAGGTTTTCCAGCCGCCTACGCGATCAGAAACGTCACAGACAAAAGTCACTCGCCAAACATTGATCGCACACCCTCCCGAAACAATAGTCGCCGCAGCAACGCGATTCAAAGCGTGCCCCGAAGCGAGGCATGTGAGGAGTCAATTGCGGCTCGCCATCTTTGCGTTTGTCGCGGCGAGTTGGCGACGCTCGCATGCCTGGTTTGGGGTCGAACATTAGGAGCCGCAAGGCCGAAGGACAAACAAAAGGAGGAGACATGAAGACGAATGGGATGCCTGGAAGATTCGTATGGCGATTCATCGCTGGATTCGTGACGGTCCCAGCATGGGCCGCAAGTGCAGCAGCGCAGACCGTAGTGCTCGGAACGGGCGACCCCGATACTGACGTTAAAGCGGTTCAGGCCGCCGTGGATCAAGGCGGCGAGGTCATTTTGAAAGGACATTTTTCTTTTAGCAGACCGCCCATGGTACGGACCGCGACGCCTTTCGTGGGGGGCTTGGCTACGGTCCTCGTGTCGAGGGCAGTCGCGATCTCTGGTGCGCAGGACGAGGATGGTGAGATGCGGCGCGAGGACAGTAAGATGGCGACTATTGAGGGGGGGAACGACTCCTTTCTATGTCGAAGCTCCGGGAGCCCGCGTTACGATTCAGGGATTGCGCTTTATCCGCCCGAAGGGAGACGCGATATTTGTGTATGCCGTCAGCGGCTTAGTGATCGCCTCCTGCAAGATCGAAGGCCTAGAGCCACTGCTTGGTGGCGGCGAGGGAATCGATATCGTTACGAGCCCCGGTATACCTATGCCAACGAACCCGGGAAAGCCAGAGAGTATCTCCGGAACGCTCGTGATCGCTGATAACGACATCGATCTTGCTGGAGGAACTGCTCTCGACAATACGGTGGGGGTCCTCGTATTTAGTGTGGGTGTACCCGGCGCCGAGGTCGAGGTGTACGTTTCTAGGAACAAGATAAAGAACACGACTGAGCCCGCGATCAACTTTCGGCGCGTTGACGGACGAGTGTATGCGGAGCGGAATGTGATCACCACAGGTTCCGTGTCTTCGCAGAAAGCGCCGCGACCCGAGGTGATTCGCGTCACAAACACGGGTTCGTATCTGATTGCGCACAACTCGATCGATTGCGGGTGGCCGGACGCAGAAGCCATAGGCATCGGTGTGTTTAGCCAATTTGCAGACTGGCCCATGGAGCGCGCCATCGTCGTGGACAACGACGTGACAATGACCCCTCCCGAGGGCACAGCCTTCGGCCCTTTGAGCGCTGGGATCAACATCAGGGGTTTCGCTCAGAGCAACGTAGCACTGAACAACAGGATTCGAGGACGTGCAATAGCCGCACTCTCCGTGGATGCTTTTAAAGGGGGAATCCCTGATAGCAACGCGCTCGTTCTTAACCGCTTTGATGACTTCGAGGCATCGGTCGCTGACATCTTTGTGGGCGACCTTGTCGTGAATACGCGCATTGTCGGGCCGGGCACCATCGAGGATCACGGAGTGGGAACGGTTGTCGAACCGGTCCCATTCTGAGGAGGGCGACTCTCCGACAATCTTGAGTTGGCGCATCCTTGCGGTATTAGTTGTACAGTGACTGAAATGACTGGCGCGCCGTCTCTTCCGTCGTTACATTCGAAGACGCCAACGGCGCAGCTCGCGACGCTTGGCAAATAGGGCCAAAAGTACAGGTTGTCCGGTGTCTTTTTGCGAGGTTGTAAAGGGTTATGGCGGACAACATTGGCCATTGATTCGCAAGCGTCACGCCAAGCTGCCTCCTTGAATATCGTGGCGCGAGGAGACGAAGTTGAGCAGCAGGTTCCGAATAAGGCTGGTGATTAGCCTGCTCGCCATCGCCAGTGTAGCCTTGCCCGCACGACCGCAGACCAGTCGCGGCAGTGTGGCCGGAACGGTGACGGATGTCTCGGGCGCAGTAGTACCGGACGCCGCTGTAGAACTAACCAACAAAGCAAGTGTAGTGAAACGCGCCACTACAACCAACGCGGTTGGCATCTATCGCTTTGACGCAGTGGACCTTGGGCTGTTCGACGTCAAGATAAGCAAAGCAGGCTTCAACGTGTTCCTGGAGCTGGGCATAAGCGTGGAGGGCAACCGGACGACGACTGTAGATGTAAAGCTGCAGGTGGGCAGCAACGAAACCGTGGTCAAGGTGAATGCCGAGACCGACGAGCTACTATTGAAAGATTCTCCGCTACGCGGTGGAAACTTCCAGTCTCGGGAGGGCAGTCGGCTGCCGCTGAGGGCGCTCAATCCAATTTCGCTGGCAGGGACGCTGCCTGGCGCGGTCTTGCCTTCAGGTAGTACAACTTACGGAATCGGCGATCAAGCTACCCAATTTGCGATTAACGGCCCGCGCCCGCGCGGGAACAATTACCTTCTCGACGGCACGGACAATAACGATCTGTCTTTCACCGGCACTGCACAGCCTTTCAACGTCGCCGATGCCGTCCAAGAAGTTTCCGTTCAGACGAGTAATTTCGGCACTGAATTCGGCCGAGCGGGAGGAGCGGTCTTCAATGTCATCACCAAATCGGGAACGAATGAGTTTCACGGAACGATCCTCTGGCAGTATGGATCGCAGGACTTTAATTCGCTATCCAACCTAGACAAGCTCAATGGATCCTCTCCTCCAGGGTTTAGCGAGAATGTCTACGGCTTCACTCTGGGCGGCCCGATAAGGAAGAACAAAACCTTCTTCTTTGCCGCCTTCCAGCAGGACAGATTTCGTTCCACCGGGCAGTTTCGGTTTGTCCTGCCGACGGCGGAAGCAGTGTCCAGCCTGCGGTTGCTGTTCCCCTCCAATCCGCGTCTTGACCTTTACTTGAATGCGCTGGGTGACTTGCGTAGCTTCTCTAACCCTTTTTCGCAGGCTCTTGGCGCTGACCCTGTTACTGGCCGGGACCGTGGCAATGTCACTTTCGGGACCGCGAACTGGCTGTCTCCCTCGACGAGCGATGACTCGCAGTGGATGCTGCGGCTCGATCATTCCTGGTCACAGCGGCACGAGATTTCGTTTCGGTATCTCTATGATTCGAGAATGACTCACCGATCAGTGGCCAAGTCTTCACCTTCCCCGGATACTTCGGTGATGCCAGCAACCGTGACCAGAATTTTCTGGTGAGTGATACCTACACTGCTGGTGATACTCTTACAAATGAGCTTCGCTTTTCGTATGCACGCGTCGCAGTAGACTTGCAGATTTCATCTCGCGCGGTTGCCCCTGCCAAAAGCCTGCCTGCGATCGTGATTCCTCCCATCGATGCCCCCGGCATTGGCGGTGGCCTTCCCCAGTTCCAATTTGCGAACAATTGGTTGCTCCAGGAAACACAATCGAAACTGGTAGGCCACCATATGTTTCGCTACGGCTTCGAATTTCTCTGGCAATTGGCCAAGCAACTGGGAGCAGGATTCGCTGGGCGTGGAGTGATCATGTACACAGCCTCGCCCGGCTATTCGGCTTTTGCCAATTTCCTGGATGACTTCAGCGGCCCGTCTGGAGCCATCCGCCGAAACTTCGGCAATCCCGTCTACTATCCCGATTCTTTTCGACAATCTTATACCGGACGCACTTTGGACCAAGACGTATGAACGGAATCTCTTTCCTGAGCCAGCGCCATTGCGCAAGAGTTTCTGGGGAAAGGCGGATAATTTCTGCCACTTCATCCGTAGTCAGCAGTCTGCTCACATAGGGCGGGCGTTCTGCTCCTTCGGCAGTCCGAGTACCAGGTCGACGACTGCGTGGAACTCGCTGATGCCCGTGGCCCATAGACCTAGTTTAGCCTCTTTCGACTCTCTGACAGCACTGGCATTCCTGAGGTGATTGATTTCACGATGGAAGGCTCATCGTTGAGCATATTTCGGTCCGCAGGCGCAACGGCCGTCCCACGTACCAAGTGAGATGAAGATGGCTACGAAGATGGTAAGTAGGCACAAATCTAACACACGAGTAGAATTGCCCCCCTGGTGTCGCTTGTGGACTCTGCATGTCGAGATTGAGAAACCCGGCTACCGTCCGTGCCGCTGTCTGAATCAGCACAAGAACCGGGGGCAAAATCTCTTATTGCTGCCTTTTGCTGCCTCGCTTTTTTGTAACATCCGTCACATCACAAGGATATGGCGGAAGCGTGTGGGAGTCGAATTCACCCCTTGTCAGAATCGAAAGGAGTTACGAGAAGACGCAACCTC
>Ga0209117_1000241_pt1 | contig 29445 bp, 22 predicted proteins | sample BlaSpr_A8_OM2_M2_FD_187978 | JGI IMG/M metagenome (GOLD analysis project Ga0209117, IMG submission 187978) | Forest soil microbial communities from Thunder Bay, Ontario, Canada - Black Spruce, Ontario site 2_A8_OM2_M2 (SPAdes) (version 2) | ecosystem: Environmental > Terrestrial > Soil > Boreal... | reverse complement strand
TTTTGCGATCCGACCCAGCGCTCCATTCCACCCGCCAGTACGTCGACGGCCACCTTCGCGCCAAATGCCCAGAGGATCAATTTGACATAGTCTGCCACCGTGCCGAAGTTCTGTCCAAAGTAATTTTGGCTGAGTCCCGTCATTAAAGCCAGAATGTACGACAACAATCCCAGTGCCCGATCACGTCTGTTGAGCTCATTTTGGAACGTCTCCGCGGAGCTGTCGGACGTCCAATCGTTTGTTATTGGTCTGCGCGCCTCCGACAGCACGTCGAGTTTGCTGCCAGGGCGATCAAATGTAAATCGGGATATGAGTTCTTCAACCTGTACTTTCTGCATCGCGTCGCTAAGGAGTTTGGACAAGCTTGAACTCAGGGCGTCAAGATCCGCCGAGACCTTCTTGTTCTTGTCCAGGTCGAGTCCTGACAACTCCCACAGTTCTGCAAGAACATCCTCAATCTGTCCTCGGAGCGCTTCTACTTTGTCTACATGAGCATTTGCGTAGTCTTTGTGCGTGGAAATGAAGTTCATCAGACCGTTACTCACTCCGTTGGCCGTGTTCCAGAAACCGGTCCACCTTGCGAGGAAACCGGTTTCGGCCACCACCTGGTCTTGCAGTGCCGCGAGATCCTTGAGTAGCAAATCCTTGCCTGTGAGTAGGCTATCCACCTGCTGGCTCACACCTGATTGGGGACCGAACCCCGGCGGCGGAATTCCAGCCGAAGAACACGCGCTAGCCTCGGATAGCTCCGCCAGTTGTTTGGCGAACAACACCCAGTTTTTCGGAGCCGCCTCGAGCAAGGGAATCTGCGTGTCCACAAATTGGTAAAGCTTGTTGGCTGGGTCAGGCACCCCTTTCAATAAATTGATGTCGTCCCAAACGGCCTGACCCTGCCCGACGAAATCCTCCTCAATCGAATAATGTTCCGCCGTGCCGGGGACCAACCTTAGAAAAAATAAGGAGGATCCCGACGAGGACAGCGGCGCCCGCAATGGTGATGGGAGGAATGTCTTCCAGTCGGGCCAATGCTGGAGTCGTGCCCGGGACGGCGCGCGCAAAGGGTGCGGCCATGTTGACACCTCCCAACCAGGACTTCCATTTGACTTCCCGGCCCGACCGATAATCTATACGTGACCGCCTACTTTTGCGAGTGGCCCCGACTTAACCTAATCCGGAATCTACATTTACTTCAAAATGGTCTCCAGTGTACACGCCTCTCACTCGTTCCCGATATCGCGTCAACATGCTTACAGCCCCTGCTGGAAGCACACTCGGATGCTGTCGATCGTCGGCTGGTCTCCGGGAAAGTTCCCATGCTTCTCGGCTGTCGATCGGTACCCGTCGTTGGGCGTCGGTGCTGTAGGAGAAAGGACTCGGACGTACTTCGTCGGTATCGTGGGCGGTGCGATCGCGAACTGCGTGCGAGCCCGACCCACACTCGGGTAGTCCGCGGGCGTGAAGACAGTCGTCTGCGCATAGAAACGATCCATCCCCAAAATTGGCATGTCGTCTCCGTCCATCGCGTGTGCGCCGCTCCCACCCTGACCTTCGAAGTATTCACACACCCCGGAGACAAGGTAGAGGAGGGAACGGGGATACACTTTTCCTAGGATCGCCGGATCTGCGGGCCCGACATCGGCCGACATCAGGTGGTCTTGTTGCTCGGTCGCATCCTTCATTTGGAAAATTCGGATGCCACGCACGCGGCTGGCGTAGCTGCTCGCAAAGAAGTCCATCGTGCTCGCTGGGGCCATCAATATAATGTCGAACGTCGTAGTCGTGTCGCCTTGGGCCCGCAGCGCGATGTCGACATGGCGCAGAAAGTTGCCGATGTAAACCGCCCCTGTGCTGTGCCCGACAAGTGTGACGGGCGTACTCGGTTTTTGCTTGAGGTGCAGGCAGAGCTCCTCAATTACCGCGGTACCGCCGTAAACGCTGCTGTCCGCGCCAAAGGCGTCCTCGGTCTCCCGTTTCATTTCTTCCCAGATGGAACTACCCGTATTGGCGAGGTAGAGGGCTCGCAGCACCTCTTCTACGATCGTGCAGGTAATACCGTGATCGCGCTTTGCCACGAACCGCTTGACGCTACTAATGATGACCGGAACCGCCGCCTTTGCGATCGCCCACGCCGCCTGGACCGCTCCCCCAATATCAAACGGGAGGGCGCCGAGTGTCTCCGCACTACCGAGATTGGCGCGGTTCGCCTGTACGTAGGCTCCGCGGATCGCACTGACAACATCCGGAGATAGATAGGTGCGTGGGGAGAGTTGAAGCGAGTTGCTCGTCGCGGTCGTCGCCAGCAGTGAGTCGACGCTCTGGGAGGTCCGCGCGATCGCGACTGCCTCCTGCTGTATCTTCTCATCGTTCTTGATTGCTGTCATGAAGGCGTCGACATCGGCGCTTGTGACCTCGATATTCTCGAGGTTTGTGTCTGCCATGTTGAGCGAGGCTTCGAATGATGAAAATTGCGCGGACCCCGGCGCGCCTTGTGCCCCGGTAGGAATCTTACTCGACACGAGATCGGTCGCGTGGCTGACGATGCGTCCGAATATGGTCTCCGCGAACACGAGCGGGAGATGGTGGGCCAAGACCTCCCAGATTCCCGACTCCCAGATGAAGAATAATGGGAAGACAAATCTCTCGTAATTATCGTACTCGTTTGCCGCTTCCTTTTGACCTAGGGCCTTATCCACCAAACCGCCGTGAAAGAACAATGCAAGTCGTGCCGTTGCCGTTTGCCCTCGAAATGCCGCGAAGGTCGCGGCAACATCAGCACGGGTCATGCCGTCGTATTTTCCATCGCGTACGTAGAGTGCGTTGACCGACGGTGGCGCCGCATTCGCGCTGCTGACCGCGAAGGCTGCAAGGTTAAGTGCTGGATTGAACACCATGTGGAAACCCCATTCATTCCGACGCGTCTCTACCTAGCACCGACTCGAGGGTCAATTGCATTCCCATGCAATGTAGAACCTAAAGCTGTTTGACCCAGACGTTACTTAGCGGCATCCCGATCCCTTCAGATTTCAGTTAGAGCAGGCACCCCGACTCCCGTCACCGCGAGCGCGAAATCCTGAGGAATCTGCAGCAGGTTGCCGACGAAGACCTGAACCAGGTAGGTTCCCTGCGCTGGGCTCTGAATCTTCACCGCCTCGACATTGTTATCTGGATCTGGAATAACAAGTGCGTCCGGCAAGTCCTGGTTGCCCATCCACTTAGTGTTGCTCTCCAAATGCTGAACGATTAGGTTTAAGTTATTTTGCAGAGCACGAGCGGGCGCGTCGGTATAGGCCATGCAGATTCGAAGATCCGGTGTGCCAGCCGAAAGAATAAACTGGTACCGTTTGCGGTCGCCAGTGCGGGTAAAAGACTTCGTTTTATCGGACCAATTATCGACGAACTGGAGCTGCAAGCCTGGCTTACATGCGTTGGGTATCGCCATCTGCATATCAATTCGCCCGTGCCCTTGATGATAATTGGGCTTTCCTATTGTCGGTGCTATAGAATCGGCGCCGGTCAACCATTGCGTGCTGTTGATCAGTGTTGCCTTCAGCAGCGCCGCGCTAGGTTGATGTTGGCGCTGCTCAATATAGTACTGTCGCACCAATGCCGCACATCCGGATACAAGAGGGGTCGCCATGCTGGTGCCCCCATCATAGGCATACTTAGGATTGTTCTTCACCGGCCCCCAAAAGTTCGCTAACGGAGCCATCGAAGACATAGCAGAAGCGATCTCTGTCCCCGGTGCAACCACATCCGGCTTGATCCGACGGTCGTCACAAGGACCTCGGCTACTGAAAGCCGCGAGGCTGTTCGGATTGCCTGAGATTGTCTCGTTGCAGATCGGAGGCTGCGGAAAAGCACTTGGCCAACCCTGACCCCATGTGGTGGAACTCAAGGGACCATTCGTGCGATCACTGCGGCTGGCACCCACCGTCAACGCATTCTTGCACGATGCCGGCGATCCGATTGAAAGCCAGTCGACAAATCCGGGAGCCGCTTTCTTTGGATTCGCGCCGGAACCGGCGTTGCCGGCTGCGATAACAATGAGCATGTCCGGATTGTTCCGAACAAACTCATCCACTTCCTCGCTGTTGATAGTGTACGAGGAAGGCGTGTTCGCTCCCCAGCTATTATTGTGAATCCTGGCACCTCCTTGATAGGCCTCCCTAAACAAATCGTTGAGGTCAAGCGGCAAACCACCTAGTTCTCCGTTAGCGTCCAGAAGGGATTGAAAGAGCAAACTAGCTTTCGGGGCGATCCCCCTGTACTGCCCACTCGAGGCAGATCCATCCCCCAGGATAGAGCCAGACACGTGAGTACCATGTCCCGCTGGATCAGTCGCGTTATTTGCGCGGCCCCTAGCGATTTTAGCTATGATCCGTCCTGCGAAATCCGGGTGGGCGTCGTCGATACCGGTATCCGCAACAGCCACGATTTGGCCCTTGCCATCCTGGCCGATGCAGACAACCGGATTGCTCTGGCTTGATTCGACGCCCAAGATACGCCGAGCGCAATCGTTGTAGAGCTGAGGCTTCACGTATTCCGCGATGACATCTACTTCAGTAAGCAATGCGAGATCGTCGAGAACAGGCGAATTCTCAAGCGCGAAGAAGCGAATTTTCCTGCCACTAGCACCCGAGATGTTTACGTTGCGATTACGAAGCCATTCAACGATTTTGGCATTGTCATCGGCAAGATGCAGACGAACATCGAAGGTCAGCATCTTGAGACCTGTCGGAGACGGAGCCCCCGGCGAAGGGGTCACGGATTGGGTCACCTGTTCGGGGGCTGAACTCCTAGGAGGAATCCATTTGACTCTTTCGACAAAGTCAAAAGCACCCAGCGCGCTAACTTGCTGCGCAGTGAGGCGTGCTTTGTATCTGCCCCATTTGTCTCGCTCCAGCAATCTGACTCCGGCCGAGTCAAGTTGTCGCCGCCACTTCTCCATCAGAGGCCCTTTCAGTTGCACAGTGTAGAAGTCCACAGGTTTTGGTACGGCATCATCGAATGCAGCCACAGCGGATGCACCGGTCACGAATCCGAGCGTTGAAACCCCCGTCAACGCCAAGGCCTCACCTTCCTCTGACTCACTGGGCAGTAACACAGGATTGACCCTAATGTTTTGCTCATTCAATTTTGCAATATCGGCATCCTCCATGTCACCGATCGCAAAGCTGTCAGTGACCTCCGCGGATGTCATCGCCTGCTCTGCAGATTGACGCTCCGATTCATGCATGAAGTAGGCGATCACTCGTTGTTTTGCCATCGAGACCTCCTTATATATACCGACGTTACTACGGACGAGCACTCGGCCGCGCTACGGTTCTCCCAGTCGTGAAGGAATATTTGCTCGTAGTACTTCGCAGCTCTTTCGTTATGGTTGATTACAGACGCATTACGATTGTGGAGCACTCCTTCTCCTGACCAATTCTGACTCCAATGGCGACAACCTTTTAATCGCCCACAAAACCCCTCTTGTGCTCTATTCTTGGCTTGCTTTTCAAGAAGTCCGCCGTTTCGCTTCAGGCGCATGCTCCTCCGGGCCCCCCCTGCCGGATTAATATCGGGCATCACGACGGCGGATTGGATCACGATCGAGGTCGGAGTAACCGTCACGCAAACTGCCGCATTCTTGGCGATACCTTCTACATTGACGATCTAATTGGTGGCTGCGCGAGAGGTCGGTTGCGGTCCGGGAATCCAGCCATGTGCAACAGCAGCGCATCCCGCGGAAGCAGCGTCGAAGCTGCGCCACTGAGTGAGATTCTGCCAAGGATAATCCACACGCCGGTGGCTCCAGTGACAAGAAGTAATCAGCACCACCTCCCGCAGTGCCTTTTCGAAGCAATTTGTGGTTTCGCCATCGTCAACTGTGATGAGTGAAGCCGACACTCTAGGGCTTGTTCGTGGAGGTTCGGGCGACCAGAGTTGGCTACAGTTCATAAAACGAGAACCCCTGCCGATTCCCTTCACGCTAGAAGAAGAAATTCTCCGTTCAATTCAATCACCGGCGCAACAGGGGGAATCCTTTTATCGTTCGATCGTTCTGGTGACCGTTTAGATCATGGACGTGGTTAAGCCTCCTCTCCCCCGCCGGCAATGGAGTGAGTACAATGCGCTTAATGGAGCCATTTGGAGCATCGCGGGACGAGGTCAGAGTGGCTAGTGACTGAGAAATGTAGTAGGAGACTCAAACTCTTGACCTCCGGCAATTTCGAAGACGGCAGCCCTATTCAGGCGCCTGATGCGTCTGAGATGTGAAACCGAGCTTGGAGGAAGCGTGGTGCGGTCGAATGCTGAGCCAGGCGAGGTTTCCGCGAAGCCCGTTTATGGACGGGGAAACCAAGACGAGGTCGTTAGACGCCTTCCGGAAGGGCATGGCGAAGGCCGTCAAAGAGGGTGTCACCAAGGTTTTGGTCGCCGAGTACGGTCGCCAGAAGTCTGGCTCTGCCCTTCCCGGAGATGGCCATCTGGCGAATCTCAAAGCATTGCTCCGGCGAGAAGCGGTCGAAATGATGGCTGTCTAAGAGAGCGTCCGTCGGAGTACGGCCGAAACGCGCACGATCACCGATGTACGAAAGGAACCTCTGGGATGTTCCCACGATCCCCAGCATCGCGTACAGGTACTGGGCTGTTACGAGGCACGCATACAATTCTTCGTCTGTACCCCTTTTTACCGCAAGCGAGCACAGAGCGTGAGCAAACAAGACTTCGGCTCTGTACAGCCACGTGGGGTTGGTCTTTTCCTCTAGTGATTCAAAATGGGTCATAGCCTTGGCTACTTGGCCCCTTGTTAAGGAGATCCACCCCTGCTGGAGAATCGCAGTCCTAGCTGTGTACGCGTTGCTCGCCGAAAGTGCTTGTGCCTCCGATGCGGCGGCGGAGTCAAGTTCGAGCTGAGCCTTTCTCCTTAAGAAGGCGGCCGTCTGTGCATCTCGAGTGCGACGCCCGGATGAACTCATCGGGGAGGCCGCATTCTCTAGATAGCCGCGCGATTCGTGGAGATCGCCCGAGGTAAATTCAAGGTTCGACATGTTGATAAGGGTGTCGGCATTTCTCGGTCTGCTGAACCGGCCCGATATCTTTTCGGCAAACTTCCTCCCTTGACGGACCCCGGCGGCGGAAGAGAAAAAATGCGCAGCCTGGCTATCGCTGTCCGGACCTCTCCGTTTCAGGCGGTGACCGTATGTAAGGACCGGGAACCAGTAGAAACCCAATTCGTGAAGTCTTGAGTTAAGGCTGGCGAGCTCAGGAACAGGAAGGGCGAGGGCGCGCCGCAAGAAGTCTGAAAGTCCGCCGGACGGGATGTGTAACCACGGGCGATGACATCGATGACGGTGGGCAGGTACAGTCCACGGCAACGGGAAACTCAACTTGAGCAAGTATTCCAGGTTTGCCGTTGGGAGCATGTGATGAATCTCAACTGGCTGGCCCTTTCGAATCGTCTTCAAACACCAAGCGCACCAAGGGCCGTTATGATCTAGGAGGCTGAAGCGACGGCGATCGTAACGATTGACGGCCATAAGGCACAAGCATGCCTCGGCAATTCCTCATACCTGTTGGGATCAAGATAGTCTCAGAGTTGTTGGCCGACCAGCCCCGTAGCGAGGGACCAAGAAGCCAAGCAGCCCAGTCTACGGTACGAAGACGTTTCATTATAAAGCCGTTTACGATCCACAGGCTCTAGTCTCTCCATATTCACTAGGCATGGTTCCGTCTTATCCTCACGTCTCGGCGGGATGCTGGCATCCGCCGGTCGAGATACTCGTTCCCCTTGAGATCGCGCCGGGTCCGTGTTTACCTAGAGCTTTGGGATCAAGAGCCACTTTCGTGCCAAAGCGATTGTTCACCCCGCAAGGACCCTACCGAGCCTCGGCGTTCAATTCATTCCTTAGGTGCAGGAGCGAGCGGGACCCACTGACTATCAGCACAGACATCCTGCTGAGCGGTGGGGCAGATTTCAATCGAGTATACCGGGTGAATCTCCCACGTTGACAAGCGCTGTGGGAGGGCTTTAACGCCATCGCTGCAAGGTCTGTGGGAAGCGTCGTACATAAGTTGACCGCTAATACGGACCAGAACCTTCCCTTGAGTCAGCACTTCCAGATTATCCACTTCCCATTTGGCCGGCCGCATATGGGGACTAATCTCAGCGGTTATGCTCTGACAACGGTCAGACTCGTCTGCCCTGCTCACGAGATTGACATGAATATCGTTTGCGTCGCTCCCACGAGCATGACAGTTAACAGACTCGCCGGTGCCGACATCGGAATAATGGGCATTCATGATGTAACCGGTGAACCGGATCGCCGAGCCTTCTCCCATTCCATTATAGAGGTTCTTAAGTGCCCCTCGGGCGCTGGGCAGTTTCATAACGTCTCCGCCTCCGACCCGCGCGTCTGCTTGTCGTTGCAGGGCAACAAAATCAGCGAGTGACACGTCCCGGAAATTGGTGCCTGCACAGAAATTGTTCTTAACCAAATTCTGGACACGGAGATTGTTGGAAGGGGAATCTCCGGACATGCCGCAAGATTGATCGGAGAAATCGATCGGATGGTTGAGCGCCACGTTCTGGAACGGAAGCGTGCAGGAAGGGGCAAATTCGAATTGAGAAAGCACGCTGATCGCCAAATCTTTGTCGTTTTGAGTCGTTGCGTAAAACTCCACATCTCGCAACGCCTCCCGCGCAGCTGGGGCGCGAGGATCAGATGCAGCCAGATCGACCATCAATTTCGTGTTTCCGAGGACCTTGACGGCGACGAATGCGCGTTTCTGCTGCTGATCCGTACCCGTCAAATAGGGCATCAGTTGTGCGACAGCCTGAGTTTCCTGTATCTTCCGCTGCTCTTCTGCCTGCCGCTCCTCAAAACGATGTGTAAAATAACCGCCGACCGCAGCAATTAGGATCGTAGAGAGTATGGTGCTCAGCGTGGAGACCTTGTCCCACCAATCTTTTCCTTCGGCTTTCCTCTTTCGGCTGTTGGTGGACGGAGGAAGGGCTTTGTCAGAATGGTCAACTTGCACTTTTTGCGCGCGAGGCTCTGACGAATCTGCGTCGGACATAACGGTGCCCGAATTATATGTTACTCAAGAGATAAATCAACGAATCTGCACAGACCCGCTGCCGGGCCCTTGGGATACTCGCCGGCCTGTCGTGGCGTCGTATTGGTAGTCATAGACGGCAATCAATTGTGAAGCATATTCGTGGAGCCCGCCAACACAGCCCGGGAAAGACTTTTGTTCAGCCAGCGCTCGACATCAGAGCATTCGTCCTGACAAACGCGCAAGCATCCAGGATTTTGTTTCCAGCCTAGCCGACTTCCCGGTACGGATCGGTGACAGCATCTCAGGTTTGCGGAAGGATGAGCACACACAATCTTCAGCAGACGCTCAGGCGGAACGCTCATGTTTGAGATGCTCTCTGCCCCATGTGCAGAGAGCGTCCAACACGGGTACCAACGTCATCCCGTACGGCGTTAGCGAGTACCGCACTCGCAGAGGCAAGCCTTGTTCTTGGTGCCGGTTCAGAATGCCACTCTCGGTCATGTCCCGCAGGTGACGGAGAAGCATTCGCTCTGTGATCTGAGGGATACTCTTCCTCAGTTCGTTCGTTCTCATCGGCCCATCCAACAATCGCCATAGGATGGTGCCCTTCCATCTTCCGTCGATAACGCTCAGGGTGGCATCGATCGGGCACGGCGAGATCTCCTTTTTTGAGACGCCCATAGCTTTGCTTTCACTGACAACTCTGTCAGTGCCCCTTTTTGCATCAGTGCCAATTCAATGGCATCAGAAGCTAGGGAGTCAATAGGAGCCGCTCACATGCATTTGTTCAACATGGCCACCCTCTTCATCATTGTCACGCTGGTAGGCGTGGAGTTTTCTGTATCTGCCTTCGTAAACCCCGCCGCGTGGCGACTCGATCCCGAATCGCAGTTGAAGATGCTTGGCCGTTTCGCTTTGGTCCTTGGAAGAGTGATGCCGGTCTGGTACCCGGTTTGCACCGTTCTGCTCGGTATTCAGACCTGGCTTCATTGGTACGCCTCGGGACGCAAACTCCTGCTTGCAGCGGATGCGATCTGGGTTGCTGCTTCCATCGCATCGATCTTTTTGCTGGTTCCACTAAATAGCCGCGTTGCAGAGGGTGCTGCCGACTGGCAGAGGATTCACCGGATCTGGGATAAGAGACATCGCGTGCGCATCGCCGCTCTCGCCATTGCAGCCATCCTGCTCACAGGCGTGCTAGTGCGTTGAGCGGGTTTTGAGTCAGATCACTACCGGGAAACGGGCATGAGACAGTGCATCCGATGTTGTCCAGAATCCTGGTGCCATGCCGACTTGTCGAGACCCATCGCCGAGAAGCTCCTGACTCTTCAGAAGTAGAGCGCAGCGAAGTTCGTCGTATTTTTTATCAAAAATGAAGGAGCACCGATTCTCACTCCCGCTCACTAGCTTTGGATGCGAAGCATTGTATTTCCCCCGATGAAACCATTTGGCCTAAAGCAACATCCCTTGCTGGGAAGATAGCTTACATTTCCAGCAAAGAGACAATTTACCAAGGAGACAATTCCTGTGAAAACTGACAGGGCGACGGCCATTCCGCATTCCGCATCGACGCGGGCGCGGTCAAGATTTTGATCGATCCGTTTCTGTCCGATAACCCTTCTTGGGACAACGGATGGAGCGGCTACCTTACAGGCAAGAACTCGACGCAGGGAGGTGACCGATGAAGGCGATTGTGGTGACGGATCAGGCTGCGGGAACGGCCGGGGCGAAGCTGGTGGAGCGGCCCGAGCCGCAGGCGGCGATAAACGACGTCGTTGTTCAGATTCATGCGTCGGGATTTACCGGGGATGAGCTGACATGGCCCTCGACCTGGACCGATCGCCCCGGCCGTGACCGGACGCCTTCAATCCCCGGACACGAACTGGCCGGAGTGGTCACCGCTCTCGGCTATGGCACGACGGGGCTGTCGATTGGACAGCGGGTGTTCGGCCTCACGGACTGGTATCGCGACGGCACGCTGGCGGAGTATGTGGCGGTCGAGGCACGCAACCTCACGCCGCTACCGGGTGACGTTGACTTCACGGTGGGCGCGGCCCTCGTGATGCCGGGCCTGACCGCATGGCAGGGGCTGTTCGAGCACGGCCGCCTTCGCGCGGGGCAGAGCGTCCTCGTGCACGGTGCGGCCGGTGTAGTCGGTTCGATGGCGAGCCAGCTCGCACGTGAGGCCGGCGCATATGTCATCGGCACCGGGCGCACTGGCGTGCGTCAGACGGCTCTCGACTTCGGCGCACAGGAGTTCGTCGACCTCGATAACGACGCCCTGGAAGACGTCGGCGGGGTCGATCTGGTTTTCGATGTCATCGGCGGCGACATCGGGAAGCGGTCTGCACGCCTGATTCGTGCCGGAGGAACGCTGGTGACTGTCACCGGCCCGACCGAGGCGCAGCCCTCTGGCGGCCTGACTATCGACTTCGTCGTCGTACCCGATCGCGCCCAATTGACTGAGCTCGTCCAGCGGGTCCGGGTTGGCCGGCTGCGGACAAACATCGGCAACGTGGCTGCCCTCGACGATGCGGTTGCCGCCTTCAACCGGACCGAGCGAATCAAGGGAAAGACGATCATCCGCGTTCATCCGTAAGGAGTTGTTTCAGGGGCAGAGCTCGAAGTCAGAGGTTATGTCGGAACTACTTTGGGCGAGCCTCGATGGTATCGCCGAACTAACAAGAACCAAGCGGTTTCCACGCAGCCGCCAGAAGGAGCGCGTGAGCGCGCTCGTCGAGCTCTTCACTTCCCAAGATGAAACGGCACAGGTGGTGAAAGCGCGATGACTGTAATAGGCGCGCTCTCGTCTTTTTGCGAACTAGGCGAGATGATTCCTCACAAACGGGCATGGAAAAAGGGATCCGGTGTTGTCCAGAACCCTGGCGCTATGCCGACTAGTCAGGACTAATCTGCCGTCGATGAGTGACTCGGCGATTTGTCACTCGTTGAGTTTGGGCGGGGCTTAGCTTTAGATTAGCAGCCAACCACCGCCAGATGTGGGTTTTGCACTATCCCGCGCCGCGAAAGCATCTGAGTCCTTCGCAGAAAATCCGATGCCGCCACACAGAAATGCGCTACTATGACAGTCCTCTGGTAAACAAGAAACCCAGGCCCGCTTCGCACGACACATCACCGGACGCCGCCATGTACTTTCGCAGACTCTTTTTCGCGCTTTTCCTCTGCATCCCATGGCACGTATACGCTTGGCAGACCCCAGCCATCGCCATGATGGCGCAAGTCCCCGCCGTCCCCGTGCCTGACTTCAAAGGCAAGACGTACAAAGAGGTGCAGGCGCTTGCCATTGACCCTCGCACCAAAAGATCTCTCTTCGCGAACATTACGCCCATCGGTCCCATCGATGGTGTCGTCGCCACGCAGAGCCCTGAAAAGGGCACGCCCGTCTATCCCGGCCGATCCCCGCTCGTCGTCACTCTCGAACCCCCCAAACCTTCGCCGTTGCAGAACTTTTTGCAGCAGCTCGCCACCGCTGCTCAGAACAACAACGCGAAGAAACCCCGGCCTGTGCCCGATCTCTACGGCAAAACCCGCAGCATCGCCGAGCGCATGGTCCGCGCCGCCAACCTCGTCTTCGAAGTCAACGGCGATAACAACGGCACCGTCACCCAGCAGTATCCTCCCGCCAAAACCTCCGTAGAGCCTGGCACGACAGTCTTCATCACACTCGGCCTGCCGGACTCCACCGTTCCTGGTCTCTACGGCATGACGGTCAATCAGGCCGCCGCCAGGCTCGAACAATCTTCCCTCCGCCTCGGCGACGTCATCGGCCAACAAGCAACCACCGCCATCGTCCAATCGCAGACCGTGCAGCCAGGAACGCACCTGCCACGCAACTCGTCCGTCGGCGTCACGGTCTACTCGCCGCCACCACCACCACCTACGACTCCGACGGTTCCCGTCCCCGACCTCGACAAGCTCACACGCGACCAGGCCATCTCCGGCCTCGCCACCGCCGGCCTCCAACCCGGGGGCATCAGCGGCCCTGACGCTGGCCTCGTCCAAAGCCAGTCACCGGCCGCGAACACGCCCGTAGATCGAGGCTCCTCTGTCGGCTTCGTCCTCGCCATCCCGCAGGTCGCCGTCCCCAACCTGAACAAGAGCACCCGCGCCGAGGCCATCGCCACCCTCGCCGCTGTCGGTCTCAAACCAGGCACCATCCCCGGCCCCGGCGCCGGCCTCGTCAACGGCCAAAGCCAGTCACCGCCCGCAGGCACACAGGTCGACACCGGCTCACTCGTCAGCTTCTCTCTCATGATGCCGCAGGTCGTCGTGCCTACGCTTCTGCAGGAGCCACAGACCGAAGCCGAAGCCCGCCTCGGCGTTTACGGCCTTGTTCCCGCCGTCACTCACACTGCCGACTGGAACCCCAAAGCCTTACACATCGTCGTCGCGCAACAGCCCGACGCCGGGACAGTCGTCGATGTCGGCAGCAGCGTTGCCGTCATCATGGGCAACGCGCCGCCGCCACCAAACTGGTGGGATCGTCTCCCCTTTTGGAAATGGCCCGCAGCACTCGGCACACTCAGCCTGCTCGGGTGGACCTGCTGGAAATTCTTCAGGAAGCCTCAACTCCCTGCAATCAACGGCCACAAGCAGCCCAACCAACAGAAGCAGCGGTCTTTTCCACCGCCTGCCGTCCCCACTCTCGCCTCACACCCCGTCTCGCCCCACATCGATATTGGCAACAACGAAGAGCCCAGGCTTAGCTTCAAAATCACCCTGCACGACTCAACTGACGCGGCCAGCTACACCATGAGCAAAGAACCAACTCTCACACGCAAAGGATGACTCAGCCAATGGCCACCACATCTCTACCTGTCGCCCCTCCGCTGCCGCTCTCCGCCACCGTCGACGGCCGCACCCTTCGCGAGTTGCTTTCTGTCACTCGCGAAGAACTCGCCGCCCGCTTGAACAGCGACACCCTCGTCGCCGCCGCGCGCGACAATGAGAAGAAATTCGCCAGCTGGATGGCCTCCACCCACTGGCCGCAACTCAGCGGCCAGGTCGCCGACCACCTCCTCGGCTTCCTCGAGGAGAACGTCGTCACCATCTTCGCCGGCGCCTGGTCCAAGTGCGCCGAGCTGCGCAAAGCCGCCCGGGAGACACTCGACGACACGAAATCGACCGTCGCCGTCGCCCTCGCCGACCACGATTTCACCTGGTCGATCAGGCCCGAGATCGACGTGCTCCTCAACGGAGCCAAAGTCGCTTCCATCCCCTTCACCATCGAGCTCGCCTGCGCTGTCTCCGGCCTCGAACTCTCGCTCTGCAAGGGCGCTATCAACCGCGTGAGCAGCGGCAAATGCAGCTGCAAAGCCCAGATCAGCTGCGCGGACTTTCCACCTGTCTGGGAGCGCCCGCTCGCCGGAGTCGACCTCCCCGGAGAGCTGCGCCTCACCCACCCCATCACCATCGTCCACTGAGACACACTGTGTGAATGTTGTATGCCGCAACAGATCACGAGGGGACTCGGCTCCCAAGCGACCTGAAGTAAACGGGCGAACCAACGATCGGCGCTTCGTGATCCAGAGGCATGCGCACCACGATCATGTCCATTTCGATGTACTCGCCAAGCTGGATGCCTGCATCGAACCCGCGGCAACGCCAGCGCTGCGGCGAAGCCGAGGTATCAGCTCGATGAGCGTGATCAGCCCAAAGCACTTATTGAACGCCCGTTGCGCGTAATTCTCAGGATTACTCCTCGTAAACGCGCTAGGGTCTAGAAATGCCAATGGGCGCATTTTGCGGGAGCAACCCAGTGGGCGGATAGTCGCTGTGTTGGCCAAACGACCCGAATGCCCGCTTCCCAACCCAGATAGCGAATGATAAAGGACGCTATCATTCCCTAAAATCGACGGCGAGAGAAAGAAGCTGCGGCAGCCGATAGCTCGCCTTCATCGCCACCTTGCCACCAGCAGGGCGAGGATGCGCGAAACTTCCCCGAAGAGGACTTTCGGCCAATTAAAGCATTGAAGCATCGGTAATCATCCTCCACGGTGTTTCGAGGCCTGGACCTTCTTCCGCAGTTCGTCCGCGAAGTTCAGCAAGGAAAGTGAAGCTATTTGTAAATTCATCTTGGCCGAAACAGGTCCAAGCGGGTCACGGTGGCCGGCGCACCTTTGGCGCGATTGTGCCGACAACGCGGCCAAGAGCATCGCCCTTCAAGGTACCTTGATTGGCAGCCCCACGGTGTACTGCGGCTCAGGAAGCCTCAACGCCGCTGCAGGATCACGGCTCCGATGGACGGGAGGTTGATGATGTTGCCGGAATAGAGCTGGGCGTCATAGCCTCCGTTGGAGATCAATGGTTCCGCGTGGACTTGATATTGCGGCCAGGAGGAGTTGAAGATTTCCTTGTAGGCAGATCCGGCGGGCAGGTTCAACCAGCCAAGATTCTGCTGCTGCGTGTTGGTGCCACAGGTCACGATGACAAAGAACTCGCCGTAGGCCCGCGCAAAAGCGACGGTCTTGTCGCCGCGGCCGGTCCACTGATTGTCATTGCCACGGATACCGTTCGACGCGTTGTTGCGCAGGCCCATCAGGTCGCGAAACCAGGTGAGCACTTGCAGGAACTCGCTTCCGGCTTGTTCGTAGCTATCGAGGCGCAAGGTGAAGCCGGGGATGGTGGGCGAATTGCCGAACGTAAAAGGCTGGTCGTCTCCGGCTTCTTCTCCCATGAAGATCATGGGAATGCCCTCGGCGATCAGGGCCACTGTTCCAATCGCCTTGGCCATCTGCCTTCCGTTGCCCCACGCTTCGGTTGCCGCGATGCGTTTGGTCGAGCCCTGACCGCTAACGGTGTCGTGGCTCTCCGCGTAGATGACGGAGCGCTGAAATGGGCGTCCCGAGCCATCAAGGGCGCCGTTCACGTCCGAGGCGTGATCGTCTATGTTTATGGCAGCGTTGTTCAGCGCGTACATTTCGTCAAAGTGCCATTGGCCGTCGAGGACGCCGGTAGCGGGGTCGGTCATGGGCGGATTTTCGGGGGAGTTCTCGCCGACGAGGTAGGGCCAACCTTTTCCCGCGGCGTCCGCGGTGCGGCGCAGGGCGGTGCGGAGCATACCGAGGAACTCCCAACCTTTGCCGACGCCGAATTCGTAGTTGCCATCTGGTCCCTTCGCGATTACATAGGGTGTGCTGTCAGTGTAGTGTCCGCCGTTGACGATGGTCTCGGTGGAGTCGAAGCGGAAGCCGTCGAGTTGGAACAGGCTGAACAGATAGACAGTGGCTTGGCGGAAGAACTCACAGGCCGCGGGATGCGCGAAGTAGACCATGTCGCCCCACTGCGTGGCTCCATTGACATAGACGTCGCGGGCCAGCGCCTGCAAGGGCGAGTCGACCAGGTGATTGTAGACGAGGTCGAGGACTACGGCTCGAGAGGCATCATGAGCCGCACGGACCAGTCGCGCGAAATCTAGCGGTGTCCCATAGGAGGAGTCGATGGCGAAGAAGAGGCTCGGATTGTAGCCCCAACCCGCCTGGCTGGCTGGGAATTCGTGCAACGGAAGAAACTCGAGGGCGCTGACGGGGAGACGAGTGAGATAGCCGTTTTGCAACTCCAGTATGACTTGATCGAAGTCGGTCGTGGCGGTCGTGTTGCGCTGGGTGAAGCGCTGGACGTGCATCTCGTAAATGAGCAGCCAGTCCCAGGTGGCCGTCTGCCAGGCTCGGTTGGTGAAGGGCGCAAGGATGACCGCGAGGTCGGCGATGTCTGACCAGGATTCTTCCGCGCCTGTGCCGGCGTGTACTGTTAGACTGCCTTGATCGAGCGCCCAGCGGGAGGCGGGATCGAGCGCTTCTCCGTAAAGGCCCGTGGAATCGAGCAGTTCCCGGCCGTCGGAGTAGGCGAAGCGATAGAGCGCGCCGTGGGGCGCGGCGTCTTCGGGAGCAGCTGCCCACCAATAACGCAGGTCGTTTGTCAGATTCATGGGGACCGTGGTTACGTCGCGCGGTGTTCCCGGTGCGTTGGGTGAACTCATGAGCAGCACGGAGCAGTTCACGGCGTGGGGTGCGCGGACGACGAAGTACGCCTGTCCCTGGAATTTGTTCGAGCCGTGGGGCATTTCCCAGGGGTCGAAGACGCTGGCGTTCACGATGTTCTGCCCGTAGACGGCGGTCATGAGGGACAGCCGAAGATTGGAGTTGGCGTCGACGAAACTGCCGGGCTGCGAGGCGCTGACACCGCCGACACCGTCGATAGTGTGGAGCGTGGTTGTGCCGGGCGTGGACATGATGCCGCGACGAAAATCGAGCGGCCCGTCGGGTCGCGATTCCCCGACCAGCGTGGCCCAGAAGGGGACGCCGGGGAAGGTGTCGAGTTGGGCGAGCCAGGTTCCGTCGGCGGCACGGGGCGCGGACAGGGTCTGGTGCGCGGGCGCATCGCCGATTCCGACCTGCACGCTGACGGTTGCGCCGAAGGCACTATTGGGATTTTGGTGGATGATGAGTTTCACGGCTCCATTTGGGGTGGGAGGGGTGGTGAGCCAGTGGTCGTAGCCGTTGACTGCGATAGAGGGCCCTACGGCGACGGCGGGCGGGATACGGAAGCGGCGCATGAGAGATTGCGGCTCGGTGGTCCACCAGATGTTGTAGAGGATGCCGGTGTAGACGGTGATGGTGTAATGCGAAGTGGCGAAGACGGCGTCGAGCGTCGTGGTGGTGTCCGGAATGATGGTGTCATCGAAATCGCCGACCAGGTCCTGGAGGCGGAGGTTCGGGCTCCCGAGGGCGAGTGGAGAGAAAAAATCAACGCCAATCTGTACTGGCGTCATCGGCGTGGACTGCACGTTCACTTCGCCGCTCTTGACCCAGATATTCGGGCCGTCGCTGGGGGTCCAGAAGCGGATGGCGTTGTCGGGTTCGTAAACGCCGGCAGCGCTTACCAGTTTGAAATGGAAGCCGGACTGGAGCGCGGGGGTCAACTGGATAACGAAGGTCGAGGTTTCGGCGGCGTTGTTCCGGGCGGACTCGTTGGTTGCGGTTCCGGCGTTCGGGGGGACCCAGATAAACGCCGCGCCTCCGTTGAAGCGGTGCTCGGTGATGGCGTTAATCGTGACGGTGGGGAAGGTGGCGGGGGGGCCAGGGGCTTGGCTGGCGCAGCGCGCGGAGTAGTCCTCGGTCCAGAGTTCGGTGGCGTCCAGAGACGGGACGGTTCGGGTAAAGGTGTCGGGTTCCCAGACGTTGTTGGCAAAGCGGTATTTGAATGAGACGTCGCGCTGGTCCTGGGTGGTGCCCGAGAGAGCGAAGCCCCAGGTGACGCCGTTGGCTGCGAGGGTTCCGGCGAGGTCCCAGACTCCGCCGTTTTGGTCCCAGGCGTGGATAAAGATGGTTGAGCGAGGTACGGCGGGCGTGAACCAGATCTGAATTTGCATGGTGGTGTTTCCTCCGTTCCTCATAGGATAGCTTTTTGGGGCAAGGGTGGATTTCCAATCGGCCGCAGGAAACCGAGCTCGGCGAACGCATCGTGCTGCGCCAGTCCGGGATGACAGCGAAAGATCACACGGGCGGTCTCCAAGTGCACTGCAAACTTGTCGGTCTCACAGTCGCGAAAAACTCCTTAGGCTTCGATATGGCAGTCGATTCTAAACTGCGACAGGTTTGCCACGTTGAATCTCAGCTTTGTGAGCCGCGAGGATTTCATCCGGACGTTCTACGAGGATTGCTCATGTGCTGCAGAAGTATTGACGCGTAGTTGGTTAGTCGTGGAATTGTCGGTCGCTGGCAAACTCCCGAGATACGGGATATGGGAAGTAACGACTCGCGTGGGGTCGAAGACGCGAGCGAAGCCGCTATCTGTATATGTCAATGTTCACTCCCCTGTTTGACTTTCTAACCCGACAAAATACATCGCATCAAACAATCTGACTTTCTTTTCAAGGGAAATGGGACTCGCTGCCGGCCGGCACATTCGTGCTTGGCTTGCCCGAGCACGAAACTCTGGAGGCGGCTGAAAGGAGCCGCTTCCTATGTCCAAGGAACAGCAACGCAAATCAGTCAGTCGTTCTGCGGCCCTTACAATCCCTGAACTGGAACAGTCTAAAGCAGCCATACTCAATACGCTTGCTTCTCCACACTCGCGACGGAGCTATGAGTACGCTATCGAAAGGTTCATCGCTTGGTATTGCGACGAGCGTCGATTAGCGTTTAACCGTTCCGTCGTGGTGCGCTATCGCTCGTTCCTGGAAAGTCTTCCGCTGTCAGCCGCCACGATCAATCTGCATCTCACCGCGATCCGGCGGCTGGCCGATGAGGCTACTGAGAGCGGTTGGCTGAGCCCGGAGCTGGTGACTGGAATCCGGCGAGTTAAGGGAGTCAAGCGGCTTGGGGGGAAGACTGGCAATTGGCTGACAGGCAATCAGGCACAAGAGCTGTTGAACGCTGTTGCGCAAAACACTCTGCAAGGTAGAAGAGACGGAGCAATGCTCGGATTGCTGCTCGGATGTGGATTGCGACGCTCGGAAGTCGTGGGATTGAGACTGGATCAGCTGCAATTGAGGGAGAGCCACTGGGTCATTGTCGATTTGGTGGGCAAGGGCGGACGGATACGAACGGTGCCTGTGCCGAATTGGTGCAAGGGGCTTGTAGATGTCTGGCTCCGCGATTCGGGCGTGAATGAGGGGAAAGTGTTCAGGCGGGTTTTGAAGAACGGAGCACGACAAGATGCTGGAGTGACAGCCAACGTAGTCTGGTATGCGGTCAAACGCTGCGCCAAGCGGGCCGGCATAGGCAACCTGGCCCCCCACGATCTTCGTCGCGGCTGCGCGCGCCTCTGCCACGGATGTGGAGGCGAACTCGAACAGATCCAGTTTCTGCTTGGCCACGCCTCGGTACAAACGACAGAACGGTACATCGGATGCAAGCAAGACCTCAGAGAAGCGGTCAATGATCGATTCAGAATCTCAGTGGCATGCGATGCGGCTTGAGGGTTTGCGAAGTCGCGATTGCGCGCGATGTTGGCGATAGCGTCCTCTATCATTCACTACCGGAACTGGCAAGCCGAAATGTGAAGCCCAACTTGCCAAACGGGGACTTGTGGACGATTTGCGAGGGAAGTTCACTTATGATTCCTGATCTGGCGATAGCTCCTCGAAACGCCATATGGGACCAATAACGGTCCGCGTCGCCAATCGCTACGCGGAAGAGAAAAGATCTATCGCTCCGAATGCCGGGTCCGGCTAGTCGCGGCCAAGTTCGAGCCGGGCGACTCCCTTGTCGTTTCCAAGAGCGGTCTCTGCGGGTGCCTGCGTCAGCGTCCGCCGACCAGTTATTACTGGCAGACCTCGTAAAGTTGATAATGATCGGGTAGGCTTGTTCCAAGGGCGCGTTCGTAGAGCTGGACCATCTCCTTAAAGTCACGGCAGAGTTCGCCCTGAATGTTGCGCAGGTCGGCCCGGACCCGCGCACGCTCCTGGATCCCAGCGCCGGCCTCATCGGCGAACAGATCGTTGTAAATGCCCCACTGGGTTCTAATTCGCTTGCTCAGAGCTTCGTATCGGACACCGTCCCACTGGTCCATGTGAAGCTGACTCGCCTCGATCCGTTGATCCATTTGGGCTCCATGCCGCACTTCGAGCGCGGTTCCGACCTGCTCCGCTTTGCCGGATGGCGGCAGAGGGTTTTGGCCCTTAAGTCTGATCGCGAGTTCGCGAAACTGGTCGACCAGCTTGAGCCCTGAACTAATGAGCGTAATGATGCTAACGGGGTCCACGTCTCCTCCTTGAATCGTCTGATTCTGAAATAGTCGCTTAACAATGATCTCAAACTCCCAGCAGTTCTCTTCGCACCGGGCTTTCACACCCAGTCTGTCCGCAATGGAGGTCGCGAGAGGGATTAAGGTAGGCAAGGCGGCCAACCGATTCAAATGACTACGTAGCGTGGTAAAAGACGCCCGGTCTATCACGTCCCGAAGCGGCGCGATGTTGCGCGACACCGTTTCAGTCGACGCGTCGCCTTCGAGAGCCGCATTGAGAAACTTCCGCACGGCGGGCGGAAGATCCGGCCTTGCTGTTGTCCAGTCCTTGACCCAGTGGATGCTGACCGCAACTGCCGCCGCCTTTCGCGGCAGCACACCTTGGGCCCGCAACGCTTCGCTACACGCCTTGATTCTGGCCAGCAATGGCGCGCCTTCAATCATCACCTTGCGCAGAGCGCGATACACAGACTCACCGCTCTCCGGCAGATCGGGCCGCAGCTGCAGTATGAAACTGTGATCGCTTTGAACCAGATCAATACGGAGGCAGGGCAGCAAACGCTCCGTCACACCCGGAAGAGCAGCAACGGCAGAAGACATGCTGAGCGAGTGATTATCCCTCCACGCCTTGCTGTGGGCCTTCGGGCGAGTAAAACGAGCAAAGAAGGCCTCGTCTGGGTGTTCATTCCAGCCTTCGGTCTGGCGGTAGTCCAGACCTTCATCGTGCAACTGGTTCATCAGCCGTGAGCCCGGCGAAAATGTCACTAGTCCATAGCTGCCTCTCAGTGCGCCGACGTCCTCACGGAGATTGTAGCTATAGCCGTCCTTGGAGAGCGGCAAGTGGGTCTCGCCGTCGACAGTTACGAAAACGATGTCGTTGCCTGTCGAGTCGTGTATCGAAGCCCAGTCGCGGTCGATTTCAGCGAAAAGCCATGGACAATCCGCTTCGCGGGCGATCAGAACAACAATCAGCTGCGAATTGAGGCGCCGCGCGCTCTGATGGAGCAGATGCAAGAACGGTCCAAGCGGCATGGGGGCGACAACCATGGTGGACTCCCTCGGGCAGATTGTACATGTAAGCATCCACACACGCGTTGACATTGTGCGTTGGTTCAGACCGGAGGCGAAGAAGCCGGAGTATCGTTGTTAGCGTTCGGGCCGGGAGAGAAAAAAGCGGAGACTAAATGGGAACGTGAGTAACTGGCGCGACTATCCGCGACTGACGGCGCAGTGTTTGAGAATCTCCGTCGGAGCCACTGTGCATTTTCAGGCCGGTTGTCTAAAAGGCCCCGGTCTGGGGAATTGAGATTTAAATATCAGACTTGCCAACTCCAATCGTGAATGATAAAGGACGCTATCGCCAACATCGCGCCCAATGGCGAGTTTCCAAACTTTCTAAGCCGCATCGCTTGCGACTGAGATTCCGAATCGATCATTGACCGCTTCTTTAAGCTTCTGCTTGCATCCGATGTACCGTTCGGTCGTTTGCACCGAAGCGTGACCTAGCAGAAACTGGATCTGTTCGAGTTCGCCTCCACATCCATGGCAGAGGCGGGCACAACTGCGACGAAGATCGTGGGGTGACAGATTGTCTATGCCGGCCCGCTTGGCACACCGTTTGACCGCATACCAGACTACGTTAGCTGTCACGCCAGCATCTTGTCGCGCTCCATTCTTCAGAACCCGTCTGAACACTTTTCCCTCCCTCACTTCCGACTGGCGGAGCCAGACATCCACGAGTCTCTTGCACCAAGCCGGCACTGGTACCGTTCGTAGCCGTCCGCCCTTGCCAACCAAATCGACGATGACCCAGTGACTCTCCCTCAATTGCAGCTGATCCAGTCTCAAACCCACAACTTCCGAGCGTCGCAATCCACATCCGAGCAGCAATCCAAGCATTGCTCCATCTCTCCTACCACGTAGAGTGTTTTGCGAAACGGCATCCAATAGCTCTTGTGCCTGATTGCCATTTAGCCAATTGCCAATCTTCCGCCCAAGCCGCTTGACTCCCTTAACTCGCCGGATTCCAGTCACCAGCTCTGGGCTCAGCCAACCACTCTCAGCAGACTCATCGGCCAGTCGCCGGATCGCAGAAAGATGAAGGTTGATCGTAGCGGCCGACAGGGAAAGACTTTCCAGGAACGAGCGGTACCGCACCACAACGGACCGGTTAAACGCTAATCGAGGCTCGTTGCAATACCAGGCGATGAACCTCTCGATGGCGTACTTATAGCTCCGCCGGGAGTGTGCAGAAGCAAGCGTGTTGAGCACGGCCGCTTTGGATTGTTCCAGTTCAGGGATTGAGAGGGTGGCAGAGCGACTGACAGACTTGCATTGCTGTTTTTGGGACATAGGAAGCGGCTCCTTTCAACCGCCTCCAGAGTTTCGGGCTCGCGGAAGCTCAGCGCGAATAAGCCATGTCGGCACCGAATTCTATCCCGCCCAAAAGAAAGAACTCGGATTGTTGATGTGAATGCATTTTATCGAGTTAGAAGTCAAGCATCCCAAGCAGGCGTAAAGCGGGACATTTCCAGGCATATCGAATGGTTTTCATCTACACTGAACGGCAACCAGGAGGCTCCCATGGTCTGGACAAGGGAGGACCAGGCACGGCTTTTTGCGGCACAACGCAAGCAACATGACGCCGAAATGGCGGCCGCTGCTGCCCGCCGTGAAACCGAGCGCGCCAAGCAACAAGAGGCGGCTAAAGAGCGTGAAAAGAAGTTTCGCGAACGAATGGAGCGGATCAACCAGCAAAACCTCCAAAACCAGAAGAACTGGCCGGGCACCTACCCGATAACAGGCGACTCAGTAGATTCATTTCCTCCGCCCAAACCCAAGTCTCTCGGCGGTTTGGTGTTGGGCGTCCTCTTTTTGATCGCGGTGGCCATGATCCTGGGCCACTCCGACAGTCCTTCACACACGTCTTCCTACAGTCCGCCTGAAACAACATTCGAACCTGCGCCCGCGCGTCCTGTTCCGCAGTACGCGCGTCCACCCGCCGAATCCGTCTCCTCCGAAGCTTCAGGCACAACGCCCACAACAAGCTCCGCACCTCCGCTTGAGGCTTATCCCGGCTCCGCCTATCGGCGCGCGGATGTCCCCACGGCAAATAGCGACGCCCAGACCGTCGCTCCGACGCCACCCGATGTTCAATCCACGCCCATGGAGCAAGCGCCGATTGCGCTGCAGGTCATCCGCCGTGTGATGCCGGCGTATCCACCGCTCGCGCGCCAGGTTCGCGTCGAAGGGCCGGTGGAGCTTTCCGTCGAGGTTGCTCCCGATGGATCTGTCCGCGAAGTGAGGGTAATCAGAGGCTCTACCCTGTTGAACCAGGCCGCAATCGACGCGGTCAGGCAATGGCGGTATCAGCCTTTCGCTGGCGCGGGACAGGATTCCCAGTGGACGCAGGTGACGGTGAATTTCCGGCTCAACTAGAACCGCAGATCAATGGCTACACGGCGTCAGCATTGCCAGCAAGCCTGGACGAGAGACAGCGCCGAATGTCCTCGATCAGGAACTGCCTCTCACAATATTTCTGGGCAAACTTTCCCCTGTTCAGCTGAGCTGCCATGTGTTGACATCTTGACCCGCGACATATGGGAAAGACCTCGCATGACACGCATGCTTCATCAAAACAGTCCTGCCGCGCCCATTCTCTTGACTTCTGCTCCACAGCTTCAAAAGAGTCGGTAATAGTGCCGATGGAATACTGCGCGCTACCGAAAACGCCGAAGCAAGGATATATGTCCCCTTTAGGCCCTATGCCGAACGCATAGTCGAGTTGCCTCGCACAAATATTTGACGAATACGGAAAAACAACGTCGAACCCTGCATCGTAAGCGGATTCGCGCGCATCGTGGACAGCGGCAGCCAAGCGCCTTTCTTTCCCAAAGAGAAGCTGCGCGCAGCGCCCGGCACAATGCTCAATCGGCTCGACCAGCGTAAAGCTCCAGTGAATATTGGGCCTCTTCTCCCGCGCAACCACCCGGCACAGCACGTCTTGCAAAGAGGACAGGCTGTCAATGTTCTCGTCGTCGCAAACAGTCAGCAGATCAATATCCATGCCGTGGTCCAGGCACTCAATCAGGCTGTCCAGAACACGCTGGAACGTGCCCCGGCCCGATGCCATGGGTCTGCGCCGATCATGGATCTCAGGCGGGCCGTCCAGTGTCAGTTGAAGTCGCCGAAGGCCCAGGGAATAGAGGGTTGCGATTTTGTCGGGCGTCAGCAGGGAGCCATTCGTGGACATGTTTAGCTCTAGACGTGTGCCATCGAATATATTCGCGGATCGTTCCAGCACCTTCCGAATTACGTCATAGCAGATTAAAGGTTCCCCGCCGAAGAACGTGATTCGAGCAGACTCTATGTCGCGGGCGCGAATAACCTCATTCATCCACGCTAGAGCTGACAATGCTGTCTCCGGCGACATTACCTGTTTGGAGGCGGCTGAGACGACGCTTGACTTCTCGTAGCAGTAAACGCAACGGAAATTGCAGGCAAAGGTCAGGCAGAGGATCACCGAGAGGCATTTGTGGCTACGCCACTGTTCAATCTGCTGCAAAGCAATCGCCAATTCATTCTCATGCTGGAAACGAGCCAGACCCAACTGCCGGAGTTGGAGTAGAACGTCCAGGTCCTCTTTGGCTATGACCGGCTGCTCATGGCAATGATCGAGAAGGTGAACGTAGCGTGGCTCAAGTTCGACGACGCTCAGATACAACGTGCTCATGAATCGTCTCTGGCCATTGGCCAGATCCGCATCGACGAGAAAGCTGCTTTTTTTGAATCGGTCGTCCACGGAGCGCTCGATTAGGGGAAGCTATCGGACTAGCTTCCCCCAAACGTCTGCATTGCCAGAATTATCGAAGTGGTGACGGTGAGCTCTTGCCCCGGCAACATCCCAGGACCGGTGTTGTTGTGGCTTTGCGTAAGACTTTCATATGAGGAAGTGCCTCCTTTCGTGAACTAGGGCCGATTGAAAGTGGCAGAGGTCTGGGGGAAAGATACTGCACCTTCCAATGAAACCGTCTCATCGTGACGGCGCTAACGGCAGTCAACCACATCTTTGATCGCCCGGTATGTGAGCCGGGTCACAGTCAGGCGTGATCCTAGCCACACGACCTGCATTTGCGTTTGAGCGCCCCGCCTCGGGTCGGATACACTTCTGCCAGAGGAATTCCATGACGACAGACCCAGCGCCCCCAATAAAGCGCGAACTCGATCAGCTGATTGCCCTGCAAATCCAAACGCTGAAGCGGGATTCATCGCTGACTTCTCCTGAGCTTTCTGACCATCGCAGGCGCTCGGAGAAGCTCCGGACGCTGTGCAGGGAACTGGATAGGATTGCAAGCAGGAACGCGACACTCTCCACGGAAAAGGCTTTTTAGGCTCCACCCTGTTTTTTCGCGAGATCGCGCATTATCATTTCTTCGATTGCAAGGCCCCACTTTTCCCAGCGCCACGTCGCGCGGATGCCCTCTAATGATCCAGTCGTGTTCTCTTTTCAGGATGTCGCGCAGGGGCGGAGCCGCGCATCTTTCCTGCGCCGCGTCCATTGCCGCTTGTTCGTCAAACGACGGATTCTCTGCATCAGCCATAACGAAAGCGATAACGTCTTTTATCGTTCACTACCTGGGTTGGCAAGCCCGCAACAGGTTTCTGGTCACTTGACGGAGATGGCGACCATTCGCTCAAGTGGATGGCCGCTGCCAAATGCGCCCAATGGCATTCCTAGACCCTGGCGCGTTTATCAGGATCTATCGTGACGTAGTGGCTGATCGCCTCCGATGGCGGGACGCGGATCGTGGAGCCCCCCGCTGAGTTCCTGCTGGTCGGGCAGGTCCGGGGTTCAGGGGTAACTCACGAAAGCTGAGAGAATGTGGGGTCCAGGACACAGATCAGGAATGCCACAGCAGAAGGGTCTTGCCGTGCGCGTGACGTTTCCGGAGGTCACGGACGTCACCACATCGATCGTCGAGCAGCTGACGGCATAGGCTGGGAAAGGAAAGCGAGGAGCAGTAGCGGGCGCATTAGGCCATCATAGTCGATGTCTTGGTTGGCGATTCAGCGGCGGGAAGCACGGCGGGGGCGTCCAAAGGATTTATCGCAATCATCTCGGGGCTGCGAAGCTGGAATGGCGGAAGGCAGACCCCGGCGCTGGAGCGTGATGCCGTTGTAGAATGCATGAGGGAAAAGGGGATAAGGGTATTATGAAATCGTTGCTTCCGCGGATTCATCAGGACCTATTTGACTTCATCGACCATGATCCTGATGACTTTCGTGACCTCATCGAATTCTGGTATCAAGCCAACACCGGACCTCTGTCTGCGGCGTTGACAGCACAGAGCGGCGTGACCCTGATGGTGAATGTTTCAAGTTTCCAGTCATTTGAAAGATTGGCTAAGAAGCTATTTCTCGTCTCGGACACGCTTGTCCTAAGAGACACGCGACGGTTGACCAAGGACGAAGAGGCCCCCAGGCAGGTTTTGATTCCAATTGATGGTTACCGTCCAGGCTATTATGAAGAACTTAAAGCTGATTTGAGCGGGCTTCCCCTATCCCCTTTCACGCTGGGCTATCGTCCAAATCTATTTTGGCTGGCGGAGTCGAAGATACTTAACAATGGTTATCGAGCCGCGTACGCACAGGGCTGGAGTTATAACAGCATTCCTAATGAATTCGTGCAATGGATTTCCACTACGGGGCGGGACTATATGAAGACTGGTCAAGTCATTTATGCGCCATTTATTCCGCCCATAGAGTGGGAGCCTAAGCTCTTTGAGAATGGGTTTAATTTGCCAGATTCCTTCAATGCCACACCAACATTTCACGAGAAGTATGATTGGCTTACTGGTGATCAAACGCTGGCCTTGGGACGCCTGCAATTGCCTTTTCTGGACGGGATTGACATTCAGACCATTGCAAAGGTGAAAGAGGATCATCGTGATGAATTTTCGGCTTTCAGTCGAACGTTGCTTTCCTCGATAGGAAAAATAAAGGCCGCCTTTGCCTCCGAAGATTTTATCAGGGAGGTCAAATATATACAGAAGAACCAGATAGACGGAGCTATCAGCGACGTGGAAGGGACTGTAAGGAAAATCCAAACACGAGGAACGTGGCAGAAGGGTTCGGTGTTAATGGGTCTTTTGGGCGTGAACCTGGCGCAATACTTGGGAGCTCCAGATGCAACGGTTATCGCTGGGCTTGTCGGTGGTGGTGGTGTGGCAATGATTGCAGCTATAATCTCGCATTTGAAGGAGCATGGCGATCTTAAGGCGAAGAGCGGCTATTTTTTATGGAAGTTAGGGAGGTAGAGTGGCATGACATGACAAATCATCTGAATCTGAAGAGAGAGCCGGTGATTGGTGAATGTGCCAGGATAGAGAGGCACGATGCAATGATGTTCATCGGGGGCTTTGACCCGCCATCGAAGATCGTCAATTCGAAGAAGCCAACGTCCTTCCTCGCCTGCCTGCATCCAGCCGACGACTTTGAGGAACTGAAGAAACGGCTAGGAACCATCGACTACACACCGCCATCGCCAATTCTGCGTTCTTCCACAGAGGCGACGTAGGGGTTCTAGCGGTTGGTTGGGATCCGAAAGTTGGCCCGGATTAGTACCGAGAAGCGTGCAACTGGCGTTTGCCAGACAGGGTGCAAAGGAACAGGGAGAGAGCGATGATGATGGGTGCCGGTCGGATGACAGCTACAGCCCGCGCCGACACTGGCGCTTCAGAAGCCCGACGAGAAGCGTGGGTCCGAGGTTTGCGTACAGACGTGTGATGACGCTCGTCAGCTCTGACGACGATCTCGATTGGGAGTTTGCTTTTGATTCGCGCCTTGGGCATCCGGCCGGTCCTCGGAGGAGCCAATGGCGAAGAGATCCAAGAAACGGTGCGAGCAATTGCCCATCTTGCACCCAGATGCAGCCGGCATCGATGTAAGTGCAAGCGAGTTGTTTGTCGCAGTCGGCCCTGATCGTGATCCTCAACCTGTTCGCAGTTTTCCAACCTTCACTCGCGATCTGAATGCACTTGCGGACTGGCTCCAGCAGTGTGGGATTTGCTCAGTAGCCATGGAGTCAACGAGCGTGTACTGGATCCCTGTGTATCAGATCCTGGAGTCCCGTGGGCTAAAGGTGTGCCTCGTCAATGCGCAGCACGTAAAGAATGTTCCCGGCAGGAAGACCGACGTGTCCGACTGCCAGTGGCTTCAATACCTCCATTCTGTGGGTCTGTTGCGAGCCAGCTTCCGTCCTCCTGGCTTCATCTGCGCTATTCGCTCTCTCTGGAGACACCGCAGCAGTCTGATCCAGATGGCGGCAGAGCATGTGTTGCACATGCAGAAGGCGCTTGATCAGATGAACCTCCAGATTCACCGTGTCCTGAACGACATCACCGGACTAAGCGGCCTCCGGATACTGGACGCAATCCTCGCTGGCGAACGAGATCTCGTGACCTTAGCTCGGCTCTGTCATAGTGGCGTAAAGAGCAGCCAGGACATGATCGCGAAATCACTTGAGGGCGACTATCGCCCAGAGCACTTGTTCGCGCTCCGGCAATCGCTGGCTGCGTTTCACTACTATCAACAGCTGGTCGTCGAGGTAGATCAGGAGATTCAACGTCAACTCGGCAGTCTGGAGACAGCGACAACCGCGGAGCCAACACTACCTAAACGAACCAAGGCATC
>Ga0209117_1000240_pt1 | contig 29456 bp, 29 predicted proteins | sample BlaSpr_A8_OM2_M2_FD_187978 | JGI IMG/M metagenome (GOLD analysis project Ga0209117, IMG submission 187978) | Forest soil microbial communities from Thunder Bay, Ontario, Canada - Black Spruce, Ontario site 2_A8_OM2_M2 (SPAdes) (version 2) | ecosystem: Environmental > Terrestrial > Soil > Boreal... | reverse complement strand
AACTTCGGTCCAGTTCAAGAGCGAGATAAGTGACGCGTTCCCTCGTAAGCGACACCAGAAGCGGCACTTAGAGTTTTGTACTGCGCACCTTCGAAGCAGGGTGTCGGGAGTTCGAATCTCCCCGGGCGCGCCATCTCCTCCGATCTCATTTGATCCAAATGAATTAGCTAAATCGACCTTCATCGCGGTCAGCTGCGAAAGAAGCAGAACATTCTGCGGAAGTACAGCTATCCACCAGACAAGCAAGAGAGAGCGACTCTCACAGAAAGCAGAAGTGCTGTCTGCGAACTGGGCAACCAAAAAGGAAAAATGGAGGTGTTGTCGTGATTGCGGCCGTTGGCGCCGACCATGGCCTTCTCCGGGAGCAAGCGTGCTCAGAAAGCTCGTTCTTAGGTTCTGACGATCAGATCAAAGTCTTTGTTTCCCTCTTTGATATAACGCGGTTTCGTCCGTCCCGCATCTAATTAACAGCGACAAGAAAAGGAGCCATTACATGAATACGAAATATCTATCGAGGCGAGCACTTCTGGTTCTCGCCACGTCCATTGCAGGGCTAGAGTTGATGGCCACAGTTCCTGCTCAGGCAGCGGGCCATGCCGTAACCGTGACCGTCACAGCGGTCGCTAAGAAGAATGCCGCGCCGCCGCCCATTAAGAAAGAAGACGTCCAAGTGTTTCAAGGTAAGGAACGCATGCAGGTAGTTGACTGGACGCGTGGTGAATCGCTCTTTCTCGCCATATTGATCGACGATTCGCTCAGTTCCGAAGTTGCCAACCAGTGGAACGATCTGAAAGCCCTTATTAATGCGCAGTCATCCTCCACGTACATCGCGGTTGCTTACAACCGCAATGGCGCAGCAATGGTCGCCCAAGACTTTACGAACGATCACTCCCTGGCCGTGAAAGCCTTGCGCATGCCGGTGGGCGACTCCGGGGCATTCTCGAGCCCCTATCTCGCGCTGCAGGATTGGCTGAAGCGCTGGCCGAACAAGGGTGGTGACCGGCGTTCGATCATTATGATTACTTCGGGTATCGACTATTTCCGCGGCGGCTTTGATCCCATCGATCCGGATCTCGATACCACCATCGAGCACGCGCAGAAGGAAAACGTCAACGTCTGGACGATCTATTATCCGGACGCAGGCCATGTCGGTCGCGGGTATTTCCGCACTTTCAACGCGCAAGGCAACCTCAGCCGGCTGTCCGAAGAGACCGGCGCAGAATCGTATTACCTGGGTTTCGAGCGGGCCGTTTCTCTGAAGCCTTACTTCGACGAAATCCACGAACACCTCAACAATCAGTATCTGTTGACATTTGAAGCTAAGGGCGGCGGAAAGAAAGGGAAGTTCGAGCGCGTTCGCGTAACGACCGAAATTCCCAACGTCGAATTCCTAACGCCGTCGGAGGTCTTCCTGCCGCCGTCGCAGTGACATAACATGGCGGTCAGCCGGGCGCTTGGTTATGGAAAGCGCGGGTCACAAAGTGGTCCGCGCTTTTTTAGCCAGCAATTATCCGATTCGGTCAGCAAAACCGCGCGAGTCGAATCTCGGATTACTCGTTCCGGAGTCATCTTGTGGTGGACGTCGACCGGGGCCACATTCCCACGTAAAGATTGTGCACGAAGTCCGTCCTACGTTTGCCCGTGTGCCTCGCCAAAATTAGGAGCGCCGTTGGAATCAATAACATACCAAAGATGTGTAACATGTTATATGGATGACATTCAGCTGTGGAGTTTTGGTGAAGGACAGGTCTTTCCTTCGTTCTCCTTGATTCGGCTCGCTGTTTCGCTGCAAGATTTCCTCCGGACTTCGTTCAAGGCCTTAGGAGGGTTCTATGATGACTTCCAAGAGAATATGGATGGGCATCCTGTGTTCTGTGATTTTGCAAACGTACCTAGCCGCCCAGTCTGGTACACGAAATGACCAAGGGCCGACCAGCCTACTGGCTCGACTCTCATACAGCAACACTTATCCTGCCGTAAGTGGACAACAGCATTCTCCTCGAATTTGTTTTGAACTATATCGGAGTGGCCGTTATCGGGTATCAAGGATGATAGACGGCAGCACAAAAACCCTTGGGGGAACACTCACCCAGGACCAGTTAGGTGCCGCCACCCAGCTGATGAAGAGGCTTGATTTTGAGAACAGCCGAGGCAGTGTCATTCGCAGTGGCTCGGAATCGTTTATCGCGGAAATTGTGCGTGGGAACGAGACGACACGCTACCTATGGGTCGACCCCGACCATCAGCGGCCATTCCCGGACTCGGCGGTTAGCATCATTAACTGGCTGCAGGGTTTTACGCCACAGGGTGCATCCCCGATCACCGTTCCCGAACTGAGCACAGATCCAATTTGCCCGAAAATCTCTGATAAACCAGTGCAACCCGTAGCCGGAAACGCGTCTCGTGTCCCAATGGGATTCTCACTGATATGCGCGGATTACTCCGTCAACTGATAAGGTCTGGCGGAAGCTGTGTCCAAAAAAACTGTGCCACTGTACTGCGAGAAGCTCGCCCGCCTGCGTCAGACGTTAGTCCTTCCGGTGGGAGCGGTCTAGCGGGCCTTTTGCAAACAATATGGACGCCTGGTTTCGTGCTCTCAAGCGTCTTCCCGTAGAAACCTATTAACAAAATCCCCTCCAAAATCGAGGAATTGAACAGACCTTCTAAAGCACCACTCTGCGATGCGATCCGCTCCGGCGCGAACGTCCGCAGTAACGGGAATTGCCCACAGCTTTCGGCACACAATGGTGTCAAGAACAACATCCGCAAAGTCGAAGCGAGACGAGTGAATGTCCTCGCCGATAGTCATTGAACAAGGACTGTTGGAGTGGTGCATCGTTCTGAATTGCAAGGCCGCTTTGACCTGATCCGCATCGTAGTGAAAGGCGGTCTTGTTGCGAACTGGTAGCACGTAACGTTGAAATTCCGCATGGTCCTCTCCTGTTGGCAGGCATTCGCACAAGCCCGCAAACGCAGATTGAGCATGGTGATCACACTTTTTGACCAACGCAGCCAATGCGAGGTGATTAACTATCCCCTGGATTGCTTTCATGCCTTCCCGCAGGTGTCCGCAACTCATTCTTACGAAATAGAGTGGCGCTCCCTGCCTAACGTGGCTCAGGGCCTTCGACGGAAGTTTCTTGAAATGGCCCATCGAGAAATTCGCGATTGCGAGATCATTGCAGACCATCGCGATCCTAACAACTGTCGATGCACCATCGGCGTTTGCAAGCTTCGAAAAGCTGAAGAATTTCGTATGGGTACGCATTCTTCAATTCTACTCTCTTGAGTTTTGCGCTCAGGATGGGACCATTAAGACTTATCAGTGCGGTAGGAGCGTTTTTCAATGAGCCTCGACCCGCGAGCGATTCAGATTCACACGGACGGGTCCTGCTACATGGAGCATAACCGCATATCGGGGCGTGCTGCGTTTGTTGTCTACCCTGACCATCTGTGTCTGCCCGAATTTCAAATCGTAGACTATGGCTGCGCAGAAAACACCAACATCAGAATGGAACTAATGGCCTGCGCCAAGGGAGGTCCATGGCAGTCTATTCCGGCTGCTGTCGGGCGCCTCAATGATGCTGACCCTAAAGGTTGGATTCGTAACCGACAGGAATTCCGCAAGCTCTGAACAAGGCTGGACCACTCTTAGAACTTGAATGCGGCAGTCAAAATAAGCCCCAGCGTCGTGCTCATAATCGCAAGCACTAGAATCACTTCCTCTAGGTCACTCCGAGTACTCCGTCTGTTTCCGAAAAACAGTGCCAGCAAGTAAAGAATGATTGCTGCGAATGCGAATAGCGTGAGTGGGCGCAGCAAGAGGCCCCGAAAAGTCAAATAGCTTGGATAGAATGGTAGGGTGTGGTATTCGCTTCCATACGAGTGCATGTGCAACGCGAGGCCCGCAGCATTTAGAAGGAATACAACGAAGCAAGCGATCGCGGCTAACTTAGTCTTTGGACGAAGAGCGAAACGCATCGTTTCCTCCACGCTAAGTGAATTTGTTGAGAGCTATCGTGCGATTAGCTCTGCGGAGTGTTCAAACACGGACACCACTCGCGTGTGCGCCGGTTGAATAGGAAGATACTATCATTCTCTTTGTACGCCGGCTTCACCAGCCGACGAGAATGTTTGTACATCTCACAACCAGTCGCAAACCTCCGCTTCTTTCGCAACCTCACTGTCAGGCCTATATCAGATACCAGTGGCTGCCTGATTTGTCAAAGACTCGTGCTGGTTGCGGTATCCGGTCAACCTTGGCAAAACTTCCAATGAAATCATTCGACGTTTCAGTTTTTAATCGCAGCGCGTTTCGCGGCTCCGATCGTTTCACTGCCACCGTATCAATTCGCCAGATACAACCTTGACAGATGTGCGTTCGCTGTGTACTAACGACTTTATGAGTTGGGCATGTCCGCGGTGTGATCGAACCTTTCGTCAGGTCAATCAACGTCACGCATGCGGGTCGGCAGCGCTGCTACCTTGCTCAAAAGTAGGCCACCGGCACTTACCGATCTCTACCGGAAACTCGAGACCACCGTAAGGAGTTTTGGCGACGTGGAGGTAGTCACACGTAACCGGTACGCGCTGTTCCGGACGACACGCATCTTTGTGGACCTGACGGTAATGCGAGATGCGTTGCGCGTTGTGATTCACCTCGGTCGCAAGGCCGGCGCACCGTACTTCATCAAAATCGTGCAGGGCGACAACCGCGTCTCACACGTCGCCCTTGTCCGAACCGCCGAGGACCTATGCACGATCATTCCGTTTTGCGTGAAGCGTTCGACCTCGCCGTGAGTGAAGAGTCATAAAACTTAATCCTCTATTCACACGTGCCCGCAGCAGTCGGTTCTCAGCAGGGCAGGTTGTCAGGGGCCGCGGCGGCCGAGGCGGGCTTTCGCTTGACATGCGTTACGTTACGCGTTACGGTGGAAAACGATCCGTTCGATCCGCCACAAAGGACTGAAACGTCTCTACGAAGACGACGACCCGCGCGGCGTGATCAGCGAGCATGAGGAAAAGCTGCGTGACATTCTTGCGCGTCTAGATGCTGCCGCCACGGTTGCCGATATGGACTTGCCTGGTTTTCGGTTACATCCTCTCAAAGGCGAGTTGAAAGGCTTTTGGGCGGTGACGGTTCGGGCGAACTGGCGAGTGATCTTCCACTTTGCTGACCGAGATGCATCGGACGTTGATTATGTCGATTACCACTGAGGGAGATTGAACATGCCGATGAAGAATCCACCGCACCCCGGCGGCTTTGTGCTGCGACAGTGCATTGAGCCTTTGGGCCTGACGATCACGGATGCCGCCGCCGCCCTTGGAGTCACGCGCACCACACTGTCGGAACTGGTGAACGGGAAGCGCGGGATTTCTCCTGAAATGGCCGTGCGATTGTCCAAGGTTTTCGGAGGCAGCGCCGAAGGCTGGCTTACGCAACAGGCGCAGTACGACCTTGCCCAGGTCCGCGCGGACCGCATTAAGCTCAGGCGGCTGGCATTGGCTTAGCCGGTTTCAAAAAGGGTCGTTTGCGCAAAGGCCGTTTCCATTGCCGCTGTTCTCGCCCGCAATACTCGAGGTCGTCACCCACGGGGGGCGGGGCATCCAAATCCTTCCCGTCCGTTTTAGGGTGGGCCACCCAGAATCCGCATGAGGCATCAAGGGGCGGCTCCTCGCCTTCGCTGCTATGCTCGCCGCAAGGTTCCACCGGCTTGAGCCTGGGGCTCATGGCTTACACGCTGGTAAAAATCGGCGCAGGAAAGTATCGTGAGATCAGTCCATTAATCTGGATTCTGACGATTCTCTTTATGTTGCGCTATGTCTACATTGTAGTTGTGTGAGTCGGCCGTCACGGCTAGCAGTCCGTGGCGGAGCTCCTCTGCACAGACGTGCATCGGCAAATTTCATTCACCAGATTCAAGCAGGGCGCAAACCGCTCGTCGACGACCGCTCGCGTTTTCGAAAAGATATCGGTATATATAAGGATGGACGAACCCGGGAGTTCAGTCCAACTTCGGTCCAGTTCAAGAGCGAGATAAATGACGCGTTCCCTCGTAAGCGACACCAGAAGCGGCACTTAGAGTTTTGTACTGCGTACCTTCGAAGCAGGGTGTCGGGAGTTCGAATCTCCCCGGGCAAACCTCGTTCGATTTAAATGACTCCATATTTTGTTCTCATCTCTGCGTGGACAATGGCGATTGTGCACGGCGAAACGTAGGCTGGATTGGCGCTGCCTCAGCAGGACCTCGACGAGATCGCGTCGGCGATCCAAAGTACCAAGGTTGGTTCAGGGCCGTTGCACCCAGGCAAACCGCCGGTCGCCAAGCAGCAGGCCGCGCGATAAAAGATCAAGCAAGGAAGCAGCGCTAAAAGATTGAATCGCTGGTGATGCGCTTCGCTCCAGACGAGTCCTTCCGGGCAATGCTTACGATGCTGAACCAGCTGAGCGGGCCTTGAGCCCGGCGTCTTCCGCCAGAACTTTGGCGACGCCCGACCAATCGATATCTCCGTATCCCCGAGCAATGCCCTCGAGGAGATGGTCATGAATCATGCTGGCCGCAGGGAGCGGCACATTCATCTCGTCTGCCGCAGCGAGTACGAGGCGCACATCCTTGAGGCCCAGCCGCAGTTTGAAACCCGCCGGCTCATATCGCTCGCCGACAATAGTCATTCCGTAATTTTCGTAAACTGGCGACTGGAACAACGAGCTGTTCACGATTTCATGGAACTGCTGCGGGTCGATCCCTGCTTTCCGCATCAGAGCGAATGCTTCGCCCAGTGTCTCTAACATCGAAGCGATGGTGAAATTGCCTGCAAGCTTGACCAGGTTGGCAGACGCCGGCTCCGTTCCAAGCACAAACAATTTCCGGCTGATCGCCTCGAGAATCGGCTTCGCGCGTTCGACCTCTGCTGCGGGCCCGGCCATGACAACCAATAACTTCGCGGCTTCGGCTGCTTCCGGGCGCCCGAACACGGGCGCGGCGACGTACCCCTGATTTCTCGCAGCATGTTCCTTCGCCAGACGCTTCGAGAGCGCCACGCTGATCGTGCTCATCGAAACGTGTACCGCTCCCGCGGAAAGCGCTGCTCGAATGCCCTGCTCCTCGAACACTATATCTTCGACTGCCCGGTCATCGGCCAGCATGGTGATGACCACCTCGGCCCGGCAAGCTTCGGCTGGCGTGTTGGCGACGCGCGCGCCATGGGATGACAGCGCCTCCGCGCGGCTGCGCGTCCGGTTATAAGCAATTACGGAATGGCCCGCTTTGAGTATGTTCCGCGCAATCGGCTGCCCCATGCTTCCCAAACCTATGAACCCAACTTGCATGCGAGCCTCCTTTCAACTATCAGGCGAAATATCCGCCGAGGAATTCGCTTGTCCTGGGTCGGCTTGCTCGGGATTTCCTCTTGGAGTTCGAATACGCCGTGCATTGTACACCGAGTGAGTTACCGCCGAGTAGTGCGGGAAGGGTTGAGATAGAACCGATCAAGGCAATCGCGGCGGGCAAGGATCTGTTTGTCGTTTGCCTTAGCATAAAACGTAACGTCTTCCGCCAGTTTGCTGCCTTAAACTTTTATTTTCTGAGCTTGGCCGTTGTGACCGCGGGGCGATTCTACGTGTTTGAAAAGTACGGATCAGGCTCCCACGAATACTTATACTTTTACTACTACGGTGAGACCGTACTCACGTTGACCCTCTACGGAGCGGTCTCCAACCTTGCGCAGAAATTTCTCGCGCCGTTTCTAGGTCGACGCCGCGTACGGGTCGCAGTCCTGGGGTTCCTCGGGTCGATGGCTTATGTCTCTTATGTCGTTGTGCGGCCATTCCGCGACCGCGCCGGAACACTTTTTGTTGTCGAATTGGGTTATGACCTATACTTTTTCAGCGCGTGGTTGGCCCTGCTTTTGTGGCTGGCGGCCAGCTTTCCTTTTGCCCGGGATCGAATCCTCGAAAGGTTATCCTCAGAGAAAAAATTACTCTCCGTACTAGGAGTTTACTTTGGTGTCTTCTCGTTGCAACTGCTGGAGATACCCGCTTGAAATCTATAGTTTATCTAGATAATATCTATAGATGCTGCGCTTCGAGTGGGACGAGAGGAAAAATAGGGGCAATCGGACGAAGCATGGAGTGTGGTTTGAAGAAGCTCAGACCGCCTTCCGCGATCCGAATGCGCGCCTCTTCCATGATCCAGAACACTCAGAGGACGAGGATCGGTTTATTCTCATCGGAGTGAGTTCAATGGCGAGACCTCTAGTCGTCGTTCACTGCTATAAGGAAGACGATTCAGTGATTCGGATCATTTCCGCGCGGAAGGCAACCAAGAAGGAGTTTATATTTTATGAAGAAGGAATATGATTTTTCCAAGATGAAAGAACTCAAGAACCCGTACGCGGGGAAGAAACAAGCCGTGGGAATCAACTTGAGTCCGGAAGTCGTGGACTATTTCAAGGGGCTGGCGGATGAGACAGGACTTCCTTACCAGAAGTTAATCGACCTTTATCTTCTCGACTGCGCGAAAAAGCGCAAGAAACTGACGATGAAGTGGGTGACCTAGAGTTCGGAAAGGTGACATTCGTTCATACCGTCAGTGTGGTGTTGTTTTCAGGAGGCCACCTATGTTGTGCACGTGTGTCAGCACACGTGTGTCCAAAAAAACTGTGCCACTCTAAGGGTTCACCCCAATACTGAATGCCATTTACGAGCAGGATTTTCTCGACTGCTCGTACGGGTTCCGACCCGGACGAGGGCAGCACCAAGCGCTGGATGAAGTGAGACGAGTGATCTGCACTCGGCCTACGGAATGGATCCTGGAACTGGACATTACCGCGTACTTTGATTCGATCGTGAGAAAACAACTCATGGAACTGATCGGGAAGAGAGTCCGCGATGGAAGCGTACTTCGATTGATACGGAAGCGGATACAGGTAGGCATCATCGAAGAGGGTAGGCTGCTCGTGAGCGAAACAGGTACGGGACAAGGGCAGACGATCAGTCCGCTCTTGGCCAATATCTACCTGCACTACGTGCTCGATGAATGGTTCGAGAACGAAGTGAAACCCCGAATAAGGGGCGAGGCACACGAGATCCGCTTCGCCGATGATGCCGTGCTGTGCTTCCAGTACAAGGAGGACGCGAAAAGGTGATGGAGGTCTTATCGAAGAGGTTCGCGAAATACGGTTTGACGCTCCACCCGCAGAAGACGCGGCTGGTGGAATTTGGGCGATATGCGGAAGGAAATGCGAAGAGGCAGGGGCGGAAACCCTGCACTCTGGATTTCCTCGGCTTGACGCACATCGGCGCACGCAGTCGAAAGGGGAAGTTCACCGTGCACGTAAGAACGATGAAGAAGCGGTTCCGACGGGGCCTGACGGCAATCGCCGAATGGTGCCAGGAGAACCGACAGCGGCCGGTGGATGAGCAGCAGAAGACCCTAAACGCCAAGCTCCGGGGCCACTACCAGTATTACGGGCGACCGACGAACTACCGGAGTATCTGGCGGTTCTTTCGGGAAGTCCTTCATACCTGGCGAAAGTGGCTTAGCCGACGCACTCGTGGACACGGGATGACCTGGGAGAAATATGCAGCCATCCTAAGGAAACACCCCTTGTTGCGACCGCGGATCTTACACCCTAGGGCAGTGCGGAGAGCCACGCTTGAGGAACCCGCTGCGGTAAATCTGCACGGTGGGGTCTGTGAGGGGGGAGAGCCGACGACGTCATGGTGAACCTAAACGGGCACGAAGCTGGAAACGGCGGATACAGCCAAGGAACACCTACAGCCCGTCGTGCTTTCCTCTACTCGGAGACAGACGGAGTTTTGGCGAAATGACAGCCTGGCTCCGAGCACCCGTGCGTTTGCGTTACTGGGTGGCTGTATTGTTCATTAAGAGCGAAACGTTGTTGGAGTTGCGGTTGACAACGATGAGGTCGAGCTTCCCATCGCGATTGAAATCATCTGCGAGCAGCATCTGCGGAAAGTTGCCCACGCCGAATACGACGCCCGGCGCAAAGTGGGGAAAGAACTGGTCGGCCTGGTTGAGTAGCACAGAAACGTTGTTTGATACGGAATTGACTGCAGCCAAGTCCGCCTTCCCGTCGCCATTGAAGTCTCCAACCGCAATCGAAGTTGGATTAATCCCCGTGTCATAGTTGAACGCCGATCGAAACGTTCCGTCTCCAACACCGAATAGCACGGAAAGATTGTTCGAATCGCGATTCGCAACCGCGAGATCGACCACTCCGTCACCATTTAGATCGCCAGCGACTATGGAAATAGGGTTCCGGCCGACGAAGTAGCTTGTTCCTGTCTGAAAACTTCCATCACCATTTCCCGGCAGCACGACAATGCTGTTACGAAAACCCATTCCGACGGCCAAATCGAGAATCCCATCTCCATTAAAATCGCCAACGGCGATTGGGCCAAAACCCCCTGGGAACGATCGGGCAACCTGAAATGTGCCATCGCCCAAGCCCAAAAGGATGGACACAATACCGGTATTCTGGCTGGCGACCACCACATCCAGTTTCCCGTCGCCATTGAAATCGCCAACGGCCATCGAGGCAATGCTGAAACCGGTGGATCCGGTGAACGGGGGTCTAAATGTGCCATCACCCCGACCCAACAAAATCACTAGATTATTGGAGAATTCTCTCCCAGCGACGGCCAGGTCTGGAACTCCATCGCCATTGAAATCGCCCACCACGATGGCTGCAGCATTGGTAACCAGCGTGGGGATTATGGTCCCGTCTTGATATGTCCCATCGCCATTTGAAAGCAGTATTGTCACCGAAGCTGGGGAGGATGAGTTCAGCACGGCGAGATCGAGAGTTCCATCATGATTAAAATCGGCGCCGGCAATCGCAATTGGGAAGTTGCCAGTCGGGAGGCTTGGAGCGGACTGCAATGTGCCGTCACCATTCCCAAAGAATTGCTGTATGCCACCAGCAGTGAAAATCGAACCCGGGGTGGCCACCATTACATCCAAGAAACCGTCGCCGTTAAAATCCGCTGCAACCAGTGCGCTGCCGTTTCCTCCGAGGGCGAAATTTCTCACCGTTTGAAATGTTCCGTCTCCGTTTCCCACCATGATTGCGACGTTCCCGGGGGCCGCGATGCAGCAAGAAGGGCCAGTGTTGAGGGCCAAATCAAGCAGCCCATCGTTATTAAAATCGCCGACGGTCAAAGAAGTCGCACTGCCGCCGGTCACGACATTCAGGGCAGAACGAAAGGTCCCGTCTCCTCTGCCGAGAATAACGGAGATATCTTGTGAGTCGAAATTGGCGACGACCAGGTCCGTGTTCCCGTCACCATTGAAATCTGCGGCCGCAATCCACCTCGGCCCCGCGCCTGCAGGAAGCCGGCGCTCCGGCTCGAATGTACCGTCTCCGCGTCCCAGCAGCATTGAGACATCATTCGAATCGCGATTTGCGACGGCCAGGTCAAGAATGCCGTCGTTATTGAAGTCTCCCGCCGTCATGGAATACGAAGAACTACCCACGGGGAAGACCCTGGCGACTTGAAAAGTTCCGTCGCCGTTACCCAAGAACACACGCACACTTCCGGACGGAAAGATAGGAGTGACTACGGCAAGGTCAAGCTTGCCATCTCCATCGAAATCACCGACGACTGGAGCGGTAGCGTAAAAGAGTGGGGAAAAATTGACGCTCGATTGAAACGTACCATCGCCTTTACCTAATAGAATCGAAAGATTGCTTTGATTGGTGGTAACGATGTCCATCACGCCGTCACCGTTGAAGTCACCGACAGCTACAGCTGAAGGATTCTGTCCAACGGGATAACTAACTATCGGCTGGAATGAGCCATCCCCTTTTCCAAGCAAAACACCGACGGTATTCGAAAAAGAAGTTACCACCACCAAATCGGAGATGCGGTCGCCGTTGAAGTCCGCGACGGCAAGTGCGGCGCCAGGCCCTACAATGTCGAGATCGCGGCGCGCAAGGAAGGAAACATTCTGGGCATGCAAGCCCTCAACCATAAGCAGCCACGCAGAAGAGAGAAAGGCTAAAGACAAGATCAACCCAATTCTATGATTCCGCATTTTCCCACTCTCCTCTGTGCCCGGGCACAGAATACAATTTGAAGTTGCCGAGAATACTTGCCATGCCGCCTGACACCGCTTGTTACCCTGTCAGCATCTTGCTCGTGGTCATCCGTATCGCGCCCATCCTTATCGAGGGGGCGCATTGTTAACCACCAACCAGAGTCCGCCCGATAGCACGACAAGATCGGCCCGACCATGCCCGGTAAAATCGCCAGCCACAATCCCGATTGGATAGTCGCCCGCACCAAATTCTAAAGGCGGAGCAAAAGAGGTGCCGAGGTTCACCAGCACTGCGTAATTTCGGGATCCACCCGTTCCGACAACTAGCTCGGGTAGCCCGTCGTCATTGAGGTCCACCATAGCGAGCGATATCGGAATATCCCCCGCGGGAGAGTTAACGGCGCTTTGAAAAGTTCCATCGCCATTTCCGTACAGCACGGAAACGTTGTTCGAGTTCTGATTTGCGGTTGCGAGGTCTATCATTCCATCGCCATTTAAATCTCCAGCGACGAGGACACGAGGATTTTGCCCTATTGGATAAGTTTGGCCTGTGCGGAAGGTTCCGTCACCATTGCCCAGCAACATCGTCACGCTATTGGAGCCGGCGCCAGCCAGGTCCAGTTTTCCATCGCGGTTGAAATCTGCCACGGCGATTGAGCCGAATGAGGGAGCGAGCGAAAGCTGGCCTAGTTGAAATGATCCGTCTCCATTGCCCAGTGCAACCCAAACCCCGCCCTGATACGAAGCAGTGCCAACCATGTCAATACGGCCGTCCCCGTTGAAGTCGCCCACAGCGATAAAGCCCGTATTGAACCCAGGGTAATAAACAGTCGGAGCGCGGAAAGATCCGTCTCCGTTTCCAAGAAAGGTCCTGATCGAACCACTAAAAGAGAGAACTACGAGGTCCAGCCGACCGTCCCCATCCACATCCGCTGTCAGTATTTGTGACCAACTGTAATCCCCGAAGGGCCGACTCGCGCCGAAACGAAAAGATCCGTCGCCATTCCCGAGCAGGGTTGAAATCTGAGGAGGATTCGCACCGTCCAGGATGGCCAGATCCAGCACACCATCGCGATCGAAATCGCCCACGACTACACTCCCGGGGGAAATCGACGGCAAAGCTACAGCGCCTTGGAAAGTTCCGTCGCCATTGCCTAGCAGTTCGGAAACCCTGCCGGCAGTAGTGGAAAAGCCGGCAGAAGGGGCCGAAATTACCAAATCGACTTTCCCGTCACGATTGAAGTCTCCGACTGCCACTGAATTGGGAACAGGTTCCGAAATATCAGTGTGCGGTCCGCGAAAAGTTCCGTCGCCGTTTCCCAAGATCGTTGTGACCTGTGCGGAGCCTTGAAACGGAGGGGCGTTCAGCACTGCCAGATCCGGTATCCCATCAGAATTAAAATCGCCTGCCACGAGAAATACAGGACTCAGACCGGTGGCAATTCGCGAGCCAGCTTGGAAAGTCCCGTCCCCATTTCCGGGCAGGATGGAGACGTCGTCCGTGCCGAAATTCGCTACCGCCAAATCCAACTTACCGTCGGCATTGAAATCTGCAACCACCACGACACGCGGGTCCGAGCCTGTAGCGAACGTCCTGGGAGGTTGAAAACTGCCATTCCCATTCCCAAGCATCACCGAGACTCCACGCAAACCAGGGGTTGTCATGGCAAGATCGAGATTTCCATCATTGTCGAAATCTGCCGCAGCGAGAGAAGTTGCGCCACTACTCAAGGGACTCGTCTTCGGCGGTTCGAAAGTGCCATCCCCTTTGCCCAGTAAAATCGTTATGCTCGATCCTCCTGTAAAACTTGTGCCTGCCACAGCGAGATCCGTCTTGCTATCTCCGTTGAAGTCTCCGGCAACGATCCAAGCAGGGTTGATTCCCCCCAGGAAAAGAGTAATCGCGGACCGAAAGGAGCCGTCACCATTGCCGAGCAGCAGGGACAAGGCGGATCGATTCGCTGTAACGACGTCTATATAACCGTCATTGTTGAAATCTCCTACGATGACAAACTTTGGGCCGTTGGTGACAGGGTAATTGACCGCCGGTTGAAAGGTTCCGTCTCCATTGCCAAGCATGATGGCAATGCCGTCGGGCGTGGAGTTGGCCACCACAAGGTCCGGCGCACCATCACCATTAAAATCTGCAACGGCGACAGACTGAGGAGACCCGCCTGTTTTGAAATCGCGCCGGGCGACCAAGGACACGCTCTGGGCCGAAACGGACGTACCTAACGCTGCGACCTGTAGAGCCATCATGCCCACCAGAACGATCCCTCGGATCAAGTCTCGCCGCATCGGTTGTTCTCCTCTTACTTCTTCATGCATGACTCTGGTTGGCCCGGTACGATACTCATCTGCAGATTGCCCATTTAGGCCGGGTGCTCTGGCTTTCCGCCTGCAATCACGCGCGAACTCACGGAATCGGCGTGTTGTTAATCAGCAGCGATAGATTATTGCTTTCCCGATTCAACACTAGGAGGTCGATCCTTCCGTCATTATTGAAATCTGTCGCCACGAGAGCCACAGGCCCCCTTCCGGCGCCAAATTCTCGAGAGGGAGCGAAAAAGATTAGAGACTCAATGCCTGGACCAAATTGCGTGCCTTGATTCAAGAGAATGGACACGTTGTTGGAGACGTTGTTGACGATGGCCAGGTCTGGCAGCAGGTCGCCATTGAAGTCAGCTACGACGATCGCAGAAGGACTAACATTGGTGGCAAAGTTGAGTCCGGCCTGGAAGGTTCCATCCGGGTTGCTGAGGAGCACGGTCACACTTCTGGAATCACGGTTCGCAACCACCAGATCGACGGTGCCGTCACCGTTGATATCGGTAGCGACGAGAAAAACAGGAGTTCGCTCAACCGGATAGCTGACGGCGCGTTGAAATGTTCCGTCGCCGTTTCCAAGCAACACAAACACATTTCCCGGAAATCCCGGCTGAGGAACTGGGTTCGCTACTGCCAAGTCCAGAAGACCGTCTCCATTAAAGTCACCCACGGCAAGCGCGGTCGGGTTAGGACCTGCCGAAATGGCTCGTGGCGACTCAAAGATTCCATCACCGACGCCCAGCACGATCCAGACTGCATTGGAATTTGCATCGGTCAAGGCAATATCGAGGTTTCCATCGCCGTTGAAGTCGCCTAAAGCGACACCGTTCGGGGCGAAGCCTAGTGAGAAAGTCAAAGGAATGCGAAAAGTACCGTCACCATTGCCGAGAATAAGCACGAGATTATTGGTCGAATTAAAATACGCCACGAGCAGGTCCAAATTGCCGTCGTGGTTGAAATCCCCTGCCAGGATTTGAATCGCTCCGTAACCGGGTAGCGAAATGTCCGCCCCGCGCGTCAGAGTTCCATCGCCGTTGCTAAGCAGTATGTCGATTCCAGCGGATGACGAGTTCAGCACGGCTACATCAGGATTGCCGTCATTATTAAAATCACCGAGGGCCAGCGAGACCGGAGAATTGCCCACGCCGATTTCCGTTGAAGTTTCGAAGCTGCCATCGCCATTTCCCAGCAGCTCCTCGAGCATCCCCGGCTGATAGGGAGTCGCTTCAGCGATCACCAGGTCGAGGCGGCCATCGTTATCAAAATCGTCGAGGCCCAATGACGTAGGAGTGCCCCCAAGGGAAAAGTCTCGCGACTGTCGAAATGTTCCATCACCATTGCCCAACAAACTCCGCACACTAAACGTGGAAGAAAACCGGGGGACGGCGACTACGGCAAGGTCGAGCTTGCCGTCGCCATCCAAATCGCCAGCGATGACCAGGCTCGGAGAACTCCCCGTTGGCAGGCTTTTGGCGGCCTCGAATGTCCCATTGCCATTGCCCAAAAGCAGAGAGAGCGTGTTGGAGTCGGAGTCAGCGGTTACCAAATCCAGCCTTCCATCGCCGTTGAAGTCACCTATGCAGAGAGAGCGGGGGTTCATGCCAGTTGCGAACGTTCTGGACGGTTGAAGAGTACCGTCTCCATTGCCGAGCAATACCGAGACATTGTTGGAGCCGGAGTTAGAGACGGCCACGTCAAGACGGCCGTCGCCATTGAAGTCGGCAGCCACGATCCAACTTGGACTGTTCCCGACTGGAAAGCTTTGGGGTGATTGAAAGGTTCCGTCTCCCCGGCCTAAAAGGACGGTTACAGTGGAGAGAGTGAAAAACGAATTCGCAACGACGATATCCGCTTTGCCATCGCCATTAAAATCTCCGACAACGAGGCGGACAGGTCGCGAACCCGCGGGAAAAGTCCTGCTCGGTCGAAACGTGCCATCGCCGTTGCCTAGTAGAATGGAGATGTCACTCGAATTGGCTGTGACAATATCCAGGTTACCGTCGTTGTTGAAGTCCCCCACAGCTACGAAACTGGGAAAGCTTCCCACTCCATACTTGACCACAGAGCGGAAGGTACCGTCTCCGTTGCCCAAGAGGATCCCTACGTTATCCGAAGTGGAATTGGCCACCACTACATCGCGGAACCCGTCATGATTGAAATCCCCACCGCTCAATCCACCCGGATTGCCTCCGACATTAAAGTCCCGACGGGCGACGAATGAGACGTCTTGAGCCTGCAAACATTCGCCGATAGTTAACGTCAGAGCTAAGAGCGCCGCGGCTCGCGAGATCCGAACCCCTCGAAAGGTGCGATGCAAACAGGATCTTCCCATTGATGCGCTCCAACTTTCTACGTCACTGACACATTCTTTGGTATCAGGACGTCGTACTTTTGCCAACGTCGTCGTACAATTGTTGCAGCTATCGGGATGTAATCTTCTCTTTGCGCGTGCCTTCCTTTTCGGACAGCAGCGACCGCGAACCTAAATGTCAGTAATCGAAGCCAGCACGAGTTCCTGGGGGACTGCATCGGTACTCGCGTAAAAAATGCGGGTGTATTCTGTTTATATTGTCTTTACTTGTCAAGTAAGATCTTTAGAGACCTTGGGAAGATATGATTACGTGGCTGACGTTATATGTGGAAGAGTGTTGAAACGACGAAGAACGCTAGAAACTTATCTAACTGGGTTTCGCAGAGATTATTTCATTGCATAGTGAACCAGCTCAGCCAAAGAATGAACGCCAAGCTTTAGCATGATCCTGGATCGGTGTGTTTGGGCGGTTCTGACCGTAAACGAATGATATATATAGTACATTCGTTTGGTACGGAACGGCCTGCGGTGAACGCCGTCAGTTCGAAGCTTGTTGGCGTTTATTGGCAGGAAGCAGTCCCCGAACCAAACCTTGCTTCTTGAGTCGTTCCACTACGCCCGCACGATGGGCCTCTCCAACAATTAGGATTACATTTTCGCTGCTTCCCAGAGCCTTCACTCCGGGCCAGAACACTTTATAGCTCTCAGATCGCCACTCGTCCAGACTGCTCGGATCTTATCTATCGTTGCCAGCCGCCCCCCAAAGCTTGGTAGAGTTGGACCATGGCTTGGAGCTCATTGAATTGGGCTTGAGCGAGCGTGAGCTCATCAGAAAAGTAGTTCGTTTCGTTCGTCAACACTTCTAAGTAGTCCGTTGCCCCGGCGTTGAAACGCTGTTCGGACAGCTGCGCTGCCTCCTGAGCTGCCGCGGTGAGCTTTTCTCTCTGAATTCGAAATTCGCGATTCTTGCGATAGGCGATCAGCGAATTAGAAACGTCGCGAAATGCGCCCTGAATGGTCTGCTGATAGGTCAACAGCATTTGCTCGCGCCGGGCCTCCGCCAAGCGGACATTGTTCTTGAGTCTTCCCCCTTGGAAGATTGGCTGAACGAGCGATCCGCCGAAGTTCCACAGTCCTGCTGGGCCGGTGAAGAGATTCGTGAGCGCCGTACTCTGATAACCACCCGTTCCAGTCAACGAAATTTGAGGAAAATATGCAGCCCTCGCGGCACCGATCTGGGCATTGGCGGCAATTAGGTTCTGCTCGGCTTCGTGGATATCTGGCCGGCGTTCCAATAACGCCGAGGGAAGGCCAGCGGGAACCTCGGGGGCGTGCGGTTGTTCGGTTAGTCCTAATCCTCGCGGAATAGCCCCTGGGTTATTCCCGAGGAGAACGCTGAGCGTATTTTCCTGCTGTTCGATTTGCCTCTCGAAGTCAGGGACTTGAGCTGCCGCGGTGTAGACCAACTGCTCCGACTGACGCTGGTCGAGCATCGTGTCGATTCCGTGCTCGGTACGTATGGTTGTAAGTTTCAGAGATTCCGAACGAGAAGCCAGGGTGCGTTTCGAGATGTCCAGTTCGAGATCAAGTTCCCGAAGCTGAAAATAGCTGCTGGCAACACTGGCGACTAGAGACGAAATCACCGCTTGCCGCGCCCACTCTTGGGACAGCAGCGTGGCTCTCTGCGCTTCTGTGGCTCGCCGATAACGACCCCAGAAATCGAGATTCCAGGAAGCGGAAAGGTTTAACTGACCTGAAGTTTGCTGAAACCCGGGAAACGAACCGGTCTTTACAGAACGCTGGCTGGTGATATTGCCGCCGGCGTTCAGGGAAGGGAATTGGTCTGCGCGAGTGATACCAAGCTGTGCCCGGGCCTCTAAAATCCTGGCCGCCGCGATTCGCACGTTGTAATTGTCTTGAACAGCCTTTCGGATCAGGCCCTGCAGTTCTTTGTCTTGGAAAACCTCCCACCATTTCTGGTCACCGAGGGAGGCCGGACTGGTCGAAGTTGCTAGCTCATCGGACAGCCCTCGATAGGCTGCGGGGACGCTTGCGTTGGGCCTTTTGTAATTCGGCCCCACGGCGCATCCTGTGGCCAGGGCGGCTGGCACTAAAAGAATTAATGCCGTGAATAGTGAGAGGGGGTTGTTACGGACGTGTCGGGCCATGGCTCTTAGTCTCCAATTCCGGGATGACTAGCGGCGATCTCCCCTGTAGCTACCGACCGGAGGCGTCGCGAGCGGAAGAACGAGAAGCGGTCCAGCACCTTCTCTTGGAATTCTTCCAGGTAGAGGTAAATGGCCGGAGTGATGTATAGCGTGATGATCTGTGAGATCACCAATCCGCCGATGACTACTAGGCCCAGCGGCCGGCGCGACGCACCATCCGCGCCGAAGCCCAGGGCGATGGGTAGTGCCCCCAACAGGGCCGCTAGCGTGGTCATCATGATCGGACGAAACCTTTCAATGCTGGCATCATGAATGGCCTGATCGTCTTTGACTCCCCGCTCGACCCGCTGCTGTGCGAAGTCGACGATCATAATTCCGTTCTTCTTGACGATGCCCATCAGCATGAACATTCCGATGTAGGCGTACAGCGAAGCTTGCGAACCGAAAAGCCATAGCGTGAGCAGTCCACCGAAGAGCGCCACCGGCAAGGAGGAAAGCACTGTGATCGGATGCAGGTAGCTCTCGTACAAAATCGCGAGAATTACATACATGACGAAGAACGCCACCAACATCAACACAGCAAGGTTGGAAACCACGCTCTGGAACGTCAGTGCCTCACCTTGTAGACTTCCACGGACCTCCGGCGGCAAGATCTGTTTCGCCGCACCTTCCACGAATTGCGTCGCCTGACCAATCGTGTAACCCGGCTTCAGGTTGAAGAACATAGTCACACTCGTGAACTGGTTGATGTGATTGACGGATTGCGGGCCAATCGCGGTGTGTGAACTGGTGAGAGCATTCACAGGAACAATCCGGCTGCCGTCGTCACTCTTGATGTAGAGTCGATTGAGATCCTCCGCGGCAGAACGCTCGTCGTCCCGCACTTCCACAATCACGCGGTACTGATCCGTGGGCTTCTTGATGAGATACGCATAATTCTGCGAATAGGCGTTGTGCAGTAAGGTGAGAATGCGGCTTTCCGAAACGCCGTAGAGTTTCGTTTGATCCCGCAGAATATCCACTTGAAGGTTCGGGGTGTGGTTGAATAGATCCGAGTTTACGAAGAGAAACCCCGGATATTCATGCATTTTTGCCATGAGTTTGCCGGCGGTGCTATAGACTTCGTTCGGATCGATTCCGGAGATCGCGTACGCGAACTGTCCTTGTGTGTTGGAAGTCGCGCCGCTGCTGATTTGCAAGACAGGGTTGGGCTGCAGGAACGTCATGGTGCCGAGAATCTTGCTGTTGAGGGCTTGCATCAGCTGCCCCCCGACCACCTGGATAGGCGGCCGCTGGGAGGGGTCTTTCAAGAATGCTCCAACCATTATTTGGTTAGAACCTAAGAGCTGCGAGAATCCGCTTACGGTGAAACCTGAAGTCACAGCAGGATTGGATTGCAGCCCCTTTTCGGCTTCTACCTGATACTCGTGCATTTGGTTTGGCGAGGAGCCCTCTTGCGCCACGAGGACGCCGCGAATGAACGAGCTGTCACCGACCGGAAGCAATGACTTGGGTATCATGTAGAACAGATAGCCCGTACCCACCAGACAGACGAGCCATGCCACAGCTGAAATCCAGCGGTGGCGGAGAAAGAACCAGAGGGAACGGCCGTATGCGTCCAACACGCGCTTCTCAATGCGGCCAATTACACGCTCCATCCCGGTCTTCTTGGCGCCAGCGCCGCGAGCCTCGAGCAGCCTCGAGGCCATTAGCGGCGTGAGCGTCAGCGACACTACTCCGCTGGCGATGACCGAAACGATGATGGTGATGGAGAACTCGCGAAAGATTCGTCCAAAGAGGCCGCTCATTGCCACGAGGGGCAGAAACACCGCTGCGAGTGACAGCGTCATTGCTAGAATCGTGAAACTGATTTCCTTGGCGGAGTCTAGCGATGCCTCAAGCGCTCCCTGCCCTTCTTCCATCAGCCGGACGGTGTTCTCAAGAAATACAACCGCGTCATCGACGAGAAAGCCGACGGCCAGCGTTAGCGCCATTAAGGATAGGTTGTCGAGGCTGTAGCCAAGCATGTTCATGACCACGAACGTGAGCAGGAGCGAAAGCGGCAGAGCCACGGCGGGGATCAATGTGTCCCGGACTCGCCCGAGGAACAGGAAAATGACCATCACGACCAACACGAACGCGATGCACAGCGTGACCTCGACATCCTGGATACTGCTTACAATGGTCATGGATCGGTCGTAAATCGGAATCAAAATCACCGAAGTAGGGAGCTGCTTTTGAATGCTGGGAAGTTGATCGCGCACCGACTTTGCAACGTCCACTGCGTTCGAACCCGCCTGCCGGAAAACCGCTACGATTACCGTGGCGGAAGGCACGTCATGCCCGCGTATCCAGAAACGCATCTTGATCCGCTCGTCCTCGACGCTGTTTTGCGCGACGGCCACATCCTTGAGATAAACCGGGGCGCCATTACTCTGTCCCACGATAAGCTGGTCGTACTGTTCGGCGGTGCTCAACTGCCCTTGCGGCTGTAGCAGCAGAGTGTGATTCTTTCCGTCGAGCTGGCCCGCGCCTGTATAGCTGGTTCCGCTCTTCACGGCCGCGGTGAGGTCGTCCAGTGTGATGTTTCGGGCGGCCATCGCCGAGGGGTCGGCCTTGATCCGCACAGCCGATCGCGAGCCATAGACGCCCACTTGGCTTACTCCCGAAAGAATGCTGATGCGCTCGCCTACCTGGGTATTCGCGTAATCGTAGAGCTGACCCGCGGTGACGGTGTCGCTCGAAAGGGCGATGTACAAAATCGGCTGATCGTTGGGATTGGTCTTAGTGAATGTCGGCGGGCTGGGGAGATCGACTGGCAGCTGTCCCTGCGCGCGCGCGATCGCTGCTTGTACGTCGGTGGCCGCTGCGTCTAGGCTCTTCGAAAGGGCAAATTGAAGGACAAAGGTGGTGTTTCCCTGTCCGTTGTTGGAGGTGACAACCTCCAGCCCGGGAATTTGCATGAATTGGCGCTCGAGCGGCGTCGCCACGTTATTGGCCATCGTCTCAGGCGTGGCGCCGGGGTAGCCCACTTGTACCTGGATGACGGGATAGTCCACCGCCGGCAAGTCGCTTACCGGCAAACCGAAATAGGCGATCGCGCCGAACACGATGGCGGACACCGTCAGTACAACTGTCATTACTGCACGGCGAATAAATGGCTCGGAAAGGGTCATCACTTCCCGCCTTTCTGCGCGCTCCCGCTATCCGGTTGTCGACCTGCCGGCTTGCCGGAATCGGGCGTGGCCTGGTCAATCTTTACCGTCAAACCCGGGACAACAGTCAACTGACCTGTCAATACGACGCTCTCTCCGGCGGCCAGTCCGTTTGTAACGACAACGTTGTCGCCTTGGCGCTGACCAAGAGTAATCAGCCGAAGCTCAGCAGTGGCGTCCGGCTTAACGACGTAGACGAAGGGCCCGTTTTGGCTGATTTGAGTGGCCCGGTTGGGGATAAGGACCGCGCTTTTTTCTGTCGCGAGAACTAGCCTGACGTTGACAAACTGGCCGGGCCAGAAATGGTGGTCCGGATTCGGAATGGTGGCGCGCAAACCGACCGTTCCGCTTCCGCTTTGTACGTTATTGTCAAGGAAGGTCAGTTTGCCTTCGCGGGCGCGATCTTCCGGGTCCGATGGAATGCGGACGATGGCCTTCAGCTTTCCTCGCTGCATCTGTTTCTGAACTTCCGTGAGATCGCGCTCGGTAACCGTGAAGTCGGCATAGATAGGATCGAGGCGTTGGATCAGCAACAGCGCGGTGGAGTTCGCTTGGACAACGTTTCCGATATCGACGCGTCGCGCGCCCGCGCGTCCTTCAATCGGAGAATGAATGTAGCAGTATTCGAGGTTCAGCTTAGCGGTTTCGATTGCGGCCTGGGCGGCCTCGACCTGGGCTTGGTCAACGTCGACCGTGTTCTTTTTTATCTCGTAGTCCTGTTTCGAGATGGCCTTGGTTCCGATGAGCTCCGCGTCACGGGCAAACTGGATCTTGGCGAGTTCCAATGCGGCCTTGGCCTGGGCGAGGTTGGCTCGGGCCGAATCGAGCTGCGCTTGGTACGGGCGAGGATCGATCACAAAAAGGAGTTGGCCCTTGTGGAGATCCGCGCCGTCTTCGAAGTGGCGCTCGGTGATGCGCCCTCCGAGCTGGGGCGTCACGGTGACCGATTCAAAAGCGCCATTTTTCCCGATCTCGTCGAGGAAGACGGGAACGTCGCGGGCCTCCGCGACAGAGACGGTGACCGATGGCGGCGGTAGCCCAGGCGCGGAACTGACCTTTCCTGTGCAAGAGATAGAAAAAACGGCGGCTAGACAGACGAGGCCCAGCACAAAATGAGAGACCCAGCGCCGAGATTTGAGAATTCCGTGAGCCATGGATGTTGCTCCCTTCTGCTTCATAAGCTCCGTTAAGTCCTTAGAGTCGTCGTGTTGGTGATAGGTTTTGATCTATCGCGGCGCTTGCATCCTTCGGGTATTCTTAACAGGGTGATTACTCACTCACCGATTTGATGCGCGAATCAGTGCCTGGTTATAGCGGACCAAAACATTTCAAACCCGGTGTCGCGGTATTGGTTGGCCTCTTTTGGGTGCAGCGCCATCAGTTCCATGGCCACTTCCGCCAAAGCTCCAAACGACTTCGAGACCAGCTCGTGCGGGAGGTCATCGCGAAGGACACGCACGCCAATGGCATCGTGAATCGTGTTCTTGCATTCGACGAATGGCTTGTCGCCCGCTTCTCTGGAGTCCCTCGTCAGAACGTCCGACAGCTGGAGTTGCGTTAGCGCCTTACGCTGTTCATGGTTTGCAATACCCCAATTTACATAGCGATTCCAAATATGTTGCAGCCTGGCACGAACATTCTTCCTCCGAGGGAAATCCGAAATCACGGCGTCGCCGAGCTCCAGTTTGATTTCCCGGTAAAGCGAGTTGATCAACTCATCCTTGTTCTTGAAATATGTGAAGAGAGTTCCCTCGGCAATTCCGGCCAGCCTGGATATTTCGGACGTTGGGGCTCCCGCGAGACCGCGCTCCGCAAATAGGCGGGTCGCGGCGTCGAGGATCGCATTTCGTTTGTCTTCGCTTTTAGGACGCGCCAATCGACTTCCTCATTACTGAGTGCGTACTCGACTATACACTGGCACACTCCAATAGGCAAGACTGTCGCGTGGAGCCTGTCGCTAGCACATGAGATCTGCGCTTGGAAGCTGAGGTACTGTGCGTCTCGAAAATCTCGAAATATCTGAGCCGATGGGGGTTATATTTCTTTCATGATTCTCGCCGATGCTCATTTCTCTCACGACATTCCTCGCAACTCTGCCACTCTAAGGGTTACCCCACGAGTTCGGTCCACCTTCAGTCCAGTTCAAGAGCGAGATAAGTGACGCGTTCCCTCATAAGCGACACCAGAAGCGGCACTTAGAGTTTTGTACTGCGCACCTTCGAAGCAGGGTGTCGGGAGTTCGAATCTCCCCGAGCGCGCGATCTCATTTAATCCAAATGAATTAGCTAAATCGACCTTCACCACGGTCTGCTGCGAAAGAAGCAGATGGTCGGCGCCAACGGCCGCAATCACGACAACACCTCCATTTTTCCTTTTTGGTTGCCCAGTTCGCAGACAGCACTTCTGCCTTCTCCAACGCTGTGAAAGTCGCTCTCTCTTGCTTGTCTGGTGGATAACTGTACTTCCGCAGAATGCGCTTCACGCTCCGGCCTTCTCCGGGAGCAAGCGTGCTCAGAAAGCTCGTTCTTAGGTTCTGCCGATCAGACGACATTCCGCGTTACTGGCTGCAGGCTCAACGGCTCTGCTTACCGGTGATCCAGGAGACCGCCCGCGACGTCCGCTGCGGCTTGCTGTTCCGGGCTTTTCTCCTGAAAGCCAAGGGGTCATTATGAATGCTCGCGTAGATGTATACGTTATGGGCCTTATCACGTATACAGACGATCTTGAAAACCAGAGGGAAACCGTTTTTTGCCGGAAATTGAATCGCCACCTGAAGCGGCTTCTTCCAGTAGCACACCAAGACTATGAGTATGCAGATTAGTGCTACGCTGGAGCCTTGCAGATGGCCCGAACGAGCATCCGGGAACTTCTCCGCTCGGTGGAAGCCGTCAGATGAAGAACTCGACAAGGAAAAGGTCATGAACAAAACAAAGACTCGCCTCGCGTATGGCTCCTGCGCACTGCTGGTGGGGGCTCTGTTTGTTGGTCTGCCCGCCGCGGCGGACACGCACGCCGATACTCAGGCGATCCAGAACTTGATTGCGGCGTATGCGACCTCGATCGACCGCGCAGATACGACATCAGCGGATCGCCTATTTTCGAATGCTCCGGAGGTCACCTTCATTCATCCACGCGGAGAGGAGCACGGTCGCGACCAAATCGAGGCGAATGTGTATCAGAACCTGATGGGCGCCACGTTCTCTGAGAGGAAGCTCACTCCGAAAGACATCGCCGTTCACGTGTATGGCGACACCGCGTGGTCGGAATTCAACTGGGATTTCGTTGCGAAGGTCCGGAAGGATGGCAGCCCCTTTCAGTCACAAGGCAGGGAAACACAGATCTACCATCGCGAGAACGGCCAGTGGCGGATTGTCCACGTCCACTACTCCGTCGCACCGGTCACTGGAAACCTGAGAGGCTTCTGATCAGGCGCAATTCGATGATTCTCATCACGGGCGCTACGGGCCATATCGGCCGGGGGGCTCGCGAAGTTGCTGTCCGAGGCCTGCTGCTGCAGCATTCTGCGCGGTGGTGAGTGCTCAGCCTCACGAACTTTGCTACTTTATTAAATGAGGCGCGACCAGACTAATAAACTCCCGTGGCGTTATGACTTTGGTTTTCTTCCACCTCGCGGGAAATGCTTCTGATTGCCCGTCACCAGATAGCCCGCTTTGGCAACATCGGCGCATTCCAGGAACATATTGTCATCGGGGTCGCTTGTGACTTTCAGGCGTCGTGTGGAAGCCACGGTATAGGCATGATTCTTGATAAGCTGCAGCAACTGTTGCCGCAGGCCCTTGCGAATCTTCAGTTCCGGGCGAGCAAGCACCTCGCTGTACTCTTCCACGATGGGACCGGAGACATACAGGCGGGCCGGTTTGGTCATGGCCAGCAGCAGAACGGTGCGCTGCAGCCCGGCTGGCTTGATGGCAGCGGAATCAGGACATTGGTGTCGATTACCAGACGGAAGGGAAGCATCACCGCTTCGGCTTTTGCGACCGCGAAGCCTTAATGATCTTGTCGATCTCACGCGAGGGCAGTGTGCTCGTGCCGCTGCGCTCCGACTCCTCCCCGATCACTCTTAAAACCTCGGGCTCGGGCGCGGCGTGCTTGACGTAATCACGGATGCTGAGCAACACGGCTTTGGGTGTCCCACGCTTCTCGATAACAAGGGACCGGCGCTCGTCATCGACACGGCGCAGCAGCTTCCCGAAATTCGCGCGGGCACGCAGAGCAGAAACCACTATCGTGCCATTCTTGCCCGTGGTTGTGGTGGTGGCCATAAACTCTCCATTTCAATTATCTGAAATGTACAGTTTAGCAGGGAAGTCTCGCCAAATGCGACGAGCCAACAGGCAAGCAGGCACCTGAGGCAACAGGTCTTTCAGGTGGTTCGACTTCGTACGAAAAATGATAATTCTGGTGTTTCGGTCAGCTAATCGGCCTTGAAGCCCGATTTTCTGTGTTGGCATTCCAATCGGCGCGGGCGCGCGACCGATTAGGATTCAAGGGCGCTTACGGACAGCGTGGGTAAATGGCCGAGTCCAGTGAGTTGGGTTGGAAGGTCGTATTGAAGCGACACTCCCCGAAACCTTGTGCGCTGTACTCTTCACACGCCGCTGCGATATCCTCTGGCGTCGGCTTGATTCCTGTCTCGATCCATCCTAGCAGCCCGTGGATTGTTGCCTCAAGCTCCGCGTTGGAAAAGGTACAGTGTCCTGCCGTGTCAGGATAGACCTGCAGCAGATTGTCCAGCGTTTTCACCGACCCCGAAGGTTATGTTGCCGTCAGCTTGACTGACGCATGGCAATGTGCGCGCCAGCGAAATAGGATTCAGTGCGGTCAGTGGAAGCTGGCTCACTTCCTGCGGATGAAAATTGCCGCCGCGTAGAGGGGCGTCTCTTGTGAGCAGCTCCGCACTGTCGGCGTTCACTTCAACAACTGTCTCGCTGTCCCCCACCGCGAGCGTAGCGTCCACTGTCGTCGTGCGGTTCGCCTCCACTCCAAAGCCTGTGCTCAGGAAGACATTGAAACCCGGCTTGCTGATTTTGAGGCTGTAGGCACCCAGGTCGACTGCATCGAAGCGGTATATCCCCGCTTCATTCGTAACAGTGGAACGCGTTACGCCGGTAGCCGTGTGTGCAAGGTCGACCCCCGCTCCGGTCCGGAGATGACCGCGCCCGACGGGTCCATCACCGTACCGGCCACAGTTCCGCGGCTTGTCTGGGCAAACATCGGGGCCGCCTGCGCGACCGCCAAAATTCCCATGGCAAGGATCGGATGCAGGGAAAGAACTATCGCTGGCGTAAAATTCAGGAATTTGCACTCACTCCCTGATTGGGACGATTTCCGCAGTACTCTTCTGTCGTCACGCACCGAAACGGGAAGCAAAGTTGTGCGATTCTGGTGTCTAATTACAGAAGAGTCCCCAAACCAACAGTATTCGCCGGAGCAAAAAACTCGTGAAATCCCTAGTGCCTTTGGTCTTTCTCATTCTTGCCCCCCTCGCACATGGGGAAGTAGCCGATAGCCTTGGCCAACTGACGGTTCCAACAACAAAAATCGATGTTCTTGCCAGTCGGCTAAAGATCTCCGTCCCAACAGGAGCCAAGGTACTAGCAGTACAGCGCGGAATAATGGCGGCTCCTGAGACGGATCATGAGCAGACACGTGTTCTGATCGATGCTGGCGAACAGCGAATGGTGCTAATGGTGTATGAGCTATTCGCTCGCGCAGCTACAGACTTTGAGGGTGCGGTCCAAAAAGAGACCGCTCGCCTTCCGATGAGAGTAAATCTTCAGAAGTGGTCGCTCTCAGCTCCGGTTCGGGCTGTCGCGTACTTCCCCGTTTTTCCTTCTAAGGATCAAGAAGCCAATCTGGTGATGGGCGTTTTCGTCGCTGGCCCTGATGGAAGCGTTCAGAATTTGGTCTGGTATGTGAACAACGCGGCAGCCACCCAGTTCAGCGCCGCTTTGAACCTCGCTAAGTCTATCGCCGCGACGATTGCACCTGGCACCAGACCATTGGGCAGCACCGGTGGCGAGCGCGAATTGTCTGCGCATTCCAAGACGAAAAGCGCCTTCATAACCGTTCCAGAGGGGTACGTGGTGACCACACAGCATGGCCCAGATTTCATCGTTCACCTCGTTCATAAGGTTACGGTTTTCGGAGATCGAGGCGCATCTCTCGGTGTTTATCTTGGGGACCATCCGTCGGCCAATCGTGAAGGATTCCTGGAACAGGGAGTGATTTCTCTGTTCGGGAAGAGAGTTTCTTGGTATCAAAAGGTCACCAATGACGATGGACGTAGCACGATTATCGCTGGAGCTGTGGTTCCGCTGGGGCCATCTGTTTTCGGTTATGTTTTGCCGGGTATAATTGATGGTCCAACCTACGCAGACATTTTTCTAACAGCTGCTGACGCATCGACTATCGAAGAACTGAAATCGGTCGCTACGACCCTGCGGCTTGGCGATCGCAATACGCAGCACTAAAGCTCAAGAACTTTGCCCTGATTGCGTGGGCCGGCATTCCCTAAAAATTGCGCCGCTGACATCCGCCAAAACTCCGCCCTCGCCGAAAATCGCGCGATTCCCTGTCACGACAGCTTGCAGAGAGAACCTGGATGGGACCCCTGGGCGCGAAGACTGTCTCCGGGAGAAACACCGCGGGGTACCTATACATATGAAGGATGGAGCAACCCGGGCGTTTTCGCGACGCTACGGTGCTTCGGATTAGGCAGCCCGATCGTACCGGTGATGCATGAGGTCTGTCACGGAAATGTAACGCAGATTGCGGAAAACAGCGGCAAATATGGACCCAATACCAGCAAGAGAGGGAGAAAATGGTTTGCGGGAATTTGCCCGAACTTGCTGATTCCGTTTGATTAGCCACCCCTCTTGGCCTGGGCGATAAAGACCAAGCATTTGGTTGGCTGGAAAAGGTCTATGAGGGAGCACGCGACTCCGTTAATACTGCTCAAGGCCGATGACAAGCTTGAGAGGTTGCGTTCAGACCCACGCTTTGTTGACTTGCTTAACCGCCTCGGCCTACCGCCGTAAGCCTTCTGAGATTGCAACGAAACCTCGTGCCCACGCAATTCGCATTGGGATGCCCAGTAATTCAACAGGAACAGATCTTTAATATTCTACTTTTGTGTCGCACCTCTCATGCTACGTTGAAACAAAGCAGTGCTTACTCTTCCCGATTACGTCTTCTTCCTCGGAGAAATTCCGGTTCCATTGTTTGTCGTTTGCCTTTGCATAAAACGTAACGTCTTCCGCCAGTTTGCTGCCTTAAACTTTTATTTTCTGAGCTTGGCCGTTGTGACCGCGGGGCGATTCTACGTTTTTGAAAAGTACGGCTCAGG
>Ga0209117_1000238_pt1 | contig 29755 bp, 21 predicted proteins | sample BlaSpr_A8_OM2_M2_FD_187978 | JGI IMG/M metagenome (GOLD analysis project Ga0209117, IMG submission 187978) | Forest soil microbial communities from Thunder Bay, Ontario, Canada - Black Spruce, Ontario site 2_A8_OM2_M2 (SPAdes) (version 2) | ecosystem: Environmental > Terrestrial > Soil > Boreal... | reverse complement strand
CTAAATCAGAAATTTGTCGGTACAAATCAGGTACACTTAGCGAAGGGACCCGTTAACTGAATGGAAGCAAACGCGAACATTTGGCGGAGAGGGTGGGATTCGAACCCACGGTTGAGTTTCCCCAACACCCGCTTTCGAGGCGGGCTCTTTCAACCGCTCAGACACCTCTCCGTTAGGACGCGCTATCCAAAAGGTTAGCAGAGCCTCTGTAATTCAGCAATGAAACGCGCGCCTCACGTCACAACTGGCGATTGGCAAATCACCCTAGAGCTCGCTCCAGCAATTCGATAACGTGTATGACCTCTTGTCCGGTTCCATGTAGTTTCGCTCCGGCGCGAAGCTGCAAAAGACAGCCAGGATTTGCCGTGACAATCGTGTTCGCACGCGTTTCAGCCGCATGGTGCATTTTTTCGGCAAGAAGTTCCAGCGAAGTCTGCGTTTCTGTCACGTTGTAAACGCCAGCCGAGCCGCAGCAGAAATCAGCAAAACGCATTTCAATCAATTGCACTCCGGGAACGCTGAGAATTAGCTTTCGCGGCGCGGCGCTCACCTTTTGGCCATGAAGCAAGTGGCAGGAATCCTGGTAGGTGACTCGTAAGGGCACCGGATTGAGCGGCGCGGTCATGCCCAACTCCGCCAGAAACTCGGTCACATCGCGCATCCGCTTGCGAAACGCCTGGGCCTTCGCGTGCGCTGGATCCTCCGGCGAAAATAAGTCCTCGTATTCTTTTAGCGTCGAGCCGCACCCCGCCGCATTGGTAACCACCGCGTCAAATTCGTTACCCAGGAAAATGCCCAGATTCTTACGAGCAAGCGAACGGGCAACGTCACGGACGCCCGCATGTGCTGCTAACGCCCCGCAACACCGTTGCTCCGCCGGCACAACCACTTCACAGCCATTGGCTGTCAGGACCCGAATTGTAGCGTCGTTTAGTTTCGCAAACGTAACCTGCGCCACGCACCCGGCAAAGAATGCCACTCGTGCACGGCGTTTTGTAATGGCCGGATATGTTTTCCCTAGCCGCGAAAAGAAAAACTCGTCGTCAATCTTGGGTAACAGGCGCTCTTGCTCTGCAAGCCCGAGCGCTCGGAGAGCACCCGAACTGCGCGCAAGCCGCTGCAGTCCTGACTGCTGGTAAAATCGAAGAACCCGGGCCGCGCCAGAAATGCGCGCAGGATATGGCAGTAAATGACGAAACACCACACTGCGCGCAACTCGCGACCAAAACGGTCGCCGATAATGCTGTTCGATCTGCGCTCGGGCCGATTCAACTAATTTTCCATATTGCACACCGGAGGGACAGGCCGTCTCGCACGCGCGGCAATCCAGGCACTGGTCGATGTGGCGTACAAAAGAATTCCCGATTTCGAGTTGCCCTTCATCTACAAGAGCCATTTGCCGGATGCGCCCGCGCGGTGAATCCGCCTCCAGTCCCCACAGGCGATACGTTGGGCAGTGATTCAGGCAAAGTCCGCAGTGAACGCAACGCGAATAGTCTTCGTACTTAGGTTTGTCCGCACCCGAAAAGCCGCTGGCGTTTGCTTGCGTCGCAGTCTCTCCTGTCTTTTCGCACGCTTCCTCGAACATCATGTTCAAATCCCTGCCGCAAAGCGTCCCGGGCTCATGATCCCATGCGGGTCGAAAATCTTTTTCACGCGAATCATCAATAGAAGATCTTCGCTAGCGGGTCCCCAGACGTTCACTTTTTCCTTCAACCCGGCCGGGCACCATTCAATCATGGGTCGCTCGCTTCCCTTTTCACCCAAAGCCGCTTCCATCAATTCTTTCGCTGCTTGCGCAAGACGCGAAGCTGCGTTATCTTCAGGTAGCAACACATAGTAGATGACTCCTCCGGCACGAATAACACAAGCCGAAACAATCGCATTTCGCCGGCTTACGTCTTTGAGCCGCGTCACTAACAAACGAATTGCCGACGGTAGCGCATTCACCCGCACGACGGTCGCACCGGAATATGTCTTCAACGCGCGGGAAACGAATTCCCGAACATTACTCAGCAGTTCTCCGCTTACCGTTTCATCGACCACAGAAAATGTCGCTGCGTGCGCCTGCTCCGCGAACATCGCGAGATCTTTCGCGTGTCGTTCGACAACCGAGGATTTCCCTGCCACGGAAACCACCGCAGCCCAACCCTCTTTCGGAAGATGCTGCCGTTGCGAGTCAACCACGCGCGAATCCAACGCCGCAGTCAAATCAGCTAGACGCGACGCCTGCCCATCGAGTAACTCAACCAGCCGCGGTTCCAGGGGTGATTGTCGAATTGCTCGGCTGTACGCCAGCGCTCCTTCGATGTCTGCAAACGTGGCAATAAAAGTTTGTTGCGCTGCTGGCCACGGGAAAGTCTTAAAGTTGATGCGCGTGATAACACCCAGCGTCCCGTGCGACCCGATGAGCAGCTTATGCAAATCGTATCCGGTAACATTTTTTACGACGCTGCCGCCGCTTTTCGCAATCACGCCGTCGCCCGTGACAATTTCAATTCCCAGGACGAAGTCGCGCGCCGATCCATAGGCGTACCGCAGCGGCGAAACCGCATTCGTAGCCACGATGCCGCCGATGGTGGCCACATTCGAGAACGCCGTCGAGAGCGGCACTATCTGCTTTTGTTCGCCAAGTACCCTGCTAAGTTCTCCAAATCGAACGCCCGGTTGCACACCAACCGTTAAATCACCGGCATCGTAGGCCACTACGCGATTCAGCTGTGTCAGATCGATGGCGAGATCGTAGCGCGAGGGGGGAGCGCCGATACGCAGCTTGCTGCGTCCGCCTGTTGGGATCACCGCAAGTTTTTCCGCAGCCGCAAAACCAATGGCGGCGGCGACCTCTTCCACAGAACCCGGATACAGAACCGCCGCGGGCTTTTTACCGTCCACTTCGTAATCCGCCAGCGTCGTCGCATCGCTTCTTACTCGAGAGCTGCCGAGAAGTTTCTCCAGCCGGGGTAGGACCCATGTTGCGGCAGTGCTCATGCTGGTGTGGCGGTCAAGGCCGGTGTTCGCAGTATCCTTACTTCGCCGCAGCCTTTGCCGATCGGAAGGATCTTCCCGGGATTCAAACGCCCCGAAGGATTGAATGCGTCGCGAACGCGCTTCATCAGCTCAAGATCATCGTCGCTAAACAGCAGCGGCATCAACTCGTTTTTCTCCATTCCGATACCGTGCTCGCCGCTAAGCGTTCCCCCGACGTCCACGCAAAATTTCATAATCTCCTTTGCGGCTCCAACAACTTTTTCAAATTGCCCGGGCACACGTTGGTCGAAAAGGATAATCGGATGGAGATTTCCGTCGCCCGCATGAAAAACATTGCTGATTCGCAACCCATACTTTTGGCTCACTTTGTCGACGTAACGCAGCGTTTCCGGAAGTTTCGTGCGTGGAATCACGCCATCTTGAACGTAAGCGTTCGGAGCCAACCGTCCAATCGCGCCAAATGCATTTTTGCGGCCTTTCCAAAGCAGGTCGCGCTCCGCGGCATCGCGCGCCTTGCGTACTTCGCGCGCGCGATGTAGCCGGCAAGCTTCCGTCACTTCCGCTTCTTGTGCTTCGACGGCCTCGCGCAACCCCTCCACCTCGATCAACAGCACCGCTGCGCTGTCGAGGGGAAAACCGGCGTGAACAAAGGCCTCTATAGCGCGCAGGGTCAGCGCGTCAAACATCTCGCATGCCGCCGGAGTAATTGCCCGCGCCGTGATCTCGACCACTGTCTGCGTCGCATCCTCAACCGTTTCGAATATCGCGAGTAGCGTCTTCACAGCCTCGGGCTTGCGCGACAACCGAACGGTGATTTCCGTCACGATGGCCAGTGTGCCTTCCGACCCGACCATTAACCCCGTGAGATCGTAACCCGGCGCATCGAATGTCTTCCCTCCGATGCGCACAATGTCTCCATCAGGCAGCACCAGCTCCAGTCCCGTCACGTGATTCGTCGTCACACCGTAGGCGAGGGTGTGCGGCCCGCCTGAGTTTTCTGCAACATTGCCACCGATTGTGCACGCTTTCTGGCTCGAAGGGTCCGGCGCAAAATACAACCCAGCATGTTCAACAGCACACGTAAGGTCCAGGTTCACGACCCCTGGTTGGACTACAGCTCGTTGATTTTCGTAATCAATGTCCAGGATGCGATTCATCCGCGAGAAAACCACCACAATGCCGCCATGGCGCGCAATCGCTCCTCCAGAAAGGCCGGTTCCGGCGCCACGCCCTACAAGCGGCACGCCGTACTTGCCTGCTAACCGCGCGATCTCGGAAACCTCTTGCGTGGTTTTCGGGAAAACTATGCAATCAGGCTTCGCTTGCTCCACCGATCCGTCATATTCATAAAGCTGAAGATCGGCAGCTTGCGACAACACCGCGCGCGTGCCCAGCAATTGTTCAAGATCGCCAATCAGTTTCCGGTCCATGATTTGCGGTGTAGCGTCAAGTTTTGCGTCTTGCGTCACTATAGTCGCTTTTGAACGGTCGACGCAACCGCACCACTCCTGCCGTTTCCTGTACATGCGGCGGGCGTCGCCACTATCTTGCCTGTGGTAGAGTACTCGCGCGCGCTCGCCGAATCTGCGCCACGATGTGCTCCACCGATCATCGCACCTCGGTCCGTTCTAGCGGTCATTCCACGACTAACCAGCCGCAGCTACAGCGGCCCCTGGGGCTTTTCCACGCCACCATGGTGGTAATGGGCGGGATCATTGGAGCTGGCATTTTCATCAACCCTTCCGTAGTCGCTCGTCAGGTACATACCCGCGCGCTGATTTTAGGAGTCTGGGTCCTGGGTGGGCTGATCGCCCTGGCCGGAGCTTTTATTTACGCCGAGCTGGCCTCGCGCCTTCCTCTTGTTGGCGGCGATTATGCGTATCTTCGGGAGGCCTACCACCCGCTGATTGCCTTCCTGAACGGCTGGGCCCTCCTCCTGGTAATGCAAACCGGGGGCATGGCGGCTGTAGCCGTCACGTTTGCACGCTACTTTGTTGAACTCACCGGAGTCCCCTTTTCGAGTCGCGCCGTTGCCGCAGTTGCCCTGGCCTTACTCACGATTGTGAACTGTCTGGGCGTGCGCGCGGGCAGCGCCGTACAAAGTACTCTCATGGTCGCAAAAATTCTGATTATTGCTTCACTGGTTGCATGCGGCTGGCTCTTGGTTCACCCCGCTGCGCCAGCTACCCACCAGCTTCTCGATCGACCGCTCTCCCTTGATCTATTGACGGCACTTGGCGCGGCGATGGTGCCCGTGCTGTTCGCCTATGGCGGATGGCAAACCGCAAACTTTATCGCCGGCGAAGTTCGCGATCCCACGCGCAATCTACCGCGGGGCCTGCTGATCGGAATTTGCGGCGTGATCACACTTTATCTCGCGGTCAATCTCGTTTGTGTCCGCGCACTTGGACCCGAAGGCCTGGCAAACACGTCAACGCCGGTGTCCGTGGTAATACGGTTAGCTCTGGGTCAGCGCGGATCTACGATCATCGCGCTTGGGATCGCGATCTCTACGCTGGGCTTTTTGAGCCAGAATATACTCACTGCTCCGCGCGTTTATTTCGCAATGGCCAAAGATGGCCTGTTTTTCCGCAGTGTTGGCTGGCTCGACCCGCGAACGAACGCTCCGGTAGTGGCCATAGCCCTCCAAGGTATACTGGCCATCGTCGTGGCGCTCTCCGGCAAGTACGAGCAAATCTTAAATTATGTTGTTTCAGTTGACTGGCTCTTTTTTGGTCTTGGTGGAACTTGCCTGTTCGTATTCCGGCATCGTGAAGCGCATGCGCCCCAAGTTCGCGCTGAAAATGCCGCTGCCCCCGAACTCCGGCATCGTGGGACGTACCTGGTCCCCGGTCACCCGATTACCACCGCTCTATTTGTCGCCGCATGTGCCCTCGTCATCGTCAACAGTCTCTACAAATATCCGAAACATTCAGGAATCGGTCTTGCCATTTTGTTAGCGGGCATCCCGGCCTATTTTATCTGGCAACGTCGTCCTCCGCAGGTGACAGACTCTTGAACCTCTCTGGTCCTCGCCGCGAATCTCGCTCAGCTTACATGGAGTGGGCCAAAACTCGCTCGCATGCGCGATTCAATCTGGCCACCAGCGGGCTCGCCAATTTCCCCATTGCCAAGCTTCGGTTCCGCTTGGAAGATCTCGAGCTCACAAGCCCCGGTGGCTACGGGTACGAACCGCTTCAGCGGCGCTTAGCAGCAAAGTGCGAAGTCAAGCCTGAGTGCGTCGTCGCGGCGGCGGGCACGTCGATGGCCAATCACTTGGCGATGGCCGCTCTCATTGATCCCGGTGACGAAGTCTTAATCGAGCATCCGACATATGGCCTGCTCCTCGATGTCGCCGAATATCTGAGTGCTCGCGTGTGCCGGTTTCCGCGCCGCTTCGAAAATGATTTTCAGATCGACCCGCGTGAACTGCAAAGGGTCATCACTCCACGAACCCGCTTAATCGTCATCACCAATTTGCACAATCCCAGTGGGGTCTTCACGAGCGAAAGCATCTTGAAGGAGATTGGTGACATCGCGCGCAAGGTCGGCGCACATGTTCTCGTCGATGAAGTTTATCTGGACGCCTACTCTGCCCTCGCGCCGCGCTCTTCGTTTCATCTGGGAGAAACGTTTGTTGTCACCTCCAGTCTTACCAAAGTCTACGGACTAAGCGGTCTGCGTTGCGGCTGGATTCTGGCCAACCCGCCATTAGCCGAGCGTATGTGGCGCCTGAGCGACCTCTTCGCCGCCTCCGCCGCACATCCCGCGGAGCGCCTAAGCGTGGTTGCACTCGATCATCTCGATACAATCGCCGCGCATACCCGCTCAGTCCTCGAAACCAATCGTGCTCTTCTCAAGAATTTACTCGATTCGCGCAAGGAACTTCGTGCTGTCTGGCCGGAAGCCGGAACCATCGTTTTCCCGCTCCTCGCGATCTCCAACCCAAATAGCTTTTTCGAGCGCCTACGCGACGTCTATGAAACCTCGGTTGTTCCCGGTCACTACTTCGCGATGCCCAATCACTTCCGCATCGGCGTCGGAGGTGACACGGAAATGGTAGCCCAAGGCCTGGTTCAGCTAGCCCGTGCCTTGGATGGGGGCTAAGTTTTTCCAGCGTGCTAGAGGGTTCCCTCCTGCTAAATTACAGGGAATAACGGAGCGATTCGGCCTAATTCCGTCTGTCACCATAGCTTATGAGTTCTGTTCGACCTCTTCCTGATTTCGGCTTCTTTGTTCCTTTCATAGGCGATCCGTTGCAGTCGACCGCAAGACCATTAAACGGTTATCAACGTGAGGCTTAGCCCGCGATACGTCCTGCGACTTGCCGTCGCTATCACCGTTGTGGCCCTGGTCATTGTGGGCATCCAAGTTAGCTCCGCGAAGCGCCGCTTGCGCGCTGATCTCGAGCGCCGCGACATTATTCTCGCCGAAAGTGTCCAAGGCATCGTTGAACCCGCCCTTGAGAAGGGCTCGCCTGACGAGTTGCGCAATATCGTCGAACGCTTCGGAGACCGAGAGCGCCTGGCCGGTGTAGCTGTTTACGATCCTCAGGGCGAAGTGCTCGCGCAAAGCTCACACGTATCCAGCCAATTTAATCCGCCCCCGGTGCCTCTGACTCGCCTCGCTCCAGGAGTCCCAGGAGTCAGTCAGTTCCTTACTCTCAGGGACAAAAAGATGCATATCTATTACCTACCCCTGCACACGCGAACATCCATCGACGCCATCCTCGCAATTTTTCGCGACGCCAGTTACATTCAAGCTCAAACATCCCGCCTTTGGAGCGAATCGTTCTTCCGAGTTTTTGTACAGGTTCTGCTAATCGTCATCATAGGTTTTGTGATCATCCACTGGGCTGTGATTCGTCCTATTTCGCGCACAGCTCATTGGATGAGAGAATTGCGTGCAGGTCGTGTCGCGCCTCGCCCCAAGCTATCCGACGGCGACTTCCTCGCCCCGCTGTCGCGCGAAGTCATCCACCTCACTCAAAGTTTGGCCGAAGCGCGGGCTGCTGCCGAAGAAGAAGCTCGTCTTCGAGTCACCGGTGAATCACTGTGGACCGCAGAGCGCCTGCGGGCCAGTATTCAGGGTAAGACCGATCTCGGTCGTCTGTTCGTCATCGCCAACCGCGAACCATACATGCATGTTCGCCAGGGCGGCGAGATCCAGATGCTGGTCCCCGCGAGCGGTCTCGTTACCGCGCTCGAGCCTGTTCTTCGCGCCTGTGACGGCACTTGGATTGCCCACGGTTCCGGAGAGGCCGACCGCGAAACAGTTGACGAGCACGATCGTCTCCGCGTCCCGCCCGAAAAACCCGAGTACACCCTGCGCCGCGTGTGGGTCTCAAAAGAAGAAGAGGAAGGCTATTACTACGGATTCTCCAACGAAGGACTTTGGCCGCTTTGCCATATCGCTCACACCCGTCCCATCTTTCGGGCCTCCGACTGGCAATGCTATCAGGACGCGAATCGCAGGTTTGCGGATGCTGCTCTTCAAGAAATGGCAGGCACCCTCAATCCGCTCTTGCTGGTTCAGGACTACCACTTCGCCTTACTGCCGCGCATGGTTAAGCAGGCTCGCCCCGATGTTCGCATCGCAATTTTCTGGCATATTCCTTGGCCCAATCCGGAAGCCTTCGGCATTTGCCCATGGCAACGGGAATTGCTGGACGGCTTGCTGGGAGCCGATTTGATCGGCTTTCACACGCAGGCGCACTGTAACAATTTTCTGGAGACCGTCGATCGCGCACTCGAGTCCCGCATCGAGTGGGAGCATTTCGCTGCCCGCCGCAAAGGCCGTCTGACGTTTGTGCGGCCGTTCCCCATTAGTGTTGATTTCCGCGAATCTCAGCCCGAGTTTGGCGTTGTTTACAGTCAGGACGAGGAGCGAACTCGACTTTTGGGCGCCTTGGGCGTTACCGCCGCTTTTCTCGGTGTTGGTGTGGATCGCGTCGACTATACCAAGGGACTCATCGAGCGTTTGCGCGGAATTGAAAACTTCCTCGAAAGGTTTCCCGCTTACGTCGAAAAATTTACTTTTGTGCAGATCGGCGCTCCCAGCCGCATTCACATTCCCCGCTATAGGGATTTCCTCGCTGAGCTCGAAGACGAAGCTGCGCGCATCAATGCGCGCTATCAAACCGCTGATTGGTGGCCCATCGTCTTGCTTACCAGGCACCACGGCCACGACGAAATCGCCCCGTATTACCGCGCCTCAGACGTTTGCCTGGTCACCTCGCTGCACGACGGCATGAATTTAGTCGCCAAGGAATTCGTAGCATCTCGCGAAGACCAGGATGGTGCCCTCATTCTCAGTCAGTTCACCGGAGCCAGTCGCGAGCTTCGCGACGCGATTATTGTCAATCCCTACGACACTGAGCAAATTGGCGAAGCCATCCGCATGGCTCTCGAAATGAGTCCCCACGAACGCCAGGCACGCATGCAGCGAATGCGCCGTACCGTTCGAGAAAATAACGTTTATCGCTGGGCCGGCAATCTCATTACTGAACTTTCCGAAATTCGTGTCGAGAAAATTCAGCCTCCGCTCATTCATCGCCCGGAGCAGTGGCCGGTGACACAATCTTCCCGGTCCACACCGCATAAGATCTCCGAGCAGAAAGCAGCAAGCGCCTAATCACAACGAAGACTCCTGTGCCTTGTGCAAAGCCAATTTCTCCTAAGATTTGCCGGATGCCGAACGCAGCCGGCTCCGGCCTCTTTCCCCCTTCTGTTGCGCGCGCCTGGCCCGAAATTGCCTTCCGTTTACGACGGGCTCGTCAATGCGCACTTTTTCTGGATTTTGATGGCACCTTAGTTTCATTCAAGCCTCGTCCGGCGGATGTTCGACTACCATCGCGGACCGAATGCATTCTCGGGCGCCTCGCGCGCAACCCGGGCATTCTGCTCGCGATCGTAAGTTGCCGCCGGATTAAGGATCTTCAGACTCTCATCAACATTACTGGCATTCGTCACTTCGGTCTGCACGGCGGTGAACAGCAAGGAAAGAAAACCGAGGTAGGTAAGATTGCGCGGCGCTTCCTGGCAATCGCCAAGCGCGAAGCAAGGAAACATCTTGCGGCATTAACGGGAATCGGGGTTGATGACAAAGACCTCAGTTTTGCCGTCCATTATCGCGGCGCTTCTCACGCCACCGTCAGAGCTGCCACTGAAATTCTTCTACAGCTTCTGGCTCCGTTGCGTCATTCCCTTCATCTTTTGCATGGCGCCAAGGTCTGGGAAGGTCTTCCAAAGGATATTCGCGGCAAGGGTGCCGTCGTTACTGCTTTGCGGCAGCGGATGCCTTCAGCGATTCCGGCCATCTATGTGGGAGATGATGACTGCGATGAATCGGCGTTCGCGGCCCTCGCTTGTCAAATTACCGTCAGGGCGGGTCGAAAATGTGGAACTCATGCGCGCTTCTACGTTCGAAATCCGTCGGAAGTGCACGCTTTTCTGATCCGGCTTGAGAATGAATTGCTCACCAAGGACCTTCATGACCACGATCATTAATGCGCCTGTGTGCGCCAAAGCTCCCTTCCATTTCGCTACTGCTTCTTACCTCGTTCGCATTGGCAACCAGGTTGCCTGTGACTTGCTCGAGTTGCAGCAGGGCATTGCCGATTGCTCCGATGCCTCGATCTTTCATCACACCTTCCAGTCCCTTGGCCGCCATCATTTTTTGACCGAAGGTTTCTCCAACGATTTTGCTCAATGGGTTTTGGCCTCCTGCAATCGTCCCGCTCTCGCCGAACAGCTGGCTTCGCTCGATATCCGCGATTATGTTTCCTTGGCCGATCTTCGCGGAGATCTTGGCCGCCTTCTCAGAGATTACTGCCAGGCCAATCCTCGGGAGGCTCAGCAAACCGGCTTCGAGCCTTTCTACTTTGCTGAGAGCCTCGAGGAGGAGGCTCCCCTGGGAATAGAAGCGTGGACTCTTGCAGAGTTCTACGAAGCTTTGAAGCATCTGCCTCACGGCTCGATGCAGTTTCACTTTGTGACCTCGCGACTGCGCTTGCATTTGCGCACCAACGATTTTTCCGTGTGGATTTCGAGAGAGCTGGGACTTCGGGATTTGGCGAGAAGAATCGATCAAATCGATGTTTATACCAATACCCTAGACAGTGCTTGCATCAAAATCACAAGACTCATCGAGAGTGAGCTCCACCGATGACACATGCGCACATCGAAACTACTCAGACACAAACTCCGCCTCCAGCCGACGTCCGCGTTTCCCGGCTTGATGATTACATCTCCGTAGTCGGAGCCAGCGAGGTTGCCGAGTTGCGCGCCTTCGCCGAGCGTCTCCGTCATCGCTCCGTTCAAATGGTCAATTCCACAGCCGTCGGCGGTGGCGTTGCCGAAATGCTGAATCGCATTGTCCCGCTGATGGAAGAGTTGGAGTTGGCTATCCGCTGGGACGTCATTACCGGGGGTGACGATTTTTTTGCCATCACCAAAGCCTTCCATAACGCCCTGCATGGCGCGACCTACGACCTTCCGGACGATAGTTTCGCGACCTTTCTCCGCTATAACCAGCAAAATCGAACTCGCCTTAACTTTGATTCCGAGTTTACGGTGATCCACGATCCGCAGCCCGCAGCGTTGATTGAGGCCCGACCTTCGGGGCGCAGTCACTGGATCTGGCGCTGCCATATTGACTTGTCTCACCCGAATCAAAGGGTTTGGCAATTTCTCGCTCCCCTCGTCTCACGATACGACGCGGCCATTTTCTCTTCACCTTCTTTTGCGCGTCAGTTGCCCGTCCCGCAGTACCTCTTCTACCCTTCCATCGATCCCCTAGCGGATAAAAATCGTGAGCTGGAACCGACCTTTATCACCGAAGTGCTCTCTCGTTTCCAGATCGATCAGCATCGTCCAATCCTCACTCAGATTTCCCGGTTTGACCGTCTCAAAGACCCCATCGGAGTACTGCGCGCCTATCAAATCGTTAAGCGCTATTTCGATTGCCAGCTCGTTCTTGCAGGCGGTGGCGCCGCTGACGATCCTGAGGGCGAACAGGTGCTAGCTGAGGTTCGTGAGGCTATCGGCAAAGATAATGACGTTCACATTCTCGACCTTCCGCCTTGGAGCCATCTCGAAATTAACGCTCTGCAGCGGGGGTCGACGATTGTGATTCAGAAAAGCCTCCGCGAAGGCTTTGGATTGACCGTAACTGAAGCGCTCTGGAAGAAGAAACCTGTGGTGGCTTCCGCTGTTGGAGGAATCCCTACCCAAGTCATTCACAAACACACCGGATTGCTCGCTCATTCCATAGAAGGTACCGCATACCAGCTTCGCTTCCTTCTCTCGAACCCGGCCATTGCCCAAAAGTTGGCCGAACAAGGCCATGATCACGTTCGCGAAAATTTTCTGATCACCGGCAACGTCCGCCGTTACCTAACCCTGTTTTTGCATTTCTTGCGCAATTAACGACGATCATTTCGAGCCAACAGACGCGACGCCTTGTGGCTGTTACGGCTACTAAAATAGGACTCCGTCTTTTGTATTCAGTGCCTCGTTTTTGCTGATCGCTGTAGTTTCATGTCAGGTGGCACCCCGAAAGGCATGAGGTCTGTTACAAAAACATCGGGGGGCTCCACTCCAAGGCATTTTTGAAGACTCTGCCCGGCTGCCGTACGTTCGCAGGTCTCAGACCCCGCTCGGACCGATTGTTTCCTTCTGTGATACTCTTCCCGAGAGCGGGCGAACGCCAGCCAGCTGGCGCTGAAGCCGCCCTAAACTAAACGAAATGCCCGCCAAACCAAAAATCTTTCTCACTCGCCCGCTCTTTGATCCTGCTCGCCTGATGTTGAACGACCACTTTGAGGTTGAATACTGGACGCCTCCCGAGCGTATTTCCCGCGACGAATTGCTGAGCAGCGTTCAAGGAAAAGAGGCGCTCATTTGTTTGCTCACAGAGAAGATTAACGATGAGCTGCTTGCTGCTGCACCTAAGTTGCGCATCGTTGCCAACGTCGCCGTTGGCTTCGACAATATCGACGTGCCGGCGTGCACTCGCAAGGGTGTCGTCGTCAGCAATACCCCAGGCGTCTTGGACGAAACGACTGCCGACTTCGCCTGGACCTTGCTCATGTCGGTCGCTCGGCGTGTTGTCGAAGGCGACTCCTTGGCGCGCTCTGGAAATTGGAAAGGCTGGGACCTAGACCAATTGTGCGGTACCGACGTCTGGGGAAAAACGCTTGGCATCCTGGGCTTCGGACGCATCGGCCGCGCTGTTGCCCGTCGCGCGCGCGGTTTCAAAATGCGGGCGATCTATCACGATGCCGTGCGTGTCGCTCCCGAAATTGAAGCCGAGCTGGGCGCGCAGTTTGCCGAATTCAATCAGGTTCTTTCCGAATCTGATTTTCTTTCCCTCCACGTCCCGCTTCTGCCCGAAACTCGGCACTTGATTTCTTCTCCGCAGCTGGCGCGAATGAAGCGCGGTGCATTCCTGATCAACACCTCGCGCGGTCCGGTTGTCGATGAAGCCGCACTGGTTGCCGCTCTCGAGAGTGGTAAACTGGCCGGCGCGGCAATCGATGTATTCGAGAATGAACCCTACATTCATTCAGGCCTTCGACGCCCGAATGTCGTTCTTGCGCCGCATATTGCCTCTGCCTCTCTGGAAACACGCACAAAAATGGCCTGCATCGCCGCAGAAAACGTCATTGCCCTATTTCAGGGACGCACTCCACCCAATGCACTTAACCCCGAAGTTCTGAAGTCCCACGGAGCCTCCGGCTCCTGACCGCCATACACTCTAGAAACAATCGCACGGCTAAATTCCATGCCCGACCTCAAGCACCTGGCTCGTCAGATTTTTCAGCAGACTCTCGCTGCAATCAATATTCCGCAAGTTATGCAGCGGAAGTTGCAGCTTCGAGGCTCGCGCCTCAGCTGCATCGATCCTGCATTCGTTGTTCAAAAGGAATGGACCGGCTTTGCCAGGCGCACCGCGGCTCGCCCTGCTGATCGAATGATCGATGCCGTTTCTGAAATAGATCTGTGCGATTTTGACGAGCTCCGCGCGATTGCGTTTGGAAAAGCGGCGCATAGCATGATCGAAGGCCTGGCCGACATTCTGGCGCCGGACTTTCCCGTCTCTGGAATTGTTTCCGCACCCACACCACCGCAACACCCGATTGCCGGGTTGCAGTATTTTGTCGCCGGGCATCCTGTGCCTACAGCGGCAAGCTTCGAGGCCGGCCACGCGATTCTCGATCTGCTGCACAAATGCGACGAGCGCACTCTCATATTCTTCCTGATTTCCGGCGGCGGCTCGACTCTCGTTGAATTGCCCCTCGATCCGCAACTTGCCCTCGAAGAGGTCCAGGGGCTCAGTCGCGTGCTGGTTACCTGCGGCGCGTCTATCGACGAAATAAACACCGTGCGCAAACACCTTTCCGCGGTGAAAGGCGGACGACTTGCCGCCGCAGCTCCGCGCGCCATGAAACTCACCTACGGGGTTACCGATGTTCCCACAGGAAAGGAGTCCGCTCTCGCCTCCGGACCAACCATTCCTGACCCGACAACTGTGCAGGATATGGAGCGGGTTCTCTCTGATTTTGCATTGCGCGCCAAGCTTCCCGCTGGCATTCAGGGTTTTCTGGCCCGCGGCGGTGCGCGGGAAACACCCAAGCCAGGCGACTCCGCATTTGCTCGCGCGCAATTTCAAATACTTCTGGGTATGCACGATCTGTTCCACGCAGCGCATCGTGCTGCCGAGGCCGCAGGCTTCGTAACGATTTGTGATAACCGCACTGACGATTGGCCGCTCCCCCAGGCCACCGATTATCTGCTCGACCAGCTTGCTCAGCTCCAGCGTAGTAATTCTGGACGATCTGTCGCTGTGATCGCCGACGGCGAAGTCAGCTCGCGGGTAACGGGAAATGGCGTAGGAGGGCGCAATTCTGCATTTGTTCTCGATTGCGTCAAGGCAATTGCGGAAAAGAAAATCGCAGTTCTTAGCGTCGGTACCGACGGGGTGGACGGCGTGAGCCCGGCCGCAGGCGCCGTGGCGGACGGGGAAACTTTTGGACGCGCGCGAGCAGCGGGACTCGACCCGGGCGATTATTTCCTCCGCAGTGACTCGCACACTTTTTTCCAGCGTCTCGATGACGCCATCGTCACCGGTCCAACCGGAAACAATCTTCGCGATCTTCGGATTTTGCTCGCGGGCAGTTAAGGGACCGGCTCGTATCCTGTGGCATATAAATGGCAGCATTCGGCGTGCGTCGCTCGGTGAGCCCGGCCTTCTCCGGCAAAACGAGACGCAACGCTGGCATACACTCATTTTTTGTCGGCCACTAATTTCTTTTCGACCGATTTTAGCCGTTCGCTCATCTCTGCAATTATTTTCTCGAGGTTTTCCAGTTTCAGCAGAATCGGCTGATTGGGTCCGCTTTTGCTCGAAGGGCTTGTTTGCTCGCTGCTCGAAGGCGGTTTCCCTTCCGATTTCCCTTCGGTTTGCTTGAGGCGCTGAATTTGCGCCTCGATCGTTGGCGCAAACGCGATGCTCAAATCATCGCTCTTCAGCATGGCACTTAGAGCTGGAATCGCGCTGGGATCTCCGCGCTCGCCAAGAGCGAAGACGCTCGCAAGACGTATCGGAAAATGGTTCTCGTTCAGAAAGCCTTCCAGACCTTTGGTAATCTCCTTGTTCTTTTTGTCGAGCCTGCCCAAACTGCTGATCGCGGCTTGACGCAATTCCAATGGCTTTCCTGGGGCCGCCCAATCGAGAAGCATCGGAATGGCTTTGTCGGCGCCAAGAGCCGCAAAGGCTCGAAGCGCTGCGCGACGCAGTATCTCATCCGGCGATTCGATGGCCATGGCGGCTTGTAGCACGTCGTAAGCTCGCGGCGCTTTCACCTTGGCAATCGCACCGAGAGCCGCAGCGCGGGCGCGATACGATTTGTCGTCGCTCGCAATGGCTGCAAGCTTGGCTGCAACCTCGGCATCGTTGCTGAAGTTTCCCAGTTGCTGCACTGCCATTTGTTTCACCCACGGCTGGTCGTTCCCGAGCGCCGCGATAATTTGCTTGAGCGCGGCTGGCCCCGCAATTTGCCCTAAACTTTTCAACGCCTCCAAGCGAACACCCCAAGCAGAATCGCCCATCGCGGCAGTCCCGAGCGCGGAGACAACCTGGTCACTCGTTTCTGTTTTCCCGAGAGCCTGGGCGGCATCGAGCCGGTCAGGAACCGCGGCCGCGTGTTGCAGCTGATAAATTAGTTCCGCACTTTTCTTGTGGAAATCCACGATTTTCAACGTCGCGAGATTCTTGTCGAAAAGAACCATCAACGGTGCGGAGCCAACAGCAAAGGTGAACGTCTCGTCGTCTTTCGAAACAGTGATCGGGAAACTCTTGCTACCTGATGCGGTAGCAATCTCAACCTCTACCGGAGTACTAAACATCCCGACGCGTCCTTCGATCTTCTGAGTCTGCTTCACTTCGAGTTTCACCTCGTGCTTGGCGGAATCATAGGTGTAACGCAAATCGAAATTGGGAGCGCCAGCGCCGTAAACCCACTGATCGAAAAACTGATCAAGGTTAACGCCGGTGGATTCTTCCATGGCTTCGGCGTAATCGGACGTCGTGACATTCTGACCGTGAAATTTTTCAAGGTAATGCTTCATCCCGCGCCAGAAGGCCTCTTCGCCGAGTTGATGCTTTAGCATGTACAAAACCCAAGCACCCTTGCCGTAAGCATTCCCGTCAAATTCACTGGAATCATCAAAATTGTGGCGAACAAGCGGCTGGGGGAACAGATCGCGGTCGGCGGCCCATTGGCGGGCAGCCTCCCATCGCTCGTGCGCTCCGGCATCGACGCCGTAGTGTTGTTCATTCCATACGGCGGCCATGAAGGTAGCGAATCCTTCGTTGAGCCAGATATTGCCCCAATCTTTGCACGTCAAGAAATCTCCAAACCATTGATGAGCCAGCTCGTGGGAAATCAAAGTGTCCTGGCCGCCAACAAATTCCGGCGCGATTCTGGGATCAACGAGCGATGAGCTGGTGTTGGTGGTCGCGCTGGAATTCTCCATTCCGCCAGCTACGAAATCGTCGACCATGGACTGCGCATACTTTTCCCACGGGTAATTCACGCCGAGCCGTTTGGAAAAGAAGTCGAGCATTTGGCGAGTGGCGCCGTAATTGGGCTTCAGACGATCGCCGCGCCCTTTTGGTGCATAGTACGTGACGGGAATTCCGCGCCAGCTCTCTTTTACTTCGTCAAATTCTCCAGCGACGAGCGAAATCAAGTACGTCGAGCTGGGAACCGATTCCTTCCAGTCCCACACTTTCATTCCGTCCGGCGTATCGTCGACACGGATTAACTTACCGTTGGAAACGGTCACCCAGTCTTTCGGAACGGTGACGATCATTTCCGTTGTGAGCCGGTCATTCGGATAGTCGTAGGTAGGCAGGTAGTAGCGCGTATCTTCCGATTCTCCCTGAGTCCATATTTGTTTGGGGCGATTCGGGTAATCTTTGTCCGGGAGAACAAAGTAGAGTCCTTTTTTGGGATGGCCTTCGTAGCGAATAGCTACGTCGACTTTTTCTCCTGCGCGAGCAGCATGGCTGAGGCTAACCAAGAGTTTGTCGGCGGCAGTTTCAAACTTTGCGGTCTTTCCATTTACCGTTACGCTGCTTATTTTCAGATTGGCAGAATCGAACGAGAGCTTGCTGGTGCCTCCGCGCAAAACCGCGAGCGAATGAGTCACGTTGCCTATCACTTTGCGGTCATCGAGATCGAAGCGCAACACGATGCGCGAATGCTGCAGATCATAGTCACGGGTGCGCGCGTAGGGCTCGTCAGCGCGAGCTGTGAAGGACATGAGCAGCATGGCAGAAACCAACAGCGCAGGAATCCACAGAATCAACATCACTCGCCGTGGGACGGTGCTTCGAGAGAGACCGATCATCAGCTTTGTACTCCCTGTGAAATTTTATGACCCGCCGCAGCGAGAACGACTAGACTCTGCTCAAGATCTTTTTCTCCAATGAGCACATAATCTGTGTCGTATGTAGATATCGCAAAAATGCTGACACCCGACTCCGCCAGCGGCGTCGCAAGCGATGCCAAAACGCCTACTTCCGAGAAATCAATTGGTCCTTGGACCTTGAAGCCGACCCAGCCGCGCTGCGACTGCACCTCGTCAGGAACGTAACGTTCCTCGCATACAATCGACAATTCGTCCGCGGTTCGGGTTATAGATAAAAATCCGTCCGTAGGTAACCATTCCGGTAATCCATTATCCGACGCCAGCCTGCAAATAGAAAGACGCACTGTAAGAATAGAGAGTTGCACGAGAGCATCCTCATCGATCGCAGAAGCGCCTAAAGCAGACTGCGTACCAGCCCGCCATCAACGGCGATGGAGGTGCCTGTAATGTAGCTGGCCCGCTCGGAAGCGAGAAACGCAACCAGTGCGGCAAATTCCCGCGGATCCCCGACACGTCCAACCGGAATCTGCCGGTGCCATTGGGCAAACGTCTCCTCGCGTGCCGAGCCGGAGCGCGCGGCAATCGCACTTGCCAGTTCTTCAAGTCGCTCGGTGCGCGTGTAACCAGGGCACACGTTGTTCACCGTGATCCCGTCCGCAGCATACTCATTTGCAAGCGTACGCGCGAGACCCGCAACCGCAGCGCGAATCGAATTCGAAAGAATCAAGCCATCAATCGGCTGTTTTACGGACACGGAGGTGATGGTAATGAACCGACCCCATTTGTTTTTGCACATCCTTGGCAGGACTTCGCGCGCAAAAGAAACTGCACTCATCAGAGTCAGGTCTACCGCAGCTTGCCAGTCTTGCGGCGTGATTTCGGCAAAGGGTTTGGAAGGCGGGCCGCCGGCATTGGTAACGCAGATGTCGATGCGTCCGAAGCGGTGCTCGACGGCCGCGACAAATTGCCCGACGCGCCGTTGATCCGTTACATCCAAGGCCTGGTAAAATACTTCTTTGTGGGAAACGGTGCCGATCGTGCCGGCAGCTTTTTCGAGGTCGCTGGCGGTGCGTGCGCAAATGGCAACCTCGGCGCCTTCGCGTGAAAGCTCTTCCGCGACCGCACGCGCGAGGCCTTTGCTGGCCGCGACAACGATCGCTACCCGGCCTTTCAATCCGAGATCCATAGTTGTGGGTTGCTCCTGAAATTGTTCGGTGCTCCTGCCCTTTTAGGCGTTGGCATCGTGTATGGAAAAAGAAAAATCGTCAAACGTTATCAGCACCTAGGATGATACAAATTTTGTATTTAAATGCATCCGAAAGCCTGCAACATTCGTCTGATGGATTGATGCTACGAACGTTTAAATGGTAACGTCTGAAGTTAGAGGAGAGCCAGCCATGGAGATCGCCACATTGGGGGCCGGATGCTTTTGGGGCGTCGAAGCCGCATTCCGCAGGATGCCGGGCGTAACCGATACTGCCGTGGGCTACTCTGGCGGAACGTTGCAGAATCCGACATATAAGGATGTCTGCACAGACCGTACGGGCCATGCCGAAGTCGTGCAGGTAACCTTTGATCCCACGGAGCTAAGCTACGACGAACTGCTGGATGTTTTCTGGCAAGTTCACGATCCGACCCAACTTAACCGGCAAGGTCCAGACTCGGGCAAACAATATCGTAGCGTGATATTTTTTCACTCACCGGAGCAGGAAGCTGCAGCGCGAAGCTCCAAGGAAAGAGCGCAAGCGTCCGGCCGTTTCCGCCGCCCCATTATGACGGAAATCAGTCCGGCCTCGACGTTCTATCGCGCTGAAGAATATCACCAGCGGTATCTCGAAAAGCGCGGCGTGGCGTCTTGTCACGTTTAAGTTTCAATTAGCTCCCTACCCACCATTGTTCGCAAGAAGCGTACGAGCAAACTCGCGCGTAATCCACGCTAAAAAGCGTAACGCAGCGACATCTGCATATTTCGGGGGCTATTGCGCTGCGAGGTGATTTCCCCAAATCGCGGTTGCAGACGCCAGGAAGCGACGCTGGTATCCACAACGCTTAGGAAACTGGGAAGGTCGAACTGCACGCGATTGAACAGATTAAACATCTCCGCACGGAATTGAATGTTATGGCGTTCTCCATAGACTCTCACGTTCTTAATGATGGCAAAATCCCAATTGTTCTGCCCGTGCGAAAAAAAGGTATTGCGGCCGAGGTCCCCGACAATTCCGCTGCCGGGGAACCAGGGCCATCGTTTCGTGGCATCCACCGACGCGTCCGGGGAAAATGCGGTGATCGGCAATTGTCCGGTGCTGAACTGCCGTCCGGTGGCCGGATTGATGCGGCCATTGTCCACCGAGCGGCCAAGAATAGCGGGATCGCGCAAGAAGGGACGATCCCCGCCGATGCCGTCACCATTCAGGTCATAGCCAATGAAAACGGTGAATGGATTTCCGGAGGCCAAGGTAGTTACTCCAGAAACTTGCCAGCCACCGAGCACGCGACCGAACACTCCTTCTTGTTTTTTGAAAAGCGGCAGCTCATAGATGTAGCTGAGCGTAAAGCGATGGGGCTGGCTCAAACGACTGAGGCCGCGCAGGCTGCGGCCACCCTGGGTCTCGCTGACGGCCGCATTAGTGTCACCGCCGCCGACGAACGTTCCTTCGGAGCCGGTATCAATGTTCTTAGACCAAGTATAGCCTGCCTGGACGTTGAGGCCGCGCAAAGGACGCTGGGTATAGGTGATCTGCAACGCGTGGTAGTAGGACCAAGCGCCATTACTCGGTCGCAGGATAGACGAGAATCGTCCATCCCTACGGCGCGCGTCCGTGCGTGCTTGGCTCAGCGAAATAAAGCCGGGCGCGGGTCTGGCGTTGAATAAGTCCTGATCGATGTTGTCAAAAGTCACCCCCGGGAAGTTGCCTGCTCCTTTATAGGTGGTGGGTTGTGTGGATGTCCAAGGAAATTGCGCGCGGTTATCCCAATGATAAAAAATGAACCCTATGCCGCGATTTCCAATATAAGAGGCTTGCAAGGCGGAGTTCCACGGTAGTTGCCGTTCTACGGTGAGGTTCCATTGCTCTGTGTAAGGCATATGAAGATTGGACTCTGGTAGAGTCAGGCCGACTTGTGCAGTGGGAGGCCCGGGGCGGAAGACAAAGCCATTTGTTGGGTCGGCCACCGACATGTCCGGGTTGCTCAAGCTGAGAACAGCGGCATTGGGGGGATTAAATCGCGTGCTGGCCCCAATCTGGCTGAAGATCGATTGGTAGATGCGTCCGTGGAAGATACCAAATCCACCTCGAATGGAGCTGTGGCCCGGGCCGCCGCTTAGCCGGCGCAAGAAACCCGAGGAGAAATTGGGCGAATAGGCGAACCCGAAGCGAGGCTCGAAGTAAGTATCTGCGCCGAAATCCGGAGGCACCAAGTTATTTACTTCGGTTGGAGACCCAACATGCTCAACGCGAAAACCGATGTTGAAAACGAGGTCGCGCTTGAGCCGGAAGTCGTCCTGACCGTAAAAGTTCAATTCAGTCGTACGCAGGCCCAGGTAAGCCGGACCAAAACCCTGAGTATACGTAGTCACCACGCCGCGCTGGAAATTTTCCATGGCGTTGAAGCGGCCCGCGGACATGAATTGCCAAAAGCCGCGGTTATAATTCTCGGCACGATCGTTGAGCTGAATGCGGCGGATATCGGTTCCGCCCTTAAGGGTGTGGCGACTTCCGAGTTGGCTGGAGATATTGTAAACGTATTGAAAATCATTCTGATACCGCTGCTGGGGGAATGAACTGGCGTTACCGATAATCGGCGCAAAGTTGGTGAAGGACCAACGTACAATCGGGGCTTTTGCTTCACCGGAAAGGAAGCTCGCCGTGATCCTGCGGCGGCCGAAGCCGAAACGAAATTCGCCGGTGGTGGACGACGAAAAAATGTGGGTGTGAGTGATACCTACATTCTGGAAGCGATGATCCTGGACGATGTTTTCACCTCTGACGAACTCTTTGGTTAAGCCAAAAAAATAATTGCTGAATTGGTATCGTGCGTAGAAGAGGTTTTTGTCAGACTTACGCCAATCTATGCGGACGCTATAGTCCTTAGTATGACTCGAGCGTGGAGCGGGCGCGGAATATGCAAAGGGACCTCGGACAGGATCATTGGGAGTGAGGTCGGTTGGGAATCGATCGATGATGCCTTGTACCCAGGCGCGGCGGGCGGCGGCGTCCGGGGCCGCTGGATCAACCGTAATCGTTCGAAACGGGGACTGCAGAAGATACGTGCTCGATATTTGCGAGCCGGGTTGCCAGAAACGTTCGAGTGAGCCGAAAAAAAACAGCCGATCTTTAACGATCGGGCCCCCGAGGGTACCGCCTGCCCGGTGGGTTTGGCTCACCGCCTTCTTAATCCTCGGGTTGGCAAAGAAACTGCGCGCATCCAGCGCTGAATTTCTGAGATACCAATAAGCCTCGCCATGCATTTGATTGCTGCCAGACTTGGTTTGCACCAGGACGACGGCACCGAAGCCGCGGCCAAACTCCGGCGCAAAGTTGTTGGTGACGATCTGCATTTCCTTAATCGTGCTGAGGTTGACCCCTTGACGATTTTGATTTTCGGAGCCGTCATCATTGGTGACGCCGTCGGTAAGGAACGTCGTCCCACGGGTTCCGGTGCCGTTGAAGGAAACCGAACTCCCGCTCGATAACAAAAAGTTGTTCTGGCCCGAAGTCGGATTGGTTTGGAACCCTGGGAAAAGCGCGGCAATACCCAGGAAATTGCGGGCTGCAGAAGGCAGAACACCAATGAAACTGTCATCCATGGATCGACGAATCTGCCCACCGGCAACGTCGATTAGCGGAGCTACCTCGGAAACGGTAACCGTTTGCTGGAGACCAGGAAGCGTGAGAGAAAAATCGACGCTTGTGGTCTTGTTTAAGGTGACCGAAACATTGCTACGAGTAATGGTTGCAAAACCCTGCCTCTGAGCAGTTACTTCGTAAGTCCCAATGGGCACAAAAGGAATCAGATAATAGCCGTCGCTGTTGGTGAGTGCTTCGCGCACGGCGCTGGTCTCGTCGCTCTTAGCCATAACGCTAACGCCTGGCACTACCGCGCCTGAAGAGTCCACGACATGGCCGCTCATTGAGCCGCTCACGGTCTGCGCTGATATAAGCAAGGGGCTCAACAGCAAAATTAGGACGGCTATGATTGCGGTCCCCAAACAAAATGCGGATTTGAGCATGATTCCTCCAGCTAAAGCAGAATCGTAGGGGTATGCGATTTAAGGGCGCTGTAATGGAAAGCCCGCACAGGACAGCGATACTAAGAACGAAACCAAACCATGTCAATCAACTTGTCTTGTATTCCCAATATGCGACCTTGCTTCGAGCAAGCAGGTCGCCTCGACAGGCGTTATCGCAGACGCAAAGGACCAGTCTGCAGCTCGATTCGCAAGACTTAGGAGTCAGCGCAGCTCCTCTTGCGATCCCTAGGTTGCTGCGTGCGGTTGGAACCAAGATTCCTGCACCGTCTTGCACGTTGCAGCATCAAATAAACATCAGCAGCGGCTCGGCAAGGCCGCTTGGTTTTTTGACGCTCCAGTGGCGAATCGCAAGCGGAGGGGCGGTAGCGTCGACGTTAAGCCAATTCCCATGGTCCTCAATTCAAAGGAGGAAATCGGATGGAAAGCTCAGGCGCAAAACAGCAGCCTATGGCAGGAGGTAGTATGATCCCTGCCGAACAAACGTATTTGCGCACCGAACTCGAACAACGCCGCGAGCGTCTTCTCGAGGCTTTGCATTCGCCCACCGTCGATGCTTCTTTTTCTCAATTGCTGACGGCTGTGGACACTGCACTGAGCCGTATCGATCAAGGAACATTCGGGCTCTGCGAGATGTGCCACGACAGCATTGAAGCGGAGCGCCTGCTGGCCGATCCGTTGGTGCGGTTCTGTCTCGACCATCTTACGAGCGCTGAACAGCGTGCCTTGGAGAGTGATCTTTCCCTGGCCGCGCGCATCCAGCGCGCTCTCTTGCCGAAACCCAGCCTGGCACCAGCTGGGTGGGACGTGCGCTACCACTATCAACCTGCCGGCATGGTGAGCGGCGATTACTGCGATCTTTTCGAAACAGACGGTGGCCTGCTCTTTATGCTGGGGGATGTTTCGGGCAAGGGTGTCGCTGCGTCGATGCTCATGAGCCACCTTCATGCAACGTTTCGCAGCCTCGCAGAAACCGGTCTCCCGCTTGATCGCATGGTGGAAGACGCCAACCGCATTTTCTGCGAGTGCACTCTCGCGGGACAATTCGCAACTCTCGTCGTGGGGCGAGCTGCCCACGATGGTTCAGTGGAGTTTGTCAGCGCTGGCCACCTTCCAGTGCTTCACACCCATGGTGACGGGGCCACACCAAAGGATTCCACGGGAGTGCCTCTGGGGATGTTCTGTAACACCCGCTTCCCTGTCCATCGGCTCACACTGGCTCACGGTGACACCCTGTTCCTATATACCGACGGTTTGACGGAAGCACGGAATCGCGCAGGTGCAGAGTATGGTCTCCACCGAATCCGCACGCTGGCGGCGCGGCACGCAGGGATAGAGCCTGCGGGGCTAATCTCTAAATGTCTCGAGGACTTGCTGAGTTTTCGGGAGGGTTTGAAACAAACCGACGATTTGACGCTTCTTGCCGTTCGGCGTGCAGAGTAAGCTAAAGGCCAGATAAGTTCAGCGTTTACGTTCGAGCCTAGCACGGCAGCCACCAACACAGACACCATGAATTCAAGGGAGGGAAAATCCATGACAGAAATGGCGGAGAGGGTGGGATACTTACCCCGGGCATTTAGTCATCCTACAATCATTTCAACAATATGCACGGCACGCGCATGAACATTGGTGATTTCCACGATTTCGCCCTTTGCAACTCCTTCAACTCTTTCGCCTAATAGCAACGAAATTCGCACCCAAACAGACACCAAAGACACCAAGAGAACCTACGCGGCCGACCGGAAGTGCCCAAAGTCTATATTTTTATTGCGAAGCCGATTAGACCAGCTTTAATTCCGGAAAATCTTGTTTGTAGCGCTTCGGATCGAGCGTCATGAGACGATCTGCCTGCGTCAGGGCATGGGATCCAATGATGAAATCAGCAAGCAAACGCCTCGGACCGTGGTGTGCAGTCCTTCGTCGCCGCCTTGCATAGCGTGCAAAACGCCGGCCAGCCTCCAGCCATAGGGATTGTTGAAACTCGAAATCGACGTCGATGCCTGTATCCGCGAGAAAGCCGTTTACGAAGGATTCTGTAGCCTTCGGGTAGGCCAGCAACTCTGCGTAGACTGGCGCTCCCACAACTAAACCTCCCTCAGTCTTCGCGTTGCCGAGGTTCCTTGCTATGTCTGGAGCTAGCGACTCCTTTGACCAAAGGGCAGAGAGCACGTTGGTATCGATTGCCGTTCTCATTATTCCTTAGTTTCTTCGTCGCGCAGGGTCCGAATCCAGGCATTTACCTCATGCACCCCGGAAAAGGCGGGCAGTGCACCCACATATTTTACAAATGGATTTTCAGGCGCACGCGCCGGGCGGATGGTTGTTCGATCACTTTCAACGACAAATTCCACGCGATCTCCCTGTTTCAGCCCGAGCCGATTGCGAATCTCCAGAGGTACCGTAATCTGGCCCTTACTGCTGATTGTGCTAGAGCGTGTCATCTTTACTCCTCCTCTTTACAGTAAGAATATCACAATTTATGTGCGGGGCGGAACAGCGCAAGAATCCGCTCAGGGAACCGGAGCCCACAAACGAAGCCATAAGCGATGTGTTCGTCCTGGCGTCCGCAACGTACGTAAGGTGCGAGTTTCGTACTGCATTTTTGGAATGGGGTGAAAGTATCGCATAATCGGCATGACCATGAATCTGTCTATCTCTCCTCATGGACGATTGTTCGTAGAAACTGCCCCGGATAGCAAGGAAGCCGCGGCAAAGCGGATCATCGAGGCTTTCGCCGATAGTTCATCGCGCGGGATTCTCCATTTGTCCACGACCGAATTGCAGGCAAGTTTGCCGGCGGATTTTTCCTTCGCACGCGATTTGGGCCGCGCGTACCTAACACAGCTATGCCATACACCCGAGATAGCCGGGCAGGCAGAGTTCCCGCCCGTTTTCCCGCCAACGGAGGGCGATTTGGCGGTAATGGTTCTGTCGGCACCCCCGATGCGAGGTTTGGAGTACCTCAATGCCGACGTGCTGAAGGAGTGGTGGGCGGACCTAGATGTTTTGGTGCGAAAGGAAGTGCAAACGTCGGGCCACGGCGTGCAGGAATACCTTCGAGAACGGAATCCAATGTGGCGGGCAGTCGGGAGGGTGTCGTTTCACTTGGCGGAAAACAAGCGTGATCCCGACTATCCGTTCGCTTTCTTAGCGTCGTACTCGAGTCGGCTCTCAGCGCAGGGACGGGCGCAGCACTTGCCATTGGGACGGGCGTTGCAAGAATACGCTGGCTCGAAGAACCGTGCAGCGTTGCTTTCTTTGTTGCAACCAATCCAGCGCGCTGCCGAGCGAATCACGTGGGTAAAGGAAATGGTTGAGGCAGGTGACATCTACAGTCCTTTGGCATGGACACCAACCGATGCCTATAGGCTATTGAAGGATGTCCCCACACTCGAAGAGAGCGGGCTGATCGTTCGCGTGCCCGATTGGTGGAAAGCTTCCCGGCCACCGCGACCCGTGGTCAGCGTAACGGTGGGCAACAGCACCAAGATCAGCACCGATGCGTTGCTGGATTTTTCTGTCGCCGTGACATTCGACGGCCAGCCACTGGATGAAAAGGAATTGCGCGCCATCCTCGAATCATCGGGCGGTCTAGTTGCCCTCAAGGGAAAGTGGGTGGAACTGGACCGCGACAGATTGGCGGAAGCCTTGAAGCACTGGAAAAATGTCGAACGGACGGCGCAGCACGGAGGCATCTCCTTTTTTGAGGGCATGCGCATGCTGTCGGGCGCAAATCTGCAAGGCGATGCAGCTTCGCTCGTACCGGAAGCAGCGAAGGAATGGGTGGGGATTTCCGCGGGACAGCATCTGGAGAAAGTACTTCAGGAATTGCGTCATCCCGAGCGTGTGCCTAATGCCACCCCGCCCGGAATAAGGACGGACCTTCGGCCGTATCAACAAATCGGTGTTCATTGGCTCCGGTTCATGACCAGATTGGGATTGGGACCATGCTTGGCGGATGACATGGGGCTGGGGAAGACGATCCAGGTCCTCGCTTTGCTACTTCACTTGAAACATGACTCCACTCAGAGAGAGAACCCCAGCCTGTTGATTGTGCCGGCATCGCTGATCGCCAACTGGAAAGCGGAAATCTCTCGTTTTGCTCCATCGCTATCCATGTTCATTGCACATCCGTCGGAGACGAACGGCGAGGGGAAAGCGGTGGACGCCTGCGGGGACTGCGATTTGGTCATTACTACCTACACGATGCTGGGAAGGGTCAATTCTCTCCGGCAGCGCGAATGGAGGCTGGTTATCCTCGACGAAGCACAGGCCATCAAGAACGCCGGCACACGCCAAGCTAGGGCGGTAAAGGAGTTGCGTTCCGGCTGCAGAATCGCTCTGACAGGAACGCCTGTGGAAAACCGGCTGTCGGATTTGTGGTCCCTGTTCGATTTTCTCAACCCTGGCCTGCTGGGGGGAGCCAAGGCCTTTGCGAGCTTCGTGAAGCAGATGAATGCTCGCGAGACTAATTCGTATGGACCACTACGCAGGCTCGTGCAACCCTATATTCTGCGGCGTCTCAAGACTGACAAGCGCATCATCTCCGATCTGCCGGAGAAGACCGAAGTCAATGCGTTTTGCGGGTTGAGCAAACAGCAGGCTGCTTTGTATCAGCAATCGGTCAAAGAACTCGCCCAGCAAATCGACCAAGTTGACGGCATCCAGCGGCGCGGGATCGTCCTGTCGTACTTGATGCGGCTGAAACAAATTTGCAATCATCCTTCGCAACTCACTGGGGATAATGCTTACGCGGCGGAACACAGCGGAAAGTTCCAAAGGCTGGCCGAAATTTGCCAGGAATTGGCAGAACGCCAGGAGAAGGTTCTGATCTTCTCTCAATTTCGTGAAATCACCGCGCCGCTGGCGGAGTTCCTTCGCGAGGTCTTCGGCAAGCCGGGATTGGTGTTGCATGGGCAAACGCCCGTGGGAAAAAGGCACGAATTGGTCGAAGCGTTTCAACGTGAAGACGGCCCGCCGTTTTTTGTTCTTTCCCTCAAGGCGGGGGGCACGGGGCTGAACCTTACCGCCGCATCCTATGTTATCCACTTCGATCGCTGGTGGAATCCGTCCGTAGAGAATCAGGCAACGGACCGGGCGTTCCGTATCGGCCAGAAACGCAACGTCTTTGTTCACAAATTCGTATGCCGCGGCACCGTGGAAGATAAAATCGACGAATTGATCGGGCAAAAGACGGACTTGTCTCGCCAGTTACTGGATGGCGGCGTGGACGCGCTGCTAACGGAGATGAGTAATGACCAACTGCTTCGCTTCGTGTCGTTAGACATGAACAAAGCAATGGAATCGTGAGCGCCTGAAAGGAGCACCTATGTCCTGGTGGAGTTACCGGCCTTACGTTCCCGTGGCGCAGCGTCGCGCCAAGGCCATCCGCAAAATGGGAAAGCTGGCCAAAAAGGGGCAGAAGTTTTCACCGGTGAAAATTATCGGCCGGAAGATCGCCACGACTTTCTGGGGCAAGGCTTGGTGCAACAATCTGGAATCGTACAGCGATTTTAGTAACCGGGTGCCTCGCGGCCGAACATACGTTCGCAACGGATCGGTGTTGGACCTGCAGATCGCAGCCGGAAGAGTGAGTTCGATGGTCTGCGGGTCGGAACTTTACCGAATCACGATCAAAATCAAACCTCTGAACGGGCCTGCTTGGAAAGCGATTCGAACAAAGTGCGGACAGCAGATTGGCTCGCTGGTTGAATTGCTGCAGGGCACACTATCCAAGGAGGTCATGGCGATCGTCACGGAACGTCGGAGTGGCCTATTTCCGGCCCCTCACGAAATCGAGATGTCCTGTTCGTGTCCAGATTGGGCGGGCATGTGCAAGCATCTGGCAGCAGCGCTATATGGTGTAGGTAATCGCCTGGACGGTCAGCCGGAACTGCTCTTTACGCTTCGACAAGTGGACCAGATGGAATTGATAGCTCAGGCGGGCAGGCCCATCATCACACCTGCTCCGAGCAAGCGGAAGTCAATCGCAGCCGCGGACCTTGCCGACGTGTTTGGCATTGAGTTCGACGAATCGCTCGCCCCAGAGAGAGCCGAGACCCCCGCCAAGGCCGTTCACAAGGGTGAGCCTATCTCCGCAACTCGCAAAACAGCATTGCGTGACGCCTTGGCCCAAAGCCATACAGCCAAGCAGTCGAGGCAGCGCGCACCACAGGAACTACGGAAGAATTTGGACACCTCGCCTCAGTTACCCAACGAGTAGCGATTCCTTCGTTTATGGAACAGGTGGATTTGTCCGCAGCCGATCCGAGGGATAGTGGAGAGTTCCACACTCTCACCCAGGCACCTTTTTCAAGCCGAAGTACTTCGAGGCCAAGCTCAAAAAACCGTGTAATGTTGGTCTTCTTGCTTGTTTCGGAAGTGTCGCTTACGTTGGCGTTTTGGCCTTAAGGACCGCGGGCTCGCCACTTAGACAGACACCAAAATTGTAAATCACCAAAAATAAAGGACCTGAAGGGTATGGCGGAGAGGGTGGGATACTCACCCAGTCTCTTCGAGCACCCTGCAATCTTTTCAGCAACATGCATCAAAAGCGCATGAATGCTGGCGATTTCTCCGA
>Ga0209117_1000237_pt1 | contig 29758 bp, 24 predicted proteins | sample BlaSpr_A8_OM2_M2_FD_187978 | JGI IMG/M metagenome (GOLD analysis project Ga0209117, IMG submission 187978) | Forest soil microbial communities from Thunder Bay, Ontario, Canada - Black Spruce, Ontario site 2_A8_OM2_M2 (SPAdes) (version 2) | ecosystem: Environmental > Terrestrial > Soil > Boreal... | reverse complement strand
CCTCTTCCGTGATCGGTATCGCGGTCGCCTTCCTCCTGGTGCGCTACGACTTCCGGGGCCGGGGCCTCTTCAGCTACCTGACCCTGATCCCCATCATCTCGCCGCCGCTCGTGGGGACGCTCGGCTTCACGTTCATCCTGGGGCGGGCGGGCTCGGTCTACGAGCCGCTCCGCACGCTCAGATTGAGCTGAGCCCTGCCTGGGCGCATTCCAGGTCCTGCTCGGGCTTCGCGCCGCTGACCCCCACAGCGCCGAGCACTCTGCCCTCGCGCTTGATGAGGACTGAGCCGAGGCCGGGAACAATCGGCACCCGCACCAGCCTGTCGGCAACGCTGAACAGGCCCGGGCGGTCCTTAGCGACCTCGGCGAGCGCTGCGCCGTCCCGGTGCCACATCGCAGCGCCAACAGCTTTGGCCTCCGCGATCTGCGGCGACAGGGGCGGCGCGCCGTCCATGCGGGACAGCGCGATGAGCAAGCTGCCCTCGTCCACAACAGCGATGGTCACGCGCACACCAAGCTCTGCGGCCTTCGCCTGCGCGCGAGCGATGACCTGGCCGGCTTCGTCGAGATTCAATGGCATGCGGTCAAGTGTCGCATGGCCATTAGTTCTGAGAGGGAGCGGCCCCCTGTGTTCACACGGCTACTAGTTTTAGGTTGGCGGCGAACTGACTTTCGCAGTTGCAATGCAACCGGTGGCCCAATAGTCTTTGTGACGGCCCCGAGGGAAACGTTCAAGAGGGCAGGAATTGGCCGCAAGGCCGGTACCAGTCCTCGAGAGGCGATCCGTCGGGGTCATTTCTTTTTCTGGGCTGAACCGCAAGCTCATTGTCGGCCTGACCGTTAGTCTGGTGCGCGATGAGCGTCGCTCAGCGAGCACCCAAACGGGAGGAAACAGCCGCCGACCAGACGGTCGAGATCTCGATCGTCATGCCGTGCCTCAACGAGGCTGAAACGCTCGCCACCTGCATCCAGAAAGCGCAGCGGGCGATCGCGAATGAAGGGCTCGCGGCGGAGATCATCGTCGCCGACAACGGGAGCACGGACGGCTCCCAGGTCATCGCCAAAGAGCTCGGCGCGCGGGTCGTGTCCGTCTCCAGAAAGGGTTACGGGAGCGCACTGATCGGCGGCATCGACGCCGCGCACGGCCGCTTCGTGATCATGGGCGACGCCGACGACAGCTACGACTTCACCGCCATCGCGCCGCTGATCGGAAAGCTGCGCGAGGGATACGACCTTGTGATGGGCAACCGCTTCCTCGGCGGCATCGAAACCGGTGCTATGCCCTGGTCGCATCGCTGGGTTGGGAATCCAGTCCTGACACTCATCAGCCGGGTCTTCTTCCACACGCCTGTCGGCGACGCGCACTGCGGCTTGAGGGGATTCAGAAAGGAAGCGTATGAGCGCATGAGGCTGCGGGCCACCGGGATGGAGTTCGCCAGCGAGATGGTGATCAAGGCTTCGCTACAAGGAATGCGGATCGCCGAGGTGCCGGTGACTCTCCGGCCTGACGGCCGATCGCGGCCGCCTCATCTGCGCACCTGGCGCGATGGCTGGCGCCATCTGCGTTTCATGCTGCTCTTCAGCCCGCGGTGGCTTTTCCTGTATCCCGGGCTGGCACTCTTCGGTGTGGGTCTGGTGGTCGGTATTGCTCTCGAGACCGGACCAAAGACGATCGGGCCGTTTGGATTCGACATCCACACTCTTCTGCTCGCCGGCTTCTGCTGCCTCATGGGTTACCAGCTCATTGTGTTCGCGGTTTTCACTAAGGTCTTCGCCATGCGCGCGGGCTTTCATCCACCCAACCGCACCTACGCTTCGATGTTCAAGTACGTTCAGCTCGAGAGCGGACTCGCGCTGGGCGTGCTCATGTGTGCAATCGGCGTCGCAGGCACGATCGTCGCCGTGCTCACTTGGGGATCAGTTGGGTTCGGCGCGCTCGATCCCCGAACGACGATGCGCGAGATCATTCCGGCGCTCGTTCTTCTGACCCTTGGCGTGCAGACTATTTTCGCGAGCTTCTTCCTCAGCATTCTGGGCATCGACAGCGAAACTGATTCCCTCTGACGCGTTAAAGAGGGTGCGGCGGCACCCATTGATCCTGGCTTACGTCGCAGCTCTTATCCCCGCACTGCTCATGGCCATCACGCAGCCAGTTTGGTCGCGCGTGGACGAGGCGCAGCACGCCGACTTCATCATCCAGCTGAGCCACGGCGTCTTCCCCGCTGCCGACACGACTGTCGTCGATCCCGAGACGCTGGGTCTCATGGCGTCGACCAAAGTGTTCAGATTCGACACGCCCGGCGCCTATCCGGCACCGGACCTCACCGACATCGGGCCGCCGCCCGCCGGTATGTCGGTACGTGCCAACGCGGCCTGGATGTCAAGACACCTGTGGCAGCTCTCATTTGAGTCGGCGCAGACACCGGGCTATTACCTCGCAATGGTTCCGATCTGGTGGGTCGCGGACAAGCTGGGCGGCACCCTCGCAGCCGTGTACGTCCTGCGGATCGTCAATGCGCTGCTCATCGCATTGCTTGCCCCGATGGCTTTCGTCGTCGCGACTCGACTGAGTCCAGGTCGAACTGAGGTCGCGGTCCTTGCGGCGTTGTTCGCGGCGCTTCTCCCGGGTCTCGCACTCAACGGAACTCGAATCAGCAATGACGCGCTGGCGGCAATCCTGGGCGGACTCACGATCGTGATGGCCGTCCGCACCGCGGGCCAGGCATGGACGTGGCGCCGTACAGTGCTGGTCGGCCTGCTCCTTGGAGCAGGGTTGCTGGTGAAGCTGACTTTGATCGGGTTGTTGCCGGCATTGGCGCTGGCGATCATGTGGCCGGCGCGCGGGAGTTCATTGCCGCGGAGGTTTGTACAAGCGAGCGCAGCGGGCGCGGTTGCGGTGGCGTGCCTTCTGCTGTGGTTCCTCATCAACACTCACGTGTACGGCGTGTACGTGCCCTCCGCGCGTACCAATCGCCTCTCGGGAATGCTGCCCATGTCCTTCCAGCCGGCATTCGTCGGGTTCGAGCTCGCCTTCTTCGTCATCAGCTACTGGAGCGGCGAACCTCTGGGTGAGCTGCCAATGGCGGCGCCGTTTGTAGCCCTGAGCTGTCTGCTTTCTCTGATCGCTGTGGCCGGGTTGGTCAAGTTGCTTAATCCATTTGCAATTCCTGCCGGCCCGCTGGTGGTCGCGGCTGCTGCCGTGTGCGGCATGGCCGCCGCCGCTTTGCTGCTGCCCGCGACTGCCGGCTTCGAGTTCGCAGGTCCTGGACGCTACGCATATACAGCACTTCCCGCGGGGGCTGCGCTTTTCGGCCTCGGGATCTATTCGGCAATGGCCCGCGGGTTCGCGCGGTGGACGTTGAGCGGTCTCTACGCGGCCGCAGCAATCGGCATTGTCGTGGCCGCAGCGCTGTGGCCGGCGGCAGGTCCCGTGCCGGGCCCAGGACGGCCACCGTCGGATGCCAGGCTCATAGACGCGACCGGCAGCGGCGCGCTGCAAGGCGTGGCGATCAGGGTGGATCGCATTGCGCTCGATCCCGCGAGGAATGCCACCTGGTTCGAGGTGACCATCACGAATTCCGGATCAGGCGAGGTGGAGTGGTCGGTCACACCAATCGTTTCAGCCGGCGGCGTGACAGCGCACGGCGACTACATGCACTCGACGCATATGCCGGGCGACATCGATGCCGGCCAGAGCGCGACCGGATGGGTACTTGTGCAACTCGATCCCGCGAGCGTGCGTCGCGGCGGCTCAGTCCGCCTCCGCTTTCCCGATGTTGCGCTGGACGGCTATGTGGTGGTGGAGGACGTCGTCTTCGATGTGAAGGTGGCGGGCGCCCTGGCTTAAGGGCTGAGCGTGAAGGTTGGGTTGGGCGAGATGTGCGCCTCCCAGTCGGCATTCGAGCCGGACTGCTTGACCCAAACGTCGAAGAGGTAGGTGCCGGTCGGCTGTCCGGCGGTGTTCCAGATCACAGTGCTGTTGGAGCTGTATGCCTGCAGGATCGTCCACGAGCCGCCGGGCGCCTGGATCCAGAACTGGTACATCGGGTTCGGGCATCCGGTTGAGGTGCCGGTGAGGTTGACCTGCGTGCCGCGAGCCTGAGGCGAGACGGGAGTGAAGGTCAATGAGGATGCCGTGCATGGCGCGCCAGTCTGCAAGGTGTAGGTCGGATTCGGCGAGACGTGCGCCTCCCAGCTTGCATTCGAACCCGACTGCTTGGCCCAAACGTCGAACAGGTAGGTTCCACTCGGCAGGCCGGTCGTGTTCCACGTCGCGCTCGAACTGGAGCTGTACGCCTGGAGGATGGTCCATGCACCACCAGGCGGCTGGACCCAGAACTGATAGACGGGGTTCGGGCAGCCGGTCGCGCTACCGCTGAACGTGACGGTCACCCCGGGTGACTGCGGCGATGCGGGGCTCGGGGCGTTCCAGGTCACCGCAGTGCATGTAGGCGGTGGCGCCGGCGCCTGGAGCGTGTAGGTCGGGTTTGGAGATACGTGGGCCTCCCAGCTTGCGTTGGAGCCTGACTGCTTGGCCCATACGTCGAAGAGGTATGTGCCGGCCGGCTGGCCCGCAGTGTTCCACGTGGCGGAGGCGCCGGAGCTATATGCCTGCAGGACCGACCACGTTCCACCAGGCGGCTGAATCCAGAACTGGTAGACGGGCTTGGGGCATCCGGTCGCCGTGCCGCCGAACGTGACTGTCACGCCAGACGCCTGCGGCGACGCCGGGTTTGGGGCGTTCCAGGTCACAGCGGTACATGTAGGCGGCGGCGGCGGCGCCTGGAGCGTGTACGTGGGATTGGGCGAGAGGCTTGCCTCGTAGTTGGCGGTCGATCCCGACTGCTTGGCCCAGACGTCGAACAGGTAAGTGCCTGGGGCCAGGCCGGCAGTGTTCCAGCTCACGTTCGCGCTCGAGCTGTAGGCCTGGAGGATCGTCCACGAAGCGCCAGGCGGCTGGATCCAGAACTGGTAAACGGGGTTCGGGCAGCCGGTCGCGGCGCCGCCGAGGGAGACCACCGCGCCCGGCGCTTGCGGCGACGCCGGGCTGGGCGCGTTCCAGGTCACGGCCGTGCAGGTCGGTGGCGCCGGTGTCTGCAGCGCGTACGTAGGGTTCGGAGAAACGTGCGCCTCCCAGTCGGCGCTCGAGCCCGACTGCTTGGCCCAGAGGTCGAACAGGTAGGTGCCGGTGGCCAGGCCGGTCGTGTTCCAGGTCGCGCTCGAGCTGGAGCTGTAGGCCTTGAGAATGGTCCATGCACCGCCAGGGGGCTGGACCCAGAACTCGAACACCGGGTTCGCGCACCCGGCCGCGGCACCGCTGAAGGTCACCGACACACCGGGTTGCTGCGGCGACGCAGGGTTGGCCGGGTTCCAGGTGACCGACGTGCACGGCGGCGGGGGCGGCGGGGGCGGCGTTCCGGACGTGAGGACGGCGTAGTTCTGCGTCGCCCATTGCGGGTAACCAAAGAAAGATGGCCCGCTCACCTGGTTGGTGCCCCAGACGACTCCGGCATTCAGAGGGTCTGGGCTGGCGCCAGAGTAGTCACCCCATCGACACGGTGGCCCGTACGGCGCGCTGCAGCTGAAGTCCACTGTCGCCGCAGCGCTCGTCGCAAGGACCACTTCACCGCCCATGGTTCCGAGCGGCGAGGTAGATAAGCGCGCCTGTGCGGCCGCCAGAACCAGCTGCGACGCACCGCCCCGGTTGTAGAAGACCGCAGCGTCGTTGCCTGCTATCGAGGGCGAGATTGAGCCGTTCCAGATGAAGTCCGTCGCGCTCTGGACCTGCCCCTGCTGGCGCACCGACCTGGTAGCGGGCAGGATCTCGTACCAGCGGACCACCGAGCGGCCTCCAGGTCCGGCGATTCCGTGCTGGGTCCACACCGCCTCGGCGCCGCCGGCATCCGGATCGGCGTGGGCGACAGCCTGGGTGAGGCGGGCGTCCAGAGTGTCGAGAGTCGGTCCGCCTGGTTGGGGTGCGGCGGCGGGAACGTCGAAGCTGCCCACGGCGAGATCGCCGTCGGCTGTCAGCTTGGGCACGCCGCCCTGCTTCGTCGTGTGCCAGACCATGACCTTGGTCTGCGGACCGAGCGGATCCCCTGTTCTGGGCGGCAGCGGACTGTGCGAGGCGACTACGTAGCCCGAGCTCGAGGCATCGGAGGTGTTCGCAGGAATCGGGGTGAAGGCCGATGTGCCGTCGGTGTTGAGCAGGACGTGCTGGGGGTCGCCGAACGCGGTGAGCCCAGACGTCGAGCATGTCGTGAGGTTTCCGTTCGCGGGCTTGGGCAGCGCATAGATGACTGCAGTCGTGAACACGTAGTTGCTGGTGGTGTCGTCGTAGAGGTTGGCGCCGAACAGGACGAAGTTGTCGTCGTGTCCGAGCTTGGGGTAGTCCGCGAGCTGGTTGCCCGTAAGGGCTCCGAAACGGCACCAGCCGCCGGCGAGATCGCTCGGATCCGGCGTCTTCGACCAACCGAAGACCAGGTAGTTGCTGTGAGTGGCGAAGGCGATCGCGGCGAAGAACCACCGCCCCGCACGCGCGTCCCACTGGATCTGGGGGTCGCTCACGTTGTGGCCGCTTGGCGCGGCCACAAAGCTCGCCATGTCCATCTGGCTCAGCTGCTTCAAGGTTCGGTCGTTGACGCGGATTGCGGTGTTGACGAACTCCACGTAGTTGTTCGGTCCGATCGCGCCGGTGGAATCAGGAGGCGTGCAGCAGAAACCGACATCGGCCGCAGAGATGCCTGGCGAGTTGATTCCATTGAACACCCCGGCCTGCGGGCTGGGGGCTGACGTTGCCGGTGCCGTCGTCGTGGCGGTTGCCGTCGCAGCTGCTCGCTGCTTCGCCTTGGCCAGAGCTGAAGGGTTGTGGCTCAGAAAGGGTTTGGGCAGCGTCTTGGTCGTGGCCTGCGCCCTTGGAGGCCCCGCTTTGTACGTGAACTCGACTACTGCCGGCGGCGGGACAGGCGCGATGTTTGTGCCGCCGGTGTCAGACCCGCCCGCCAGGGCCGGCACAGTCCAGGTAGCAGCCGCCGCCACGGCGACCGCAAATGCGGCGACCACCGGGCGCCGCGACCTGCCCCAGGCACCTATCAAACCCCGTCCTCCAACGACGACCGCATCCACGCTGCTTGGACCAGGGTCGCCGCGTGTGAACAAGTAAACGCCTGTGCGCGGGGATTGGGTTGCTCGATTTCTCGGCGCCCTGTCCCACACCACCCCGCGAAGGGCGGCTCCTCGTTCTCGGGTGTACTATCCCGGCCCGACATGCGACTTGTTGATGCAGACCGCTCGAACGATCTTCGCGTGGCGGTGGTCGGCCTCGGCTGGGTGGGAACCCACCGCCATCTGCCCTGGCTGAAGCGCACTCGGGGCGTCCGGGTGGCCGGGGTCATCGATCACAGCCCGGCGCGTGTCGAGCGTGCCCTCGCCCGTTTCGGCTCGGTGAAGAGCGCGGCCGCCGACGCCCCCGAGGGTGTCCCCTGGTTGGGCGAGATCGACGCGGTGACCATCGCAACGCCGCCCGCCACCCACCATTCGCTCGCCTTGGCGTACCTGAAGGCCGGCAAGGACGTGCTCGTCGAAAAGCCGATGGCACTCACAGTGGACGACGCCCGCGAGCTCGTCGAGGTGGCGGAGAGTGCCGGCCGGATGCTCGCTGTCGTGCACAACTTCCAGTTCGCGCGTTCCGTGGTCCGGCTGCGTCGGATGCTTGCTGAGGGCCGGCTCGGCGAGGTCCGCGCGGTGTGGGGTGCTCAGCTGTCCAATCCTCAGCGCAGGCTGCCCGAGTGGTACGAATCGCTTCCGCTCGGTCTGTTCTTCGATGAGTCCCCGCACTTCTTTTATCTGGTTCGGAGCGTGGTTGGGACCGAGCCCGAGCTCGAGCTGGCGCATCTCGTGCCGAGCCGGACGGGGGGACACACCCCAGCCGCCATCACCCTCGTGATGAGAGCCGGCGAGGTTCCGGTGCAGATCTCGATGAACTTCGAAGCTCCCGTGAGTGAATGGCTTCTGACTGTTCTCGGCTCACGCGGCCTCGCGGTGGTGGACGTCTTCCGAGACGTCCTTGTGCTCGTGCCCAACGATCGCGAGCACCTGGCTCGCCACATCCTCACGACCACCGCAAGCGCGGTCGGCAGTCACTTGATCGGCGTCGCCGGCTCGGGCATCAGGCTTGCGCTCGGGCGCCTTGCGTATGGAAACGACATAGTGATGGAGCGCTTCGCGGAAGCCTGCAGGACCAGGATTGCTCCGAAGGGAATCTCGGCCCGCGATGGTGTGGAGGTCGTGCGCCTTCAACGTGCAGTCCTCGATCGGGTCAACGCGCCGGCGCCCTGACCGCGTGCGAATCCTGCTCGCGAGCAACTACTACCCCGAGCACATGGGCGGGATAGAAACGGTCGCCGCATCCCTTGCTTCCGGCTACCGCCTCCGCGGTCATGATGTCCGCTGGATCGCGGGGGACATTCACGAGCGACCTCACCGCGGTCACGCAGACGACGTGCCGGTAAGAGTTTGGAACGGGATCGAGGGCTTGGGCTTTCCGTATCCACTGCCAGGACCCTCGGGTGTCGTGAGGATCCGGCAGGAGGTCGCTTGGTCCCAGGTCGTCCACCTTCACGATTGTCTGTACCCCGCAAACATCGCTGCTTTCAGGGCCGCCCGCCGTGCGCGCCGTCCTGTCCTGCTGACTCAGCATGTGGCCGAAGTGCCTTATCCCAACCCGCTGATCCGCGCCCTGCAGTCGTTGGCCTACGCCAGCATCGGCAAGGCGGTGCTATCGCGCGCGGACCAGGTTGTCTTCGTGAGCGAACAGGTGCGGCTGTCGTTCGAGCCCCGAGTGCACTTTCGCAAGACCCCGCTGGTAATCGAGAACGGTGTGGATGCGCAGCTGTTCCGGCCCGCGTCGCCGGCGGAACGCGAGGCGTTTCGAAGCCGGCTCGGAGCCAGCGTGTCACAACCCCTGCTACTTTTCGTGGGCCGATTCGTGGAGAAGAAGGGGGTACGCTTTCTGCGACCACTGATAGAAGCGACCCCGCAATGCGCGTGGCTGATGATCGGGCGCGCGGGAGATGTCGATCCTTCGACGTGGCACCTGCCAAACCTCCGCGTGATCGCTCAGCTCACCCCAGCGCAGCTGCGCGAGCATTACGCCGCGGCCGACCTTCTGGTGCTTCCGTCAAGCGGCGAGGGATTCCCGGTCGTGGCTCAGGAGGCGATGGCGTGTGGCACGCCTGCCCTGCTCTCTGAACAGACCGCGGCGGGCGTGCCTGCGATTCGTGATGTTGTATTCACGACCACATTGACCAGGGAGAACCTGCTAACTGCGCTCGAGGGAGCAGTCGCCGCGGTCGCTTCTAATGAAGGATTGCGCGATCGCGTTGCGGCACTCGCTCGCGAGCGCTGGCGACCCGAAAGTGTCGTGATCCGCTACGAAGCGCAGTTGGAGGCACTGCTGCGCTGAACCGCAACCTCCTCGTCCGCTTTCTTCACGAATACCCGTTCCAACCTGCCACTGCCCTGTGGCGGGCGGTCGAAGTTGATCAGCTGGTGAACAATGGTCTACCCGAAGGCCGCGGCCTTGACCTCGGCTGTGGAGACGGGCTGCTCACCCGCATCGTCCTGCAGGCAGCCGGGCCGCGCGAGATGATCGGAATCGATCCCGATCCAGCCGAGGCAGCGCAGGCGGTACAGCTTGGGATCTATTCGGCCGTGCATGCCGTCGGGGGCGACCAGGTGCCCGAACGCGACGCCGGCTTCGACTGGGTTCTCTCCAATTCCGTGCTCGAGCACATCGAGCAAATCGAGCCTGTGCTTGCTGAAGTTGCGCGGTTGCTGCGGCCCGGCGGGAAATTCGTTTTCACGGTGCCCGGGCCGGAATTCCATGCCTGCTTGCGTGGTCCGCTGCTGCCAGGGACGTCTCGCGCCGACTACCTTCGCCACCTCGATGACCGGCTCGCCCACCATCGTTACTGGGGCCCCGCGGAATGGCAGTCGGCTTTGGTTCCCCATGGCATGCACGTCGTCAGCGGCGTCGGTTACCTCGATGCTGCGCAGGCGCAGCGTTGGGAATCGATCTCTCGTGTCACGGCCGGTGTCCTCTATGGTCTGGCCGATCGACGCCGGCAGCCGATCGAAATCCAGCGTGGGCTTGGCTTGCGCAAACCTGGCCGGCGCATGCCGTTGCGACTTGCACGAATGCTGGCCAACGTATTGTCTGCAGGCCTTAACGGCCCGCCGGCAGGAGAGTCATCAATCAGTCGCGATCACGCACCGAAATTCGGTTGCTACTTGATCACCGCCATCAAGGCCGAGAGCGTCGCCGCCTGGTAGAGCCCGGCCATGCGCAGATCGTCGCCTCTAGTAGATCGGGCTCTCCAGAGTGACCGCTTCCAGCCATTTGCGGCAGGAGGTGAGAAAGCGAGCCGCCTGCAATCCGTCGAGCACGCGGTGGTCGAACGAGAAGCAGAGGTACATCATCGGTTTGATTCCGATCATCCCGTTGATCGCCACGGGCCGCTCGACGATAGCTTCCATCGTCAGGATGCCTGCCTGTCCGGGATTGATCACCGAGTAGCTGAAGAGCGTTCCGAACGTTCCGGAGTTGTTCACAGTGAAAGTCGCGCCCGCCAGGTCGTCAGCTTTCAGCTGCTTGTTGCGAGCGCGGGTGGCGACATCGTTGATCGAGCGCGCCAGGCCTGCGAGCGACAGTCCATCTGCACGGCGGATGACGGGCACGATCAGCGTGTCCTCCAGGCCAACGGAGATCCCGAGGTTGAGATCGCGGTGGATGATGATCTCGGTCTCGTTGAAGGTCGCGTTGACCTGGGGATGCTCGCGCAGGGCCGAGGCCGTCGCCGCGACCACGTAGGGCAGATACGTCAGCGAGAAGCCTTCTTGTTTCTGGAACGCCGCCTTGTTCGCGGCGCGGTTGGCGACCACACCGGACATGTCGGCCTCCTGCGTCTGCCAGGCGTGGGGGATGGTGGTCTTGGAGCGGACCATGTTCTCGGCAATGAGGCGGCGCACCCGCGTCAGCGGGACGACCTGGTCGCCCTCTCCGGGCTTTACCGCGGCCGGCGCAGCAGGGGCCGCCTTCGGCCGGGCGGCAAACTCCTGAACGTCCTTCTTGGTCACCCGGCCACCGATGCCTGAGCCGGGGACCTTGGAGAGGTCGACCTTCAGCTCAGACGCCTGCATCTGCACAGCGGGCGAGTAGCGGTGCTCGCCACTCTCGAGCTTGGTCAACGGCGCTTCAGCCTGCGGCGCGGCAACCGCGGGAGCAGGCGCCGCCTCTGTTTCAGCCTTTGGCGCGGCAGCCGCGGGAGCAGGCGCTGCCTCTGACGCAGCCCTTGGCGCGGCGACGGCGGGAGCAGGCCCCGGTGCTTCCGGCGAGGCCGTCTTCGTTCCATTCGATGAGTCCGGTCCATCGCCGCCGACCTCGACGACCGCGATCTCCGCTCCCGCCTGCACCGTCTCGCCTTCTTTGGCCAGGATCTCGCGCAGGATGCCGGTCACGGGCGCCGGCACTTCGGCGTTGACCTTGTCGGTGTCGACCTCGAGCATCGGCTCGAACTCGACCACCTTGTCACCCGGCTTGACCAGCCACTTGGAGATCGTCCCTTCGTGGACCGACTCTCCAAGCTGCGGCATCACGACGCGGGTGGTTTTAGGCATCAGTACTCGGCGAGGTCCTTCAGTGCTTTGGTGATTTTTGCGGGGGTCGGCATGAAGTACTCCTCCATCGGGATCGCGTAAGGCATGGAGGGCACGTCAAGGCCGCCGAATCTCTTCACCGGCGCGTCGAGCCAGCTCCATGCCTCGTCGGCGATCAGAGCCGCGACCTCGGAACCGACCGAGATGCTGAAGTTGTCCTCGTAGAGGACAAGGCATTTGCCAGTCTTGCGCGCCGAGGCGATGATGGCCTCCTTGTCGAGCGGATAAACGGTGCGCAGATCGATGATCTCGACGCTGACCCCATCCGCTTCGAGATTTTTCGCCGCCTCGTTCGCGTAGTGGACCATCAGCCCGTAACAGAAGACTGAGATGTCGGTTCCCTCGCGAAAAGTTCGCGCCTTCTGCAGCGGGATGATGTACTCGCCTTTCGGCACCGGCTCCTTGAACATCCGGTACAGGCGCTTGTGCTCGAAGAAGAGCACAGGGTCTGGGTCGCGGATCGCGGCGAGGAGCAGGCCTTTCGCCTCATACGGGCCGGATGGGATCACGATCTTCAAACCCGGCGTGGCGAACCGCGCCTCGATCGACTGGGAGTGGTACAGGGCACCGTGCGCGTGGCCACCCATCGGTGCGCGCACCACCAACGGCACCGACCAGTCGCCGTCGCTGCGGTAGCGGTACTTCGCGATCTCGTTCGTGATCGAGTTGAACGCCATGTGCGCGAAGTCGGTGAACTGCATCTCGGCCACCGGCCGCTTGCCCGCGATCGCCAGGCCGAGCGCAACGCCGGCGATCGATGACTCGGCCAGTGGTGTGTCGATGACTCGGGCTTCGCCGAACTTGGCATACAGGCCGTCGGTGACAAGAAACACGCCGCCCTTCTTGCCGACATCCTCGCCCATCACCATCACGCGCTCGTCGCGCTCCATCTCTTCGGTGAGGGCTGATCTGAGCGCAGCCACCATGTTCATGTCTTCGGTCTCCACGCCTGGAGCAGGGTCCATCGCCTCGGGAGCGCCGACGCCGTACACATTGGTGAGCGCGTCTTCCGGGGCGGGGTCGGCCGACTCCATCCCCTCCTTCGTCGCCTTGGCGACCTCGTCCTTGACGCGCTCCTCGTACTCGGTGATTTCCTTCGCCGTCATCACGCCCTCGTCGAGAAGCCGCTTTCGGAAGCGCTCTACGCAGTCGTTCTGCGCGAGCCGGTCGATCTCCTCCTGCGCCCGATACCGCCTCTGGTCGTCCTCGGACGAGTGCGCACCCAGCCGGTCGACAAGGCACTCGATGAGAGTTGGGCCGTGCCCGGCGCGGGCGCGAGCGATCGCTTCCTTGGAGACGAAGTACGCGGTGACCGGGTCTCTCCCGTCGAGCGTCACGCCAGGGAACCCGTATCCCGCCGCGCGCTGCGCGACGTGCTCGATCGCGTATTCCTTGCTGAACGGGGTGGAGATCGCGAAGCCGTTGTTCTCGCAGACGAACACTTCTGGCAGCTTGTAGATCGCGGCAAAGTTGAACGCCTCGTGCGCATCGCCTTCAGAGCCGGCGCCCTCGCCGTAGCAGGTGAGCAGGACCTTGTCGGTGCCGTCCATCTTCAGCGCATAAGCGACACCCGCGCCGCGCACCATCTGAGTCGCAACCGGCGACCCTCCGGAGGTGATGTTCAGGCGTGAATCCGAAAAGTGGCCGGGAGTCTGCTTGCCTCCTGAGGCGGGGTCCGCCTTCTTGGCGAGCACCGCGAGCATGAGGTCGAGCGGAGTCATGCCCATGCGCATGCAAAGGACTACGTCGCGGTAGTAAGGCGCGAGCCAGTCGTACTTGGGCTTCAGGGGCCAGCCGATGCCGATCTGGGCGGCCTCATGGCCGGCGCACGAGATGATGAACGGCGCCCTGCCCTGGCGGTTCAGGACCTGGAAGCGATAGTCCACCTGGCGGCCGAGCAGCATGTAGTTGAACCACTGTTTGAGCGTCTTCTCGTCGAGGTCGGTGTCACGCCACGCAACAGGTTCCTGGAAGCGCCAGTCAGGGCTGAAGGTCGGGCCGGTCGGGCCCTTGGTTTTGACGGTTTGTGCCACTTGGTCCTAAATATGAATGGCGTGGCCGTCGACGGCCAACGCTGCCTCCATGACCGCCTCGCTGAGCGTGGGGTGAGGGTGGATGTTACGACCGAGCTCCCAGGCATCGCCCTGGAACAGCTGCGCCAGCGCCGGCTCGGCGATGAGCTCCGTCGCATTCGCCCCGACGATGTGCGTGCCAAGCATCTGGCCGGTCTGGGCGTCGGCGACGATCTTGACGAAGCCGCCAGTCTCGCCGTGGATGATCGCGCGGCCGAGCGCTGTGAACGGGAACTTGCCGACACGCACCTCGCGTCCCTTCTCGACAGCCTGCTTCTCGGTCAGGCCGACCGAGGCAATCTGCGGATGCGAGTAGGTGCAGCGCGTGACGAGCTCCTGATCCATCGGCGCCACGCGCTTCCCGGCGATGTCCTCCACCGCGGTCATTCCCTCGTGAGCGGCGGCATGCGCGAGCAGGTAGCCGCCGACCACGTCGCCGATCGCGTGCACCGATTCGTTTGACGTACGCATCCACTCATCGACTTTGATGAACCCGTTCGGATGCAGGGTCACGCCGACCTTGTCCAGGCCGATGTCTTTCGAACGCGGTGAGCGGCCGACGGCGACGAGGAGCTGGTGCGCCCAGACCTCGCCCTGGTCGGTGTCCACACTCACACCGTCGCGCGCCTTCTTCGCGCCCTTGACCTTCACGCCCAGCCTGCAGTCGATGCCGGCTTTTTTGAATGCGGTGAGCATCTCTTTCGAGATCTCCTCGTCCTCGAGCGGCACCAGCCGGTCGAGCGCCTCGAGCACCGTGACTTTGACCCCGAGCTCGTTGTAGAGAGTTGCGAACTCGACACCGACCGCGCCGGCACCGATGATGCAGATCGTTTCGGGGACGGAGGCGGCGAGCGTCGCGTGGTCGGACGAGATGATGAATTTGCCGTCGAACTCGAGCCCCGGCAGCGTCCTGACGGTTGAGCCGGTGGCGACGATGAGGTGCTTGGCCTTCACCTGCGTCGCGCCGACCTCCAGCGTGGTGGCGTCACGCACGCGGCCGCTGCCAGGCACGACCTCGATCTTGTTTTTCTTCATGAGGTACTGGACGCCTTTATAGAGCTGGCTGACTACCCCGTCCCGACGGGCGGCGATACGCGCGTAGTCAAAGTGCACCTTGTCGGCGTTGACCCCGAACTCGGGGCCGCGGGCGGATACTCGGTGGTAGAGCTCAGAGGACTCGAGCAAGGCCTTGGTCGGGATGCAGCCGACGTGCAGGCAGGTGCCGCCGAGCTTGTCCGCCTCGACCAGGGCAACCTTCAAGCCAAGCTGGGAAGCTCGGATCGCCGCGGGGTAACCGCCCATCCCACCGCCGAGGATCGCCACGTCGAAATCGGTCACGGCCACACTTCAAAGGATAGTTGGCTGCGTCGACAGGCCTGGTCGCTTCAGGGACAGTGCGCCAGACGAAGGTTCTTCTCCGCGATGTCGAAGTCGCTCCGATCGGTGACCGGAAGCGCGGCGACGGGATCGCCGTAGCGATCGATGGCGCGGTAGTAGAGCGCAGGGATTCTGACCGCCGGCATCACCAACGGGTCAGCCCATCCTTCCGGGTCCAGGCAGGGATCTTGGCGCATGTGGTTCAGGGCTTGGAGGTCGGCGACCTGCCGCTGCATCTGGGCTGTCTTCGCCACCGTGTACTCGAACAGGAGCACGCTGCTGTTGAAGCAGGCGAGGAAGAGGCAGGCGACGATGATGAGCCGCCAGGTGCCTCGCCACGGCAGATCTCTGGCGGCGCCGGACAGGAGGAGCAGCCAGAAGACGGCGCCCACGTACACGTAGCGTGAGGCGCCGGACTGCTGGTAGCCGAACTGTGCGCGGGCGACGCCTGTGACCAGGTAGAAGGTGAGGAGCCCCGCGGCGATGCCGAGCGCGAAAGGCTCAACGCCACGGCGCCGCCACGTCCATCCGACCGCGATTCCGGCGAGCACGAGCATGATCGGCGCAAACCAGCCGCCTTCTCCGATCAGTCCCGCCGCGGCCGAACCGAGACCCCACAGGAGATAGAAGGGCATGACCAGCAGGTTGGCCGCCGAGGGACCGGGGCCCGGATCGTGCTCCGAGCCGCTGCGCGCGAAAGCCAGGTACCACGCCGCGAAGGCGATGGCCGTCGGCAGGAGCCACGCCAGGTCGCGCCGCCGTTCGCGAACCAAGACGAGCTGCACCGCGACGGCCACCAGGAAGAAAAGGCCGACGGCCGAAAACATGAGGGACACGGTCAGCAGGAGAGCTGTAAGGAGGAGGCGCCGCGTGCTCCTCGGGCCTTCCAGTACGACGAGCGCTCCGAGGCCACATGCGACCGATGCGACGAACATCGTCTGAAACGCCCACAGGATGTCCTCCCAGCCGGCACCGAGCACCAGCAAGAGAGCCGCTGCAGCGATGCCGATCAGGTCTCCTGCCCGCCGCCGCACCAGCTCGAAGAGGAGTACCACGTTTGCGGCATGCAGCGCGAGCAGAACCGCCATGTACGGGACGTAGCTGTGCAGGCCGACGGTCGCCAGGAGGATGGAGTAGAGGAGCCGGTGAAGTATCGCCGGATGCACGTTGTGAGGCTCGAGATAGCTGGTCCACGTCCAGTCAGGCGAGTTCAGGATGTAGGTCCACTCGTCGAAGTAGAAGGTGTAGGTCCGCGACAGCCACAGGATCACGGCGGCGACGACGATCGCGGCCGCGCTGACGATCAGCCGGGCGTGCGGGATGGGCACCTGCGACGCGGTCATGCCGGCGCGGCCAACGGCCTTGGCGTGCGAACCGTGGCGGGGAGGCAGAGCATCACCCACCAAACGGCGATCGCGACGAGCGCCGGGGCTGGGGTGAGCGGCCAGGCCACCTCTAGGGCAAGCGCGATCACGAGCAACCCCCATCGTTGCCAGGCGGGAGGCTTGTCACGCCAGAAGAGCCACGCGGCGACCAGCAGGATCGTGAAGTCCTGGAGGTGCGAGTAAGACGCGCTGAGGACGGACGTTACGAGGCCAAGCGCAATCAGCCTGCCGAGGCTGGCGTGGCGGTTCAAGTAGGCGGCGACGAGCCCGGCGACAATCACGACACCCTGCGCGAGAGAGGTCTGCCAGCCCGGGCCGAGGAGGACCGCGATGGTGAAGAATCGGTTGTTCACATCCTGTGCCTCGAGCGCGAGCAGGCCGCGATATTCGCCAAGCTCATCGCCGCCCAACATCAGTAATGAAAGGCCGGTCAGGATCGCCGCCGGCACCGCGAATCCGGCCACGATGCGCCAGCGTCCCGCGAGCAAGAGCACCACGGGCAAGACCAGTGCAAGCTGCGGCTTGAGGGTGGACGCGGCGAGGACCACGCCCGCGAGGTAAGGCTTCCCTGCCTCGGCAAGCTTCCAGCAGCCGGCCACCGCAAGGAGCACAAACAGGACCGGCTGGCCGAGGCTCAATCCATAGAGAACGGGATACCAGGCCAGGGCGGCGAGCAGCCACAAGGCGCGCTTCCAGCCACTGCCCGGCGCAGCGAGCCACCAGGCCGCTACAAGGGCGACCACGGAGAGAGCGAACCATAAGTAGAAGGCCCCGGCCGGGCCCAACACGCTCAGCGGCAGCGCCAGCCAGGCCAGGGGCGGCGGTGAGATAAACCACTGGCCGTCGTTGAACACGACGCCGGGCCGAACCTGTTCAAAGAGCTGGCGCTGAAGCGTGAGGGAGTAGAGGTGGTTCCATCCGTGCTCGATGCCGATCCGGGCCGCGATGTAATTCAGGGTCAGGTCGCTTGCCAGCGGACTGCGGAGCACAGGCTGCATGACCCAGTACCCGGTGACAGCAGTGGTGAGGACGAGGAACCACGCGAGGCCGGCGGCGCCGGCGTTTTGGAGCGCTCGCGCGTCCAGCCGCGCCAGGGTTTTAGCCGCGCTCGGCGAGCGGCACGGGCTTGCGAGGTTCGGGCCCGATGTACTCCGACTGTGGGCGGATGAGGCGGTTGTTGGCACTCTGCTCCAGAACATGTGCCGACCAGCCCGCCACGCGCGCGACGGCAAAAGTGGGCGGGAAGTATTCCTTTGGCAAGCCGATGGCCTGCAGCACTCCAGCCGAGTAGAACTCGACGTTGGTCGCTTGCGGCCGTTCCGGGTGCTCCTCATGAAGGATTTGCAGTGCGGTCTCCTCGACCTTGGAAGCAAGCTCGTAGAACTTGGGGTTGAGCCGGGCGCACATTTCCTTGAGGATCCTCGCGCGCGGGTCGTATGTCCGGTAGACCCGATGGCCGAAGCCCATGAAGCGAACCTTCTGCTTGCGCGCGTCGCGCAACCAGCGCTCTGCGTTGTCCGCGGTGCCGATCTTCTCGAGCTGGTCCATCACCGCCGAAGGCGCTCCACCATGGGCAGGGCCTTTGAGCGCGCCGATCGCGCCGACAAGGCACGAGGCGAGGTCGGAATCCGTCGATGCGATCACGCGAGCTGTGAAGGTCGAAGCATTCATGCCGTGGTCCGCGAGTAGGACCAGGTACGTGTTCAGAGCGTGCACGTGCTCCGGGCGCGACTCCTTGCCGTTGAGCATGTACAGGTAGTTGGCGGCATGGCCCAGGTCAGTGCGAGCTTTCACGGGTTCCAGGCCCAGCTGCCGGCGGTGAAACATCGCGAGGATGGTCGGGAACGAGGCAGTTGCATGGATGGCAAGCGGGACGCTCGGCTTCTCCAGCTTGTGTTCGACTCCCTGCACTGAAACGACGCTCCTCAGGACGTCCATTGGGTCTGTGTCTTTCGGCAGCGCGTCGAGAGTGATCGTGGCGGCTTGCGTCAGTGCGCGTGAGCTCGCGAGCTCCAGGGCCAAGGCGTCCAGCTCGGCATGCGTTGGCAGGCGGCCGTTCCAGAGGAGATAGGCAACCTCTTCGAAGGACATCTGCTCCGCGAGGTCGGCGATGACGTAGCCCTGGTAGACGAGCCGTCCGTTGGCGCCATCCACCATCGAGATCTCCGTCTGCGCGGCGACGATGCCCTCGAGGCCCGGGACGTAGGTGCTGCTCACAACCGTGCAGTCTCCGCGATCCGACGCATGTTTCGCGCCGGAGAAGGCCGCTTAGTCGCCTGATTACGCACCGCTGGCGTCACACGTGCGGAATCCGGGTTATTCATACGCACCGCTGGCGCCACACGTGCGGAATCCGCGATGCAAAGGAGTGTCGGTGGCTCGACACTTAACGTTTGGCGAGCTGCAAGGGCTTGGTCCCTGGCTGTGGGCCGGTCCACACCGAGGCCGGCCGGATGATGCGCAGGTCGGACAGGGACTCCAGCACGTGGGCGGTCCAGCCCGCCACACGAGAGGTGGCGAAGAGACAGGTGAAGATCTCCTTCGGGATCCCGGCACCGGTCAGCACAACCGACGCCCAGAAGTCGACGTTGGTCGCGTTGGGCCGCTCCGGGTGCGCTTCGTGAAGGATCTGAAGCGCGAGCTCTTCGGTGCGCACAGCGGTGCGATGGAGCTCCGGAGCCGCGGCCTTAGCCATCTCCCGAAGGATCTTGGCGCGCGGGTCGTAGGTTCTGTAGACGCGGTGCCCGAATCCAGAGAACCTCTCGTGCCGCGCGTGGGCCTCGTGCAGCCATTTGTCCGCGTTTTCGGCTGAGCCGATCTTGTCGAGCATCGTGCGCGCGTCGTAAGTGGCACGCCCGTGAGCTGGCCCGCTCAATGCGCCGATGGCGCCGACGACGGCCGACGTCAGGTTGCTTCCAGTCGAGGCCACCACTCGGGCGGCGAAAGTCGAAGCGTTGAGTCCGTGATCCGCAAGCAGCACCAGGTAGGAGTCGACCCGGTGCACTGCGTCTGAGTCGGGCTCCTTGCCCTCCATCATCCACAGCACGTTGGCCGCGTGCGAAAGATCATCGCGCGGCTCGACGATGTCCTTACCCTGCCGCCGGCGATACGTCGCCCCGACGATCGTCGGGAAAACGGCGGTCAACGCGATCGCTTCTTCGAGCGTCGGTTTGACCAGCGTCTTGGCCGCCCCTTGCGCGGAGACCACTGTGCGCAAGACGTCCATTGGTTCGGTCGCCGGGTCCATTGCCAGCTGCGTGGCCTTCGCTGCCTTGTTGAGGTGGCGTCCAGCGGCAAGCTGCTTGTGCAGCTCATCGAGCTGCGACTCGTTGGGAAGATTGCCATGCCACAGGAGGTACGCGACCTCCTCGTAGGTCACGACGGGCGCGAGGTCTTCGATGAGGTAGCCGCCGCGATAGATCAGCCGACCGTTGGCGCCGTCAACCTCGCTGATCGCTGTCTCGGCGGCAACCACACCTTCCAGCCCAGGGCTGAACTCCGACACGATTTGTAAGTGTAGAGAGAGCCGATTGGTGACCGTGCCCTCTGCCGTGAGCTATCTGATCATGCGGCAGGGGCCGCCTGCCGGGGCGGCCGCAAAAAACTGCCGATTCCGTCCTTTTGGCGCCAACGGGGCGTCTGAACCGCCCACATTCCGTCCCGCCGGCGCCACCGGACGAATGGAATCACCCGGCTGAGTCTCTACAGTGACGCCAATCGTGGATCGACAGATCCGAAGCCGGAGCGCCGACCCAGGTGCGCCGACCGCCGCCATGGGCCCGGGCCGGATCTGGTACCTGCTGGCGCCGGCCGCAGCCGTGCTTGCGCTGATTCCGGTCGCGGTCCTGGTGCACCACCCGATGGACTTCGGACTTGCGTATCAGGGCGGCCAGGAGGCATGGTCAAGCGGCCACCCCGAACGCGTCTTGACCTGGACCGCGACCCCTTTCTTCGCCCTGGTGATGGCGGCGATCACCCGCGCCGCACGTCTGGACGTGGCGACGACGGCCATGATGACCGTCAACCTGGCGGCCTGGGGCGGCCTCCTCCTCTCTGTATGGAGCCGCCTTCTCGGTCGGGCGCCCTCCGCGCTGTGGTGGGGAACCCTGGTGGCCGCTGCCGTCTTCGCGCCCGCGATCACGACCATCTTCTGGATGCAGCCCAATCTGATCCTTCTAGCGCTGGCACTCGGTGGGATTGCGCTGGCAGACCGCCGCGCCCGCACCGCGGGCCTGTTGATCGGCCTGGCACTGGCGCTGAAGCCGATCGCGATCCTGCTTCCTGTCGCGTTGCTGGTGCGCCGGGAGTCGCGCCAAGCGGCGCTCTGGGCGATTGGAGTCGCGGCAGTGCTGAGCGCCATCGGCCTTGCGTTCCTGGCCTGGCGCGGAGGCGACCTCTCCATCGCAAACCCGATCGGGTACGCAGCCCAGTTCGGGACCAAGGGGGGCGGACCGATCGTCGCCTGCGTGGCTCAGAACTATTCACCGATGGCTCTGCTGTGCAGATTCGGTGTGCATTCCTCGACTGCATTGACAGTTGCAGTCGCCGCCGGGGTGCTTGTCCTCGGCTGGTTGGCGGTACAGAGACTGCGCAGCGTGCCGAACGCCAGGTGGGACCTGGTCGCGGTTGCATTCGCCCTGTCACCGATGCTCGGCCCGATCGGATGGGCCATGTACCAGGTGCTTCTCGCGCCGCTGATGCTCCTGCTCGCTTATGAGTTTTGGGCCGAGCGTGCGCCAATCTTCCTGTGGCTGAACCTGGGGCTCGTGTACTTGATGACAATGCTGGTCTGGGATCCACTCGAGTCTCTCGCCCAGACTCCGGTGATGGTGCTGGTGGTGTCCTACACGATCGGACAGTTCGCCCAGTATTTCCTGATTCTTCTGTGGTTCCAATGGATGCGAGTGCGATCCGCGCGCCTCCAGGCCGCGTGAGTATGGCGGCGGGCGAAGGTCGGACGACTCGCATGACCGGGCCTTACGAATACGAGTGCGTCGGAGGAAAGCTGACCTTCCATTCAGGGTAGTCATCGGGGCCTCGACGTTTTATCAGGATCCCAAAGCCGGATCAAATTCGCTTGAGGTGCGGTAGGGTTGTTCCTTACTACAGCGCGGAGGCACCACATGTCATCTCTACGTCCTGCAACGATCGTCGCAACGTTGTTCCAGATGCTCGAGGAGGCGCTGAGCGCGCCTGTGGAGGCAGCTGGGCCGTCCTGCTCGTGCTTGAGGTGCGAGGAGGCCTGGAACCGGAACCACACAACGAACCGGATCTCGCCTCGGGCCGACGTCGGCCTGGGCTTGCGCCGAGTGAATCCGGGCTAAGTTTCACTCTCGGAAGTCAAGGAGCTCTGGGGCGCCCCTTTTCTCCGCCGCTTCGGCGGAGACACGACCAGTTGGACCCTTTTGCGGTATCCATGGCCCGGGCCTCAACCGGCATTCGCGGCAGGCCGTGACCTAGGGCGGACGCGATCACGCGCCCGCGAAATGGTGATCGCTCAGGATCGGGCGCGGGATTCCGTGAACTTGCTGGATGCTGCGACCGCCGCTCCGAAGATGGCCAGACCAGCGATTGTCCACAAGCCGGAAAATGGGAGAGCACAAGGGCTGTTCACGAAAGCTTCGAGTGCCAGTCCAGCCAGGGCGACGGTACCCCAAAGCCGTTGCTCGATCGCTTTCAGCATCAACACCAAGGTCAGAGGCAGAAGCGGGAGAAACTGGTACGTGTACACGTCGCCTGGAATCAGTGCGCCAAGGCTGAACGCCAAAGACATTGAATATGGCTGGGCCCATCCGCTCCGACGGGCGGCCCACAGCGTGGCGACAACAATCGCTGCGATAGTCGCGTAGGTCAGGATGCTCGCCAGCCACGGCAGACGCCAAGGAACAAGCGTGACGTTGGTGAAGACACCACCGGAGGCGCTCAACACTGAATAGCTGTGCCCGCCGATCAGTCGCGAGAACAGCAGAGGCGTGGAATTCTGGAAGCAGTCGCCGGTCGAGCCCTCGACTCCTGATCCGATCGGCAGCAGAATCTTGGTCACATACAGGACAGAGCTGCCGAACGGGATGAACGAAATTGCGAGCACGGTCCCGGCAACGCCGACAAGCGCGGCGGTGAACCGCGACCAATAGCGTGGCATCACAGACAACATCAATGCGGCGGGATAGAACTTGATCGAAGTTCCAATGCCCGAGAGTGCTCCAGCCAAGACGGGATGTCGTCGCACAGCAAGCATTGCGGCACCGGCGCACAACAAAATTGGTCCGCCCCGCTGACCGAGCCGAACATCCTCAAAGATGGGGGTGAACAACAGGACGATGAGCACGTAAACCGGAAGCGTCCATCCGAATCGCTCTCTGATGGCGCGATACAGCAAAAACAAACCGACGGCGGACATCAACGCATTTGTCAGCACCCACAGCCACGCATCCAGAGGCGGAGGCACCAGCGAGAAGGGAACTGCAAGCAGGATCTGCGGTGGTGGCCAGGTGATGGTCCACGTGTAGCCGGTGGCAATCAGAGCCACGGAGTGGGAGTAGATCGCTCCTGGGTTCGAGAGAGCCTGACGGCCGCTCTCAATGAATTGGTACACGTCCGCTCCCTCAGGAAGAAATACGGGCGCATCAGCCAGGACACGCCTGATCGCTGTTATCCCGACGAGAGTCCAAAGCAAGCGTGAGTCGCCGAGAACATTGGCGGCAGCCGCCCTGAGCCGGCTGCCGAAGCCGACGGGCGAGCTCTCTAGCGTCTGCATCCCGTTGCTGTCCGGTGTGTCAGCTTCCGCGGGGATGATCGGAGTCGCCATGGTGTGAGGGCGTACAGCTTGACACCAGGGCCGAGATTGATCGCTCCTTAGGCCGAGAGTCGTTTGCCCTAGCAGGGCCTACAGTGAGATCAGACCATTCCCAGTTCCCAGCGCGCTTCTTCGGTCATGCGCTCTGGGGACCAGACCGGCTCGTAGACGATGTCGACTCCCGCGTCCTGGATGCCGGGAAGCGTGAGCAGGTGGTCGCGCACATCTGACATCACCTCGGCGGCCATCGGGCAGCCGAGCGCGGTGAGCGTCATCTTGATGTCGACGCGAGCGGGCTTGATCGCGATGTCGTAGATCAGGCCGAGGTCGACGATGTTGACCGGGATCTCCGGGTCGAAGCACTCGCGAAGGACCTCGATCACGTCCTCGGGCTTGACCGTCGCATCGGGAGCGACCTCTGTCGTGGGGGCGAATGGGCTCATGGCGTCTCCAATGGCAGGCCGGCGTCCTTCCATGCCTTCGTTCCGCCGCGGAAGTTGACGACGTCCTTGACGCCGAGGGCGACGGCCATCTCAGACGCCACCGCCGAGCGTTCGCCCATCGCGCACACGAAGATCGTGCGGTCGTTGAACTTCTGCGCGGTCGGGTTGGCCAGCAGCGTGTTGAGCACGACGTGCCGCGCCCCGGGCACATGGCCCTTGTTCCATTCCCAGTCCTCGCGGACGTCGACAACGTCATAGCCCTCGTCGATCAGCTTCCTGACGTCGTCGAGCTTCAAGTCGCGGAATGCCGATTGCTGTTGCTGTTCGGTCATGTCAGTCTCCTATTCCTCATCCTCTTCGTTGGCAGCCAAACCGTAAGCCCCCACCTTCAGCACCTTCAATGAGAGAAGGGCGCACTTGATTCGCGCGGGGGAGATGTCGATGCCGAGCTCTCCGAGCACGTCAGCTTTGCCGATCTTCTTCGCGTCTTCGAGGGGCAGTCCTTTGAGCCTTTCCGTCAGGAGCGAGGCAGAGGCCTGCGAGATCGCGCATCCGCGGCCGTGGAACCTGATGTCCTCGATCACGCCGTCCTTGATCTGGAAGTCCATTCCGATCACGTCGCCGCAGAGTGGGTTGTCCTCCTCGTGGCTGATGTCCGGGTGCTCGAGGCGCCCGAAGTTCCTCGGGTTCTTGTAGTGGTCGAGGATGTACTCCCGATAAAACTGGTCGTCAGCTGCCGTGCTTCTCATTTGAATATCCGCTGAGCCTCTTGGATAGAACTGACGAGCCGGTCGACTTCATCCTTCTGCGTATACACGTAGAAAGATGCCCGGGCGGTGGCCGCGACGTCGAGGCGAGTCATCAGAGGCATCGCGCAGTGGTGTCCGGCCCGCAGGCACACCTGGTCGCGGTCGGCGATGGTCGCTAGGTCGTGAGGGTGAATTCCCTTCAACGTGAAGGAAATGACGCCCGCGCGGCGAGAGGGAGGAGGGCCGTACAGGGTGAGACCCTCGATGTCGCTCAGCGCCTCATAGGCGTATTCGGTGATCTCGCGTTCGTGCGAGCGAACAGCGTCCATCCCGAGCCCGGTTAGATAGTCGACCGCGGCCCCGAGGCCGATGACCTCGGCGATGGCCTGCGTGCCGGCTTCGAACTTCCAGGGCAGGTCGTGGTAAGTGGTGCCCTCGACGCGGACCGCCTTGATCATGTCGCCGCCCGACATGAACGGATCCATCGTCTCGAGGAGCTCGCGGCGGCCGTACAGGATGCCCGCGCCGGTCGGCCCCAGCATCTTGTGTCCGCTGAACGCGTAGAAATCACAGCCCAGCGCGCGCACGTCCACGCCCTGGTGCGGGGCTCCCTGGGCGCCGTCCACCAGCACTGTCGCGCCGGCGGTCTTCGCTGCAGCGACCATCTCCTGGGCGGGGTTGATGGTGCCGAGGGCGTTGCTCACCTGGCCGAAGGCGACGAGCTTCGGCGACCGCTCGAGGAGCTTGCGGAACTGGTCAAGGCGCAGCTCGCCGCGCTCGTCGATGTCGACGTACTCGATGGTCGCTCCCTTCTCCGCGGCCAGGATCTGCCACGGCACGATGTTCGAGTGGTGCTCGAGGATCGTGAGGACGATGAGATCGCCCTTCTTGATGTGCTTGCGACCCCACGAGTAGGCGACCAGGTTGATCGCCTCGGTGGTGCCGCGCGTGTAGATGATCTCTTTGGTGGAGCTCGCGTTGATGAAGTCGCGAACCTTCTCTCGCGTCGCCTCGTAGCGCACGGTCGCTTCCTCGGCGATCCGGTAGGCCGCGCGGTGGATGTTCGAGTTGAACTTCTCGAAGTACTCCATCATCGCGCCGGTCACCTGCTTCGGCCGCTGCGAGGTGTTCGCCGAGTCCAGGTACGCGATCCCGGTCTCGAAGATCGGAAAGTCCTTCCTGATCGCGGCGACGTCGAATGAAACATTAGGTGCGCCCTGCGCGCGCCCGGCTATCGCCATCTCAGTCGAGGACCTCGACGAAGATGTCGCTGCCTTCGACGGTCACGGGGTACGTCTTCGCGGGGATGACAGCCGGCAGGCCGGTGACCTTGCCCGTGACCAGGTTGAAGCGAGACCCGTGCTGCGGGCACTCGACGTCCATGCCCCAAAGCTCACCGTCGCACAGGCTGAACTCCTCGTGCGTGCAGACGTCGTTGAGGGCATAGAACTTTCCGTCCTCGGCATGAGCCAGACATACGGGCGTGCTTCCGGCCTCGACCCGCTTCATGGTTTCGTCGGGCAGCTCTTCGACCGAAGCGACCCGGTACCTAGCCAAGACGCTTCTCCAGCTCAGCCTCGATAAGGCTGCGAGCGTGGTCGAACGGGATCCGGTCCAGCACGTCGCCGAAGAAGCCCTGCACGAGCATCCGCTTCGCCGTCTGCTCGGGAATCCCACGAGAGCGCAGATAGAACATTTGCTGCGGGTCGACAGGTCCGACGGTCGCGCCGTGCGTGCAGCGGACGTCGTTGTTGTCGATCTCGAGCATCGGGATCGAGGTCGCCTTGGCGTGATCGGAGAGAACGAGGTTTCGGTTGGCCTGGTAGGCGTCCGACCGCGCGGCGCCCTTCTCGATCCGGATCAATCCCGCGTAAACGGTGCGCGCGGTGTCCTGCAGCGCGCCCTTGAACAGCAGGTCGGAGCGCGTGTTGCCCACCTGGTGGTCCTGGAGCGTGTGGAAGTCGAAGAACTGTTTGCCGGAGGCGAGGTAGATCGACTTCAGCTCGGCGTCCGCGCCCTGTCCGACGAGTGACCCTTCGACGCGAGTCTTGGAGAAACGTCCACCGAGCGTGACGCTGAAGAGGCGGAGCTTCGAGTCCTTCCCAAGGCGCGCGCGCTGATCGCCGAAATGCCACGCGTTGCGTCCCCACTTCTGCACCGCGACGTAACCGACCTCGGCTCCCTCGCCGACGAAGATCTCGGCGGAGCCGCTCCTATACGCGGCAGGCTCGTCGTCCTGGCCGATGTACTCGTCCAGGTAGTGGAAGCGGGCACCTCGGCCGGCGACGATCAGGGTGTGGGGGAGAAATGCGGTGCCTCCGGCGTGTGAAGCGTGCTGGGCGACGATCGGCTCCTTGATCTCCACACCGTCTGGCACATAGAGGAATGTGCCGCCGGTGAAGAACGCCGCGTGCAGCGCCGTGAACCGATCACGGTCGGATTTGATGAGCGAGAACAGCAGAGGTTCGACGAGCTGCGCGTGCTTCTCGGCGGCCACACGCAGCGGTTCGAGGATCACGCCGCGCGGGAGCGAAGAGACATCGAGCCTGGAGCCGTTCTTGTGCTCGAGCTCGGAGAACTGGGCGGTGTTCAGCCCGCTGATGTCGGTGCGGCGCCACTCCTCGTCGGTCTTGCTCGGGTTGGGCAGGCGCTCGTACGTGGCAAGCGCGCCACGGCGCCGCTCTCCAAGCCAGTCGGGTTCCCCCTGGAGCACGTCCAGGGATTCCAGGGTCAGCGGCATCTCTAGCCTACGGAGCCTTCCATCTCGAGCTGGATGAGCCGGTTGAGCTCGACCGCGTACTCGAGGGGGAGCTCCTTGGTGAAGGGCTCGATGAAGCCGTTGACGATCATCGTCTCGGCCTCGCTGCGCGTGATCCCGCGGCTCATCAGATAGAAGAGCTGCTCGTCGGAGACCTTGCTCACCGTCGCCTCGTGGCCGAGGGTCACGTTTTCCGCGTCGACGTCGTTGTAGGGATAGGTGTCGGAGCGCGACTCGTCGTCGAGCAAGAGCGCGTCGCACTTGACGAACGACTTGCTGTTGTTCGCGCCGGGATACATCTTGATGTGGCCGCGGTACGAGGTCCGACCGCCGCCCTTGGAGATCGACTTCGACGTGATGGTCGAGGTCGTGTTCGGCGCGACGTGGATCATCTTGCCGCCGGCGTCCTGGTGCTGACCCTTGCCCGCAAACGCGACGGAGAGCACGTCGCCCTTCGCGCCCGGCTCCATCAGGTAGACGCTCGGGTACTTCATCGTGATCTGCGATCCGAGGTTGCCGTCGACCCACTCCATCGTCGCGTCCTGGTACGCCAGCGCGCGCTTGGTTACGAGGTTGAAGACGTTGGTCGACCAGTTCTGGATGGTGGTGTAGCGGCAGCGCGCGTCCGTCTTGACGATGATCTCGACGACCGCCGAGTGCAGCGAGTCGGTCGTGTAAATCGGCGCCGTGCACCCTTCGATGTAGTGCACGAACGATCCCTCGTCGCAGATGATCAGCGTCCGCTCGAACTGGCCCATGTTCTCCGCGTTGATGCGGAAGTAGGCCTGCAGCGGGATGTCCACACGCACGCCCTTCGGCACGTAGATGAACGATCCACCCGACCACACCGCGGTGTTCAGCGCGGCGAACTTGTTGTCCCCCGGCGGGATGATGGTGCCGAAGTACTCCTTGAAGAGCTCGGGGTGATCGCGCAGCGCCGAGTCGGTGTCGGTGAAGATGACGCCCTTCTTCGAGAGCTCTTCATGCAGCGAGTGATAGACGACCTCCGACTCGTACTGCGCGGACACGCCCGCGAGAAACTTGCGCTCCGCCTCGGGCACGCCCAGCCGGTCGTACGTCTTCTTAATGTCGGGCGGCAGGTCTTCCCACGAAGTGGACTGCTTGTCCGACGCCTTGAGGTAATAGAAGATGTTCTCGAAGTCGATCACCGAAAGGTCTGCGCCCCAGGTGGGCATGGGCTTCTTGCGGAAGATCTCCAGCGACTTCAAGCGCATGTTCAACATCCACTCGGGTTCCTTCTTCATGAACGAGATCTCTTTGACGATCTCGGGGTTCAGGCCGCGCTTGGCCTTGAAGATGTATTCCTCGGGGACGAAGAAGCCGTACTTCTCCTTGTAGTCGGTGCCAACGTCGATTTGCGTGGGGATTGTGGCCATCAGCTCGCCTCCTGGGTCTTCAACACGGCCGGCTCGTCAGCCTCCGTCCATTCCGAGTAGCCGGTCTTCTCCAGGCGCGCCGCGATCTCAGGCCCACCTGACAGGACGAACTTCCCGTCCACGAGGACATGCACGAAGTCGGGCTTGATGAATTCCAGGATGCGCGTGTAATGCGTGATGATCAGCACGCCGAGGTCAGGACCGCGCATGCGGTTCACCGCTTCGGCGACGAACTTGATCGAGTCGATGTCGAGGCCGGAATCGGTCTCGTCGAGAATCGCGATCTCGGGCTTCAACATCGCCATCTGCAGGATCTCGGCACGCTTCTTCTCGCCGCCGGAGAACCCGTCGTTGATGTAGCGCGGCAGGAACGAGTCGTCCATGTGCAGAACCTCGAGCTCACCCTTGAGCATCGAGCGGAACTCCTTGGGGGAGATCTGCTTCGACTTGTCCTTGCCGTCGTATCCCCTCTTGGAGTTGAGTGCTGTGCGAAGGAAGTTGGTCATCGAGATGCCTGGCACGACCACCGGGTACTGCAAGGCGAGGAACATGCCGAGTCGCGCTCGCTCATCGACCTCGAGCGCGAGCACGTTTTGGCCTTTGAAGATGACCTCGCCCCCGTCGACGGTGTAGCCGGGGTGTCCCATCAAGGTGTGCGAAAGGGTCGACTTGCCGGACCCGTTGGGACCCATCACGGCATGGACCTCGCCCTTGTTGATGGAGAGCGTGACGCCTTTGAGAATCTCCTTGCCCTCGACGCTGGCCCTCAGTTCTTTGATCTCGAAATCAGCCAACTTTTCCTCCGTTTCCTTTCACTTCATAGGTGCAATCGTTAGCCGCCTCGGCCATCCAGGTGGACCTGGTGACCGGCGCTCCAAGGAGCCTCTCGTACATCTGCTGCTCGTTCAGGCAGGGCAGCCCGGTGCGGGCGGCCACGTCCTGGATGGGGCAGTTGCAGTGGCGGATCGCGAGCCCACCCTCCGCCAGTTCGACCACCTCGGCCATGTGACCGTGTTCCGAGGCGAGCTTGGCCAGCTCGCGGACGCGCGCCGCAAAGTCTAGTCCCG
>Ga0209117_1000236_pt1 | contig 29775 bp, 30 predicted proteins | sample BlaSpr_A8_OM2_M2_FD_187978 | JGI IMG/M metagenome (GOLD analysis project Ga0209117, IMG submission 187978) | Forest soil microbial communities from Thunder Bay, Ontario, Canada - Black Spruce, Ontario site 2_A8_OM2_M2 (SPAdes) (version 2) | ecosystem: Environmental > Terrestrial > Soil > Boreal... | reverse complement strand
CCCGCCGATGTGAGGCTCGTCGGCGGCATTCGAGACGCCGGTTGTTGATGACTGTTTTGGCCTTAGTTTGGCTGGATCTCGAAAATCTTCGTGAGCGGATTTTTGTTCAGAATGGCGTGCGGAATTGCGCGAAAATCGGGTTTTTGAGAGGTAATCTCGGAAACCTCCGAGACGGTCAGAATCGCGAGGGCCGGCACCCTAAGGTTTTCGATATCCTTGAGCCCGACCGCGCGGATTGGCGCTGCGACGTAAGCCAACACATTGCCGTTGGTACTGGATTTAGTGACGTAAAGCGTGCCCGGCACCATGTCCCTGACCGCCGCTATCGTCTGCGCGGAAATCTTCGACTGACGGAACGCGTCCGGAGCAAGCGGCATGACGATCCATCCGAGGACGATGAGGCTGGTCGATATTCCGGTCACCACAGTGTTACAGACGGCAATGAGCCAAGGCCGCGTGGCCCACCACCGGTCAAACAGGATCCCTCCCAATATGGCGAGCGCAAGATTAGCGGGCATCGCATAGCGCGTCGCGACGCCGCCGGGCCAGACCAGCAAGACCAGTGAAGCGATTACCGCATAAAGCACGGCAGCAAGCATCAGATCGCGGTCGCGACCGGTGGTGTTACGCGCGATCGCGGCGATTGCCGGAAACAGCAGCACAGAGCCCGGCAGCCATTCCATCAGAAAGATGCTGATGACAAAGTCCAGGTGATCCCTGAACCATTGCGTCATTGTCATTCCTTCGGACAGCCGCGAATGGATCATCCAGCCTTTTACGTCGCCGGGGACCATAACCGCCCAATACCAGACTGCGGCCGTCAGCCCGGCCACTGCATTGGCGAGGACGAAGCCCGCAATATCGCTCCAACGCTGCTTCACGAGGAGATACGCGCCGACGCCCAGCGTGAAGTATGCGAGCGGCTGAGGGCCCTTGGTCAATCCTGCCGCAGCCAGCAGGATACCGATTGAAAGCCACCGCGAGATTGAAACGTTTCCATTGCAAACACCCTTCCACCATAAGAAGAACCCGCCAAACAGCAGCACCGACAATGTCACGTCGGGCTCGGCGGTAACGAACTTCTGGCTGACCATCGGGCACGCAAACCAGCAGAGAGCGCCAAACACCGCCGGCGCCTTGCGGGTGTGCGGCAGCACCAGGTTGAAAACCATCAGCCCGCCGGCCAGCAAAAACAGCAAATGTGGTATGCGGGCAGACCAAACCGTAACTCCGCCCGAGAGTTTTCCTAACCCAGCGGCAATCCACGAAAGCAGAACCGGCCGCTCGACAAACCGAACACCGTACAGATGCGGCGAAAGCCACTGCCCTTCCTCGACCGCGCCTCGCGCCAGGCCGATGACGGTTCCTTCTTCGTAATGAGTGCCCCGTATCGAGACGGCCGGAAATGCCATGAGTGCCCAGAGCAACACGACCCAGACCCAACCCGGGATATCAGTGCTTCGGACACGCGCGACCTGACGCAGAAACCACGTCCATACGAGTTCGGTGAGGATCACCGAGTTGCCAACCTTGGCCGTTCCTTGGTCCATCGGCGCCTCTGGGGGAAGTCATTCACGCGATCGTAGCCGGCAAGTTGCGCCGTTCTGCAAAATTCCGTTTCGGCGCCATTGGGATGACGCCCCAAAGAAACTATCCTCGCAGCAACCCGCCAAGCGCGCCACGAACCAACGCGCGGCCGACCGAGCTGCCTATCGTGCCGCCTACCGGCTTGCCGAGGTCGGCAACCACCCCGCCGACCACCTTGTTGGTGACCGAGCGTGTTACGATTCGAGCGATGAACTGACCGGTCGACAACCTGCCGCGCGATACGTTGGTGCCGAAAATCGTCGGCGGCGCTTCATCAGAAAATACCTGACGAGCGAGATCGTCAATGCCTTGGCCGGGATCATACGACGCATCCTCCCCGAAAGCGTCAACCAATGCGAATAGAAGAACCAAGGCTGGAAAAACCACCAACGCCGTCTTACTCTCGATGCCAAACAGTCTCATCGTTCGATTTCCCAAATCAGTCGCCTCTTATCGACGAAGCACAAATGCTATGGGGCCGCAATTCGCCATCCGTTCAATCAAAATGCCGCCGGGTGCAACGGACCCTACGATCGCGGAATGATCACGTTTCCCTTGGTCCTTCCGTTAATCCGAGAATGGGCGAAATGAATAAGCGGACCACTATAGGCTCCATCGACGGCGGCCCTTTGGCCCCCATCTGGGCACGTCGTGTTCTGTCGACGGACACCTTGAGTGTTTCGGGCGACTCGGTTAGTGCCGCGTCGGGTGCGGGGCCCATTCAAAATAACCGTTGAGCTTCAAAGCGTCTCTTTCCCCGCACCTTTGGTGTAACACTCTGGATTGTATGGGTTGTCCGACATCCTCCGAGACTCGAATATCGGTGAGATATTCAGCGCGAAATAAGAGCTAAAATCGCACAAGGCGGATAAGTGCCTAAACGAATAACCCGGCTCGAACTCTACGAGCTCGTGTGGTCAGGTCCTTTGACTGGCGTGTCCGCGGATTTGAATCGCGCGTCCGGCGCAAGGCAGAGCTCGAGGAGGAGGCGCTTAGCCGATTTTTGTTGGCTTTCATTCGATACACCGCGTCGAAACCCAAAGCTTCCGCGAAGTCCCGACGGGATCAATGGCCTGTCTACCCCACCAGGCCTGTTCGTCGCCGAAGCGGTGGTTGTCCCTGTGATGCGTTCTGCACAGAGGCACCGTGAACTCGTCGCTGACCTTGCGACCCATCGCGCGGGGCTGAGTAAATCGCAGATGGTGGGCGTCAGCGGGGCTTCTCCCGCAAACCAGACACGGCTGCGATGCCACGAACTTGAGGTGGGCTTTGTCGCGATGGCGGCGCGGCTCACTGATGGTGAGTACGCTTTTATCGATTTTTGCAGGAGCAGCGTCGGCTTGAAGAGATGCCGGAGCCGGCGGGTTGTCATCGATGGTTGGCTTCGACGGGACCGAAGGCGCAGCAGATTGCTCGGCTGCGGCTTTGACCTTCCTTGGGCGCCCCCTTTGCCGCAGCGGCTTGACGGCGTCCGTTGGTGCTGAGGGCGCCTGGGGAGGTGCTGGATCGGTTGGGCCGAACGTAGCTTCATCCGTCGTCAGAACCTCCGGCAATGCGCCTTGCCGGGCCATCCTGGCCGCGAACGATTCCTCGACGAGCTTTGCGTCGTCCGCTGACAGGCGGTTCTTGGCCTTCAGGATGGCGATCGCGCGAGGCTGCAGGTCCTTCTCCGGTAGGATTTCGATCTCTCGGATGAGTTGCGTCCTGATCGTGGCGGACTCCTCGACACCAAGCTTTTCCCGAACCGGTGGGGTGGTTGGATTCTCGGTTCGGAATTCAGTTGAGCGGATGGGCGCCGGCTCAACGCTGGACGTTCGAGCAAGTCGACCGGCTGCGGCCTTGTCACCGTTTGGCTGGATGAGATCAGGCGCATCGAGATCATCCTCCCCGGCGATCCCCACCATCGTAAAGAGTGCGTAGCGCCGGGCGTAAGTCAGCGCCGCACCCATCCGGCGGGGTGCAGATGTCTCGGATAGTTGGCAGACCGGCCAGTCCGAGGAAATCCACTCGCCTGAGGTGTGCAGGAGGACGGTGGTCAGGTTGACCGTGCCGTTGGCCCGATCAATGTCGGTGGTCTGTGCGATCGCAATCTGCTGGCCGCCCAAGGTCTTCCGAATGATATCTAGACCACTTGATAAGGAGGCGTAGCGGAAGCTTTGCGGGCTGTCTGATCGGCTATTGTAGACAGTCCCCACCATCGCCTTTTCGGGGTTGGAGAGTTCGGTCTGGGCCTTCGCCAGTGCGGTGGCAATGGCGGCGACGCTTTCACTGGACCGATGCATGGCGGGCCTCCATCTCGACCAGATCGAAGCTGACCGCGCCCGATTTTGACCGTTTCGCCCGGATACCGTGACCCATGGCCTCCTTGGCATCCTCCGGCATCAGCCCTTTGAGTTCGCTCTTGGCACGCTCGTGGTCGGTGTGGGCCTCTCGGGTGTCTCGAAATAGTCCTGCAAATTCCGCCCAGGAGTTGGAAGCGTTCATGTCGACCACGCGGACCGCTTCGATCCGCGGCTTCGGAGGTTCGCAGTCGAACAGGGCAGGGGTTTCGCCCGTCTTGACCGCCCGCCAAAAAGCCTTCTCAGCCGCGATCAGGATCGTCTGGTAGATCGGGTCGGCTTCAACAGACAGTTCAACCCACTTGCCGCCGCCGTTGATGATGGAGAGCACGGCTTTCTTGGTGCCAGCGACCAGCATGTTGTGCTGGAGCTGAGCCATGTGCTTCTCTGCAGCCGCTTCCTCCGAGAACGACCACGGCAGCATGAATTTGGCCTCGAACACGGCGCCGGTTTCCTTGACCAGTCCATCCAGCGTGGCGGCCATCCATGGGATGGTCCGGTGGACGGCATGGCGCTGGATGTCAGCGATCCGGTGGCCAGAGTTGAGCTCATACCAGCGGCGGTTGAGGTCCTCGGTGACCAGGCCGAGCTGGACAATCAGAACACTCGACAGGTCGAGAGCGGCCGCCTCTCCGCGTTTCTCGCGCCAGAGGCGATGGAGGGCCTTCTCGTCCTTACCCATGATAATCCGGGCGTCGGAGCCGCCGATGAATCGGCGCCGATCGAGACTGTGTGTCGCTTTGGTCATTTGGCTACCTCTCTTTTGAAAATGGATGGGATTTTCGGTGGCTGGGCCGCGATTGACCTCGGACATAGCTCCGCCGCTCACCGAAATGGTGTTGCTGCTCGTTTTGGTTGATTTCGCAAATGCGTTATGCGATACCTGAGGTATTAAACGATAGCTTTGCTCCTGTCAATACCTGAGGTATTAAATTGTCTTTAACGAGTGAGCAGGTTCGCGCCGCGCGAGCTCTTCTTCGGTGGGAGCAACGTGACCTCGCCGAAGCATCCGGAGTGTCGCTCCCCAGCGTGAAGCGACTCGAAACCCAGCCTGGTGCACTCGCAGCCCAGGAACGGACAATTGTGGAATTGCGGAAAGCGTTGGAAAGAGCCGGCGTCGAGTTCATCACGGAGAATGGTGGAGGAGCCGGCGTTCGTCTTCGGAAGCCACAGCGCCCGGTTCGACCGAAATAAAGCAACCGCAAAAAGGATCATGATAAATGGTCGGAATGAACTGACGGTCTCGCGCGCGGCCGTCCACGCGATGCAGAAGGCTCTGGAAAAGGCCGGAATTCAATTCATTGCAAAGAACGGTGGGGGCCCCGGGGTGCGGTTGCAGAGATGACTAGTGAGCAATCCAACAGAAGTTGAGCGAAGTTCCCGCCGGCTTTTGGGGGAACCGGGGCGGGAGCCCAAGTTAACCGGCCATCAGCGCCGTGAGGCAATCGGTCGCCGGGAGGCGGGAGAGGTGCTAACCGACATTGCGCGATCATATAATGTCAGTCACAGCACCATCAGTCGATTGAGCTAGCTGCGGCAATATCGTAAGAAATGCAGCACGTATTGAAGGTGAGTGCATGAACGCAGTGGAAATCGAAGAGGCAGTTTCAGACCTTGCAAACTCCCCCTTCGTACGCCAGCTAGTTCCGCTTCAACGCCTCCTCCAAGCCAGAAATAGCCGTGGCGGGAATACTGGGGGTCAGCAACCTCTGCTGCTGAATTTCAACCACCCGGCACCAGCCGGGTGCGGCAGAGGTCTGATACCGTGATTCAAGAAACCATGCGGGCGATCGTAGAAATTCGTTCGCTGAACTGGGTCTCCGTCGCTGTTGAAAAATACGCCCCGGCGATCGTAGCATTGATGGCGTGGCTAACCCTTCAGCCGTATTTTGTCTGGCAATTTCCGCGAACGGCGCTGATTTGCTCAGTCATCACCGCTGCGACGGCCGCATGCCTGATCGTCTGGCCCGCCAGGCGACAGTGGGATCGCCTTGAAGTCATCGGCGTCGGCCTGTTGGGCGCCTTTGTTCTGTGGATCACGCTTGAGAAAACCGTAGACGGCGGTCACATCAAATGGGTGTTTGTGCTACCGACCCTCGCGGCCTGCGCGCTCATGAACGACATACAGCGCCGCAGCACTATGGGCTGGTTCGCCACCATTTTCGCCGTCACCCTGATCCCCGGAATTGTCTATTGGGTGCTCGCCGCTCTAGGGGTTGGCGTGTCGTTCGATGTCATCCCAACTCGAAACGGCGCAATGGCCGCAGCCTCCTACAAACTGCTGATCGCCAACGGCGCCGTATTTGTCGAATCCAATCGCCTCACAACCGAGTGGGGTGGGACGATCTTTCGCCTCTGCGGTCCATTCGATGAGCCGGGCACAGTTGGAACGATTGCCGGTCTAATGATCGCGGCATTTGGCTTCCGCCTCTCTGACTGGCGCGTCGCGACCGCATTCGTGGCCGGTCTTTTCTCGTTCTCGCTGGCCTTCGCCGTGCTCGCTACGGTCGGTCTTTTGGCTTCATCTGTTGTCACGCGGCGCGCAGCTCTGCTTGCCCTTTTCCCGCCAATCATCTTGAGCGCGTATTTATCCTTGGGCTGGACGCTGCCACAACACAATGCTGCACAAGCGGCCACACGTACTCAGTCGGCCATTACGGTTCAAGTGAATGGCGAGACGAAACCGCTCGCGCAAGATGCGACGGAGCTTCGGCAGACCGGCGCAATCGATAACCGCATCACGCCGGGCATGCGCGGGCTGATTCAAGAATACTTTCGAGCCAACTGGCGCACCGTGGCCTTCGGTTTTGCCAGCGACGCCAGTGTGAAACGGGACGAAACTAGCCAAACATGGATGCGGATACTAACCGATCACGGACTGTTCGGTTTTGTGCTTCTGTTTGGCGGCTGCGCAGCTATCGCTATTTCGGCATTGAGGTGCAGCGTCGCTCCCTACCAAACCGCGATATTCTTTCTGCTGTTTGCGATGAGCGCCTACCAGCGTCCGGTCGTGTGGATGCCGTATGCGCTGGTAGTGCTGCTTTGCGGAGCTCATCTCATTAGCTCAAGAACCATTCCTCGCCGTAGTGGGGACGGCAGTGGCGTGCTCGGCGCGCGTCGCGTCGGCCGACGTTCTGTCCCGATCGTTTAGGGCAAGGAGGTTCCAAAAAAGAAAAATGTGATGATGGCTGTGCCGCTGATGCATCTTATTAAGCGGCGAACCAGTCGACTAGTCATCTCGTCTTCACCTACTTGTGATTTTGTTGCCTGTTCGAAACCGGCGTCTCAAGAACATCTCAGTGACCTCGCTCATCGCGGGAAAACGTTGGCAACAGAAGTAGAGTATTCAACCTTGACTTGCTAAGCTATTTGCTACATTGCTCAACGCTTGGGGGGAAGCAAAATGAGCTCTCTCCGTCAAACGCAAATCCGTCACGCCGTATGAAAATTGTAGGAGAAAAGTTTCTTTCAGCAAGTTTTCCGGAAGCTCGGCAATCAGGCTGATAGATGTTTTTTCGTTTTTGTCTGTTATGGTTTCGGTTGTCGCCCTTGAATATAGCCGACGAGGTTGGTCATTAGATGCGAGTGCTCATTTTGAGCCAGTATTTTTGGCCGGAGACATTTCGGATAAACGAGGTTGTAGAATCTTTACGACTGGCGGGTTGCGAAGTCATTGTTTTGACAGGACAGCCTAATTATCCCGACGGCCATATCTTCCGAGGTTACTCAGCTTGGGGTTTTGGGTCAGAACGTCACCCATCTGGTTACGAGATTTATCGCACGCCTGTCTTCCCGCGAGGCCGAAACTCGGGTTGGCGGCTCGGCTTGAACTACATTTCGTTTGCGTTGAGTTCCTCAACTCTGGGGCTTTGGCTAACTCGCCGAACAAAAATTGACGCTGTGCTCGTCTACGGCATTTCACCAATTCTTCAGGGCGTGCCCGGGGCGGTATTCCGTAAAATTCGTTCGGCTGTCCACGTGATATGGGTGCAAGATCTTTGGCCTCAAAGTCTGGAAGTCTCGGGCTATATAACAAATCGTTGGTTGCTTCACGGAGTGCGACTTCTAACAAGTTGGATTTACCGCCAGGCCGACCTTTTGCTTGTGCAGTCAGAGGCTTTCGTTGCGGACGTCCGGTCCAAAGCTGGACCGGCAGTGAAAATCAAGTACCATCCCAATCCAGGCGATCTGAGCTTTTCCAACGATGTCGGCGTCACCAGATTTCCTAAATACCGATTTGAAGAACGCTTCAATGTGGTATTCGCGGGTAACTTGGGCCGCGCCCAAAGCCTCGAGACCATAGTGGGAGCTGCTCTCCTGCTGATGGACGACCCGACGATTTGCTTCATCATCTTTGGTTCAGGAAGTCGGTTGGATTGGCTACGAAAAGAAATTGGCCGTCACAACTTAACGAATGTCAAATTGGCAGGACGTTTTCCGGCAGAGGATATGCCGGCTATCCTCTCACAAGCTTCTGCGCTCCTCGCGACGCTTCGTCGTGATGACGGTCTCTCGCAGACCATACCAAGTAAGATATCGACATATCTCGCCGCGGGACGACCGATTCTTGCCTCGATGGATGGTGAAGGCGCGCGGATTGTAAACGAAGCCGTTGCCGGTCTGACTGTACCTGCGGAGGATGCAAAGAGCCTCTCCAGTGCAATCATTGCGCTGCAGAGGATGTCTCCCGAAAAACGTGAGATTATGGGGGCGTCAGGCCGAGCATATTTCGAAAGTCATTTCTCTCCTTCCAAACTTGCAAAGGATTTAATGCAACACCTTCTTGACGCCATTCAAGAGCGCGCAGACAAAGTCTGATGAAGGCAGGTGATCGGCATGTACGAAGGACAAATCAGCGATGCGTAGGATTTTAGTACTGGGGGCAACTGGCATGCTCGGCAACGCGATCATGAGTTTTTTCGCGGCAGAACGAGGGGACTATTCAGTTTACGGTTCGACGAGAACTCGTGCTTCTCACGATCGCTTTCCAGCTCAAGTACGGGATAATTTGGTAGATGGCGTGGACGTACAAAACACCGATGCCCTGTTGCGTCTATTCGCGGAATTAAAGCCAGATGTGGTAATAAATTGCGTAGGAATTATCAAGCAAGTCGCTGACACCCACGATGTTTCAGTAATGGTTCCAATCAACACTTTACTTCCACATCGGCTAGCAAAACTGTGCGAATTGGTGAACGCGCGGCTTGTTCACTTTAGTACCGACTGCGTCTTCAAGGGAACTAAGGGAAATTATACTGAGATGGATTCGCCTGACGCCTCGGATCTCTACGGCCGCAGCAAACTGCTTGGCGAGGTTGATTTTCCTCACGCAATAACACTGCGAACCTCCATTGTCGGTCGGGAGCTTGGGTCCGCTCACGGTCTTGTAGACTGGTTTCTTTCGCAAGAAGGAAGCGTCAAGGGTTTCACCAATGCAATTTTCTCCGGATTGCCCACAGTTGAACTCGCCCGTGTGGTGAAAGGCTTGGTCCTTCCGAGACCTGCAATGCGAGGAGTATATCACGTTTCGTCCGCCCCTATTAGCAAGTATGATCTCTTGAGGCTCGTGGCGGAGATTTATTCCAAGGATATAGAAATTGTTCCAAACGGTGATTTGGTCATAGATCGCTCGTTAGACTCGGCCAGGTTCCGAGCTGAGACTGGTTACGCTCCTCCAATCTGGCGCGAGCTCATCGTTTCAATGCGCGAATTTGATCATGTTCTAAAGCGAGCTAGAGCAGATGTTTGAAAGCAAAATTCTTTTAATCACGGGGGGCACCGGTTCATTCGGTGCAACAGTGCTTAACCGTTTTCTGAAAACGGACTTTACGGAAATACGAATATTCAGTCGCGATGAAAAAAAGCAGCAGGATATGCGCGACGCCCTGAGAGACGATCGCGTAAAGTTTTATATCGGCGATGTTCGGGACTACGATGCCCTTGACGATGCCATGGACGGCGTGGACTTTGTCTTCCACGCCGCAGCTTTGAAACAGGTGCCATCATGTGAATTTTATCCAATGGAGGCTCTCCGCACCAATGTTCTCGGAGCGGAAAACGTTTTAAGGTCCGCGATTAATCACAAAGTAGATCGATGCGTTTTACTTAGCACGGACAAGGCGGTTTATCCGGTCAATGCAATGGGTATGACCAAAGCGCTCATGGAAAAGGTAATGATCGCGAAATCGCGCCTAACCAGCCCGAACGAAACAGTCATTTCAGCAACGCGCTACGGAAACGTGATGGCGTCCCGCGGCTCCGTCATCCCAATCTTTTTGGATCAGCTGAGACAGGGCAGGCCGTTGACGATCACCGATCCATTGATGACCCGCTTCCTCATGTCACTTGAGGAGTCCGTTGATCTCGTTCTCTACGCCTTTAAGCATGCGGTATCTGGAGACATTTTTGTTCAAAAAGCGCCAGCTTGCACTGTGGGCGATCTCGCGAGTGCGCTCCGCGAACTTATCAACGTGGACAATCCGATTAAAGTTATCGGAACCCGCCACGGAGAAAAACTTTACGAAACGCTCGTCTCGCGCGAAGAGATGGGACGTGTCGAAGATTTAGGCGAATATTTTCGAATTCCAGCTGATAGCCGTGATCTGAATTATGACAAATATTTTATTGAAGGTGAACGCGAGGTATCGCAGCTTGATGATTACACATCTCACAATACGCGGCGCCTTAACGTGGAGGCGGTGAAGCGGGTGCTAATGTCGCTTGCGATCGTTCGGGAGAACATTGGTGCTTAAAGTAATGACAATCGTGGGGACCCGACCGGAAGTCATCCGGCTTTCCCGAATAATCGAAAAATTTGATAAAAACTTCGAGCATACCCTGATCCACACCGGCCAGAACTACGACTATGAATTAAACGAGATCTTCTTCACGCAGCTGGGAATTCGAACTCCTGACCGTTTCCTGCACGCAGCTGGGACGACAGCTGCCAAGACTATTGGTAACGTAATCATAGCAGCAGATGCTGTGTTAGAAGAGTACAATCCAGATGCGCTCCTTATTCTTGGTGACACCAATAGCTCTCTAGCAGCGATCTCGGCAAAGCGCCGGAAAGTTCCAATCTTTCATATGGAAGCGGGTAATCGCTGCTTCGACTTTCGTGTCCCGGAGGAAATAAACCGACGGATAGTGGATCATATCTCGGACATTAACTTAACTTATAGCCGAATAGCGCGCGATTATTTGATCCGGGAAGGTTTGTCGCCAGACCAAGTAATCCGAGTTGGCAGTCCAATGCGAGAGGTCCTTGACTATTATCGGGGAGGTATCGGCGCATCTGATATACTTGCTCGGCTAGGACTTGCGGAACGAGGTTACTTTCTTGTCAGCGCCCATAGAGAGGAGAATGTTGATGCTCCGGAGTCGCTCACAAAGCTAATTGAGGTATTCAATTCTTTGGCTGAGAACTACGGGTGTCCGGTTATTGTTTCTACCCATCCTCGAACTCGTAGAAGAATAGAATCTCTTGGCGCTAGATCTCATCAAGGCGTACGATTCTTGCAGCCATTCGGCTTTTTTGATTACGTCAAACTTCAAATGTCTTCGCGAGCCGTGCTATCTGATAGTGGGACGATTACCGAAGAATCCTCTATTCTAAATTTCCCCGCGCTGAATCTCAGGGACGTAAATGAACGTCCGGAAGGTTTCGAGGAGGGCGCGGTGATGATGGTGGGACTGAAGGTTAGTACCATTCTCCAGGCGCTTCGGCTTCTGGAAGAGCAGCCCCGCGGCTGCGAGCGCAAGTTGCAAATGGTTGTCGACTACCAGCCCACTAACGTTTCAGACAAGGTGCTACGAATTGTTCTTAGTTACACAGATTTCGTAAACCGCCGTGTGTGGGCAAAAAATTGAGCGGGAAGAAGACGGCCGCACCTCGCGGGATATGATGGGTTCCTCCGCAAAGCCACCTATGCAATCGTTCGTCGCCCCGTCATTTTGGAAAGCTGGCACAGAGGCCCTCCTTGGCCGTGTGCTGACGATCGCCGCAAGCGTAGCTAGTTCAATTATACTTCCGTTGGCGTTGAATCAGACCATAGTTGGTCAGTTTTTTTTCGCCCAGATAGTGATTGCTGGCGTGTCGACGTTCGGCCAATTAGGCCTGACTTTTTCCATCCCGGCCACGGTTACGCAGGCAGCTTCTTTAGGGGATTTCGGCCGCGCAAAGCAATCGGCAACAAGGATGCTTATACTTTCTTCCTTTGCGGGACTTCTAGGAGGAGGTATAACATGGATAGTATTGCCGCATCTGCATCCAAGCCTCGACCCAGAAGGTATGGCGCATTGGCTTGCCGCTATCCCAGTGATTGCTGCGATCATTCCTCTAACCACTCTATCAGCGGTGCTGATCGAGTTATTAAGAGCAGTGCATCAGATTAGAACGGCGGCCAATCTTGCAACCTTGGCAACCATCTCGACTGTCGCTTATTTGGCTTTTGTCCTTTTCGCTGGAAAACATGCCTCTCTTGTTGGTGTTCTTTTGGCAGGCCTGGGGGGCGCTGGCTTTGGGGTAATAATCGGCACATTCCAATCCTTCAAGGTTATGCAAGATTGGAGGCAGGCGCCCAAAACGCCCGTTAAAATTTTCTCCATCGCGGCACAAACGCTGCCTAATCTCTTTACTACTCTCATGCTGTTCGGTGTCTCTCAGGCAGACATGTTGCTTCTTAGTCTCTTTGGAGAAATAAGCGATGTTGCCAAGTACGGGATAGCGCTTCGCTTTTCAGCAGTTCTTTTGATTCCTCTTGGCATTGTAAATGTTGCGTTCGCACCGCTGGCTGTGCAGTTGCGTACCACGCGAGATGAAATCAACCTCCGCGACATGATACGAAAATTGGTTGTTCTCGTAGCCGGGAGCTCTTTTTTTCTATACGCCTGTTTTGTACTTGCGGGGCATTCTCTTATTTCCCTTTGGAACATGGGGTACCTCGATAGCTACAAAATTACCCTCATCCTGGGCGCCGGACAAGTTCTGCACGCGTGTGGCGGCTCAGCAGGAATACTGCTGCTTGTTTGGGGCGACCAACGTTATGCTCTTATGCTAACTTTGTTGACAAGCGCACTAACGATTTTGCTGTGCCTGATCGGTCTCAGATTCGGCGGCATCGTCGGTCTCGCAGCAGGAGCAGCTTTCAGCAACGCTTTTCAGATATTCTGTTTTGTTCGGCGTGTACGGTCCCGTTTCGGACTCGATCCTTCGCTTTGGGCTGCGCTTCGATGGGCATGAACCAATTTCGATTGCGAAAATGTTCTCCTGTGATCGTGCTAGGGGGCACCGGCTTCGTGGGCAAACATCTAGCGCGACGATGGCCGCGTTCCGATGACCATCCACTTTGTTTTCTCGTTCATAGATCCCATCCACAATGGCTCCAAGACATAGGAATAGAGACCCGTCTAGTTGACCTCGGCGACCATCGCAGCGTCACAGCAGCTTTCAGCGGAGCAGAGACCATCATTAATTTGCTACGTCCCGATGGAAAGGGCTGGTACCCATCGCTGTTCGAGCGGTTGACACAGCGCCTCGCTGATGCCGGTGTTCGGCGCTGCGTGCATACTAGCAGTATCGACGTTTATCACGGCTCGACCAAAGAGTACGTCGACGAGAGCACTTCTGCTGCGCCAGTAACGAGCTATGAATGCGAGCACATCGCGGTCGAAAGAATATTAGAATCTTCTTTTCCCGAAGTTGTGGTGATGAGACTTGGTGCCGTTTTCGGCAGCGGCGGCCGCAATATTGCAGCTCTAGCCGACGAAATCCATCGCGCTCCGGACTGGAAATTAGCGCTTCGGCGTTCTCTCTATGGCCGGAGACGCATGCATCTGGTCAGCGTTGAAAGCGTAGCAGATGCACTTGGCGAAGCTGCTTTCAATTCCTCTCAGCGGTTGCCGCATTTGGCAATCGTGACAGAAGATGCCGCTGAAGAGAACAATTTTGCATTCGTGCAGAACATTCTAGCAGCCCAGTTCGGCAGAAATTTGTTTGACAGGACGCCCCTCCTTCCATCCAAGTTTCTTCGGACCGCGCTCCGTTTACGTGGGCTTCCGGCAGCGGCAGCGACGCGGCGATATTCCGACGAAAAAGCAACCTCGTTCAATTTGGACGCCAAACATTTTGAGGCGCGACTCCGCGCTTATGCCTCAGAGCTTGCGGCCGAAAGGCTCCAATACAGCGCATGAACATCCTGTTTACCACAGTTTCGCTTAGCGCTGAGCGCGGCGGCGGCACAGCAGTAAGAACTCAGCAACTTGTCCGGCACTTCAAACGCCAAAATCATGTCTGTTCCGTCGCCGTCATTGAGGATGGTGCTCTTGGCGATAGATTACGGGCGGACGGCACCGAAATCTATGCGACTGGCTCGTTCAAAATACGTTTTGTTTTTCCGCGTATAAATCTAGGTCGCTTAGTGAAGCTGGTCCGCAACGCTGATATTGCCCACTTGCTCGGATATTGGAATCTTCTCTCTGTCGTAACTGCTTTCATCGCTATTTTGGTTAGACGGCCGTATGTGCTTAGCGCAGCGGGTGAGTTCGCTGTCCTTGATAACCCTCGACCCGTTTCCATGCTATTTCATTATGTGCTCGGTCGATTGATGATACGCAAGGCCCAACTTATAGTGGCAATAACCGAGCTGGAAAGAAACCAAATACTTTGTCGATTTTGTCTGCCGCCAGAGCGGGTCATTGTTATTCCCAACGGCGTCGAAGAGGTTACCTCCGGTATGGTAACGCAGTCGCGGCAAAGCGCATTTTTACTTTTTGTTGGCCGTTTAGCTCTCATCAAGGGGCCGGATCTCCTGATCGAAGCCTTTGCTAGAATTACCCATCGGTTTCCAGATATCCATCTCGTCATGGCGGGAGCTGATTTCGGGATGCGCAAGCAGTTAGAGGCTCTAATCTTGAGACATAGCCTTTCTTCTCGAGTAAAACTTGTTGGCCATCTTGAGGACCCCGATCGTACAACAGCCTTCCGCGAAGCGCTGGCGCTCATTGTACCCTCTCGAGCGGAGGCGATGTCACTTGTGGCGTTGGAGGCTGGCGCTGTCGGAACTCCGGTACTTATTACGAATACTTGCGGATTTGAAGCAGTGGAACGTGTCGAAGGAGGGTTGGTGGTACCCGCAACAATTCAAGGACTTGCTGACGGGATGCTACGCATCCTCGACCGCCAGGAAGCTCTTGCCGAGATGGGCGCAAGATTACAGTCTTTTGTTTTGGCTGAATATGGTTGGACTTCAATTGTTGAACGTTTTGGCGCGGCTCTTGAGAGGGTAGTTGCCCAGCATAACGACGCCTGCCTTTAAACACTGACTGCGATCAAACTCACGAAATTTTCCTTAGATGCCGCAAGCTGGGGACTACATTCAATGTATTTGCCCATAAAGAGACGTTGCACGCCTCGATGACGAATGTGTTTAGCCTGACCCCGCGTAACTTCCTGATAGCGTCGCATGACGCGCTCGCAACCGTACTTGCGTTGTTCGCGAGCTTCTATTTGCGTTTCGAGGGCGATCTTTTTAGCGAGCGGCTGCCGCTCCTGCTGCGTATCCTGCCATATTTCATCGCGCTGAGCGTTGTCGTTTGCTACGCCTTCCGTCTAACCACCACGAAATGGCGCTTCATTTCCTTGCCTGACGCGGTGAATATCCTGCGCGTGGCAACGACGCTGACGGTCGCGCTACTGGTGCTGGATTACATCTTCGTCGCGCCGAATGTGAAAGGCACATTTTTCCTCGGCAAGATCACCATCGTGCTGTACTGGTTTCTCGAGGTGTTCTTTCTGAGCGCCCTGCGCTTCGCCTATCGCTATTTCCGCTATACGCGCGTGCGTCATCACGCGAGGGCCGAGGATGCGTCGCCGACCCTGCTGATCGGCCGGGCTGCCGATGCTGAAATTCTCCTGCGTGGAATCGAAAGCGGCGCCGTCAAGCGGATCTGGCCGGTCGGCCTGTTGTCGCCATCGAATGCCGATCGAGGTCAGACGATCCGGAATATTCCGGTGCTGGGCGGGATCGACGATATCGAGGACGTGATCGGCGATTTCGCAAAGCGCAACAAGCCAATTACGCGCGTGGTCATGACGCCGTCGGCATTCGACCCTGAGGCGCGCCCCGAAGCCGTTCTGATGCGGGCGCGCAGGCTGGGGCTGATTGTCAGCCGCCTTCCGTCGCTGGAGAGCGGGGAGGCGCCGCGGTTGACGACGGTAGCTGTCGAGGACCTGTTGCTGCGCCCGAGCGAAAACATCGACTATGCGCGGCTCGAAGCGTTGGTGAAAAACAAGTCGGTTATCGTCACCGGTGGCGGCGGTTCGATCGGCTCGGAGATTTGTGAACGTGTCGTGACATTCGGCGCGGCGCGATTGCTGGTGATCGAGAATTCCGAACCGGCGCTCTATGCTGTCACGGAAGCGCTGGCGGCGCACCATACCAGCGCGGCCGTTGAGGGGCGGATCGCGGATATTCGCGATCGCGAACGCGTCCTGCGGCTGATGAGCGAATTCAAGCCGGATATCGTGTTTCACGCGGCCGCCCTTAAGCATGTGCCGATTCTCGAGCGCGACTGGAGCGAAGGGGTCAAGACCAACATTTTCGGATCGATCAATGTCGCCGATGCGGCCCTCGCCGCGGGCGCCGAGGCGATGGTGATGATCTCGACCGACAAGGCGATCGAGCCGGTCTCGATGCTGGGCCTGACCAAGCGGTTTGCCGAGATGTATTGCCAGGCGCTCGATCAAGAACTGGCATCACAGCCGGGCGCCAAGCGGATGCGTCTGATCTCGGTAAGGTTCGGCAATGTGCTGGCGTCGAACGGGTCTGTCGTGCCGAAATTCAAGGCCCAGATCGAGGCGGGCGGCCCGGTGACGGTTACGCACTCCGATATGGTCAGGTATTTCATGACGATCCGCGAGGCCTGCGATCTCGTGCTTACGGCCGCCACGCACGCGCTGGCGCCGGTGCGTCCGGACGTTTCGGTTTACGTCCTCAACATGGGCCAGCCGGTCAAGATCGTCGATCTTGCCGAGCGCATGATCCGGCTTTCCGGCCTGCAGCCGGGCTATGATATCGATATCGTTTTCACCGGAATGCGGCCGGGAGAACGGCTCAACGAAATCCTGTTCGCCAGCGAGGAGCCGACCGTCGAGATCGGGCTTGCCGGCATCATGGCGGCCAAACCCAACGAGCCGCCCATGGAGTCTCTGCGAAAGTGGATTGCGGCGCTTGAAGAGGCTATCGCCAGAGATGACCGAGCCACCATCAAGGCCTTCCTAAAGGACGCCGTGCCGGAATTTGGGCTAAACGCTCCCCAATAGCCTCCGGTTTGGATCGGGCTTAACGATCAGCCGGGAGAGATCATCTTTCTTACAACTTGCTCGGGTTTCGACAGGCAGTTAGAATGCCTGTGGATACTTCAAGATCGTCTTTATCAGTCTGATCCGGAGGCATGTTTGTCTTGCGCTGGCGTTCAAATGCCAACAGTCACGATTGTGATCCCTGTCTACAATGGAGGAGGATACATTCAAGAGGCTGTCGAGAGCGTTCTTGACCAGGATTACGAAGCGCTAGAGCTTATCGTAGTGGATGATGGCTCGACCGATGATACGGCTGATAAAGTTCGTTCATTCGGCGCTGGTATTCGTTTAATTCAACAAACCAATTCGGGACAGAGCTCAGCACTTAACAATGGATGGGCGGCTTCTCGCGGGGAGCTTCTAGGATATCTTAGCGCAGACGATCGTTTTCGGCCCGGGGGAGTTACTCTGGTCGCAACAGCGCTCGCGGATGCGCGGGACGCCGTTTTGGCTTATCCCGATTTTGGCTTAATCAACGAAAGGTCCCAGCTTACAGGAGAGGTCCGCACTCCAGATTATTCTATGGATCGGCTTTACGCCGACCTACATTGCTTACCAGGGCCAGGTGCGCTTTTTCGGCGATCATCATACGGCCGCGCAGGAGGTTGGGATCCCGTTTTCAGACAAATCCCCGATCTCGATTTTTTTCTTAGAATGGCTTTACAGGGGAGGTTCTTGCGAGTCCCACAAATGGCAGCTGATTTCAGAATCCACGGTGGGTCTGCGACCTACCGTGCCGTTTCAGCCGAGAGGGCCGATGAACCTATTAAGATGGTGCAGAGATTTTTCACGCGGCCAGATATTCCAGTAGACGTGCTAAGTTGGAAAGCACGCATGATGGCGAATGCCTGTCTCTTATCAGCCATGCTTCATGGTCAGTCCTATCGTTTCGGGGCTTCTGCTGGTAGATTTAGCGAGGCCTTCAAAGCTGACCTGTCAGCAACGATTTCGCGCAAATCGATGATCTACATCCTCGAGATCGCCAGACTCGGAATTCGGCGCGCTGCAGGACGCGCTTAATGCCATTTTTCGGAACCAACCTGTTTAATATCAAGTGGACGTCTACGATCCTGGGTCTACTGGTGATACTGGGCGTATTTGCGCTTGCTTCGTACTATCCAGGGCGAACAGTCACATTGGTTTTGTTCGGTGCGGCGAGCTTTTGCGCACTGGCTCCTGCCGTGGCATTCCAGCCATCGTTTTATTTGCTTTTCACCTCTGCGTTTTTATTTCTTGGGTTTTGGGCCAAATGCGTTGTTCATTTCCTGCTGAACGTTCCTTTTATTGAGCCCATAGGCAATTTCGACAATAGTGCGGCAGAATGGGATCGAGCCCTGGAATTTGCGTGCGCCGGTTTAAGTGGAGTGGCAGCTGCTACGCTAATCTCCGTCATTTGCCTTCCCAATCTTTTGTCCCGCACGACTTCGCACAGGCTTTCCATAGCGGCAAGCGCGATCAAATACCTTTTCTGGGTCTCGCTAATAATCGTTATAATTATGTTCGGTGTGAACTATTACTACGCAATTATCAAAATCGGATTCGTTCCTAAACTTAACCTCCATCCCTACGCTTATGTCATTTTCTCATTCATCGTAAGTTGGGGAGGTATTCTCTGGCTGTTGTCTCTAACACTTTGGCTTACCTTGGCAGGACAATGGAAGCCAACGGCTCTATTTTACGTAAGTGCTGTTGAAGGAGCTTTTGCGAGCCTTTCAATGGGCAGCCGTAGCCAAATGATACTTCACGTGCTTCCCGCCATCGGCACATATTTGGTCTGCGCGCGGGCAGCTAATTGTAGCAGTTTGGCCGGTATAGACAAAGTTAAGGTTTTGCTGGTTGTAGCTTCGATGTTTGGATGCTCCCTAACGGCCGTATCTCTTGATCGTGCAGTTCGGTTTTTGGACGCCACTCCGACCGTAACCGCAGAAGAACTACCTACGGCACAGGGGTGTGAACAGGCCGTCCCATCGTGTGAAACCAGCCCCAAATCTGAGTTGGATACGAGCAAACAGGTCGAGGGTGACCACTCTTCACCTTCGAAAACAGTTCTGCTTAAAAAAGCTCGAACCAAGTCAGCAACTCGCGACGAGCCTTCGACCGGAGATAAATCCATATTTTGGAGTATTCGTTTTATACCGCATGAGCTTAGTCGCCTTGTAATAATGCGGTGGGTAGGCATTGAGGGCGTCCTAGTTACCACGTCTGTCCCGGACAGTTTAAGCTCTCAACTTTTGCAAGACGGTCTGTTCGAGTTTCCTTCGGCGGGCGTCGATGCGATATACCAGCGTATGTCGGCTTCTAGTTACCAACGATTTTCGAATTTTGTTTTTATGACTATACCTGGTCCGATCGCGATATCGAGCTACAGCGGAAGTCTTAGTTTTACGTTCATCGCAATGTTTACAATAGCTCTCCTATTTCATTGCGTTGAATATTTCGCGTTGCTCGCAACTCGTAACACTGCCACCGCTGCCACGGCCGGAGTAGCATTGGCTTACATGACGATTCAGATGAATTTTCCCCGAACAGTATTCTTTTTTACTCTGGAACTGCTCGGCGCAATCATCGTAATCGCGATCTTTCGTCGTCTACTCCTACAAGTCAAATTTTTTTCTCTGCGTAATAAGGCTGAGTGACTTGCGTCTGGAAAGCGATGTTTTTAAACACGCTCAAAACGCCACTTCAGCCGGCTAATTTTCGGTCAGTTCGTTCGCTTCGCGGGCGGGCGTTGAGAAGCACCTCGAATTTCCGAAGCTGCGCTTTGGTGACCGGCGATGCGTCGCCCGTGCTCATAGTTTCGTCATGTCTCCAGTTAGAAGGGAACGAGGCGCGCTCGCGTGGTGCCCCTCTACTTCGGCCTTCAGTATCATCACGTCGGTCTCCCCCTCTCGTGTGACGACGTGACGCAGCCGCCCGAGCTCGGGATGTCGCTTGCCGATCTCTGCGACCTGCTCGGGCCGCACGAACATGCCCTTGACCTTGGTGGTCTGGCCGGCGCGTCCCATCCAGCCCGTGATGCGCATGTTGCTGCGTCCGTAGGGCTCCGGCCGGGCAAGATATCCGTGAGATCGCCGAGCGCGAGGCGAATTCAGGGGTGATGGAGGCCAAGCGATGTGACCACGATGTCGCCGGCGTCGCCCTCGGCGACGAAATCGCCGGTGCCGGGCCGCGCGGTTTCCATGATCAGGTCTTCGTTGACGACCATGCCTTCGTGCGCCGGGGTTTCAAAGGCAATCAGGCCGAGATCGGCGGTACCGAACGCCAGACAGCATCGATAACGCGCCAACGGATATCCTCCTGCAGCGACTTAGGGAGCGTCGCGCCAGACACCAGCGCGTGATTGATCGAGGAGATATCGCGCCCCGCGCTATCAGCCGCGTCGAGCAGGATTTTGGCGAACCGCTGTAGCCGACGCCCATGTTAGCTCTGTATGAAATTACAGTAACTTGACCCATTTGTTTGCAGGGCGCTCCGCAGACCTTCATCAAGGCTGAGCTGCGGACGCCAGCCGGTCTTCAGCGCTTTGGACGTGTCGACCTCCAGGGATCCAGCAACGCTATCGGCCGCTTCAGGACGACCGCTGATTCTGAACAGTGCTTTCAGCACAAACAATGGCAAAGGGGCAATACGCGGCTTCTTGCCTAGGGCCTTGCCGATCTGCCGAACAAATTCGGGAGTTGATACTTGCTCATCATCAGCTACTAAGAAGACATCGAACTTGCCCCCCGGGCGGATAAGTCGGTGCACGACGAACGAGGCAAGATTTCCGACACCCAAAAAGGCGCGCCGGTTACGGATTGAGCCGAAAGGCAGCGGAATACCGCGCTTCACTGCAGTAACCAACATTTTGAAATTGCCGACTGCCCCCACGCCATAAATCAGCGGCGGCCGAATCACCGTGATACTCATGTCCGTATCTTTAGCCATTGCTGCAAGGCCCGCTTCTGTAGCAGCCTTCGACATTCCGTATACTCCGCGCGGCGCAAGACGGTCATCCTCACGAAACGGAGCGCGACCGTGAGTGCTGCTACCATTAACGAGGACGGTGCTTAAATAGATAAACTGGCGAACCCCCGCTTTGGCGGCGCATTGCGCAAGGTGCAATGTCCCATCGGTATTGATGGAACGATAGATCTCGGTCGCACCTTCCTCGCGGGGGTGATGAACCCTGGCCGCTAAATGCACTACTGCATCAACTTCGAAGAGAGCCTCGTTCCAATCAGTTTGAGGGCCGATCGCATTGATAATGACCGTATTTGGATGAGGCGAGGGCTTTCGCACGGCTTGTCTGACGATCATACCGTTAGCCGTCAAAACAGGCGCGAGATTTCGGCCGACGAAGCCGTTCGCACCCGTTAATAAAACAACAAGCTGTCCGTCTTTCATTCCTATCGCCTACTAAGCGAGTTTTGTAAAAGCGTCTTTGAGAGTTTGGATCTCTAAGCCTGGATTACCTTGGGCCTATGGCGCGCGAGAGGCCTTCGACCAGAGTAAGCGGGCACCGCCAGCCGGTTGCATATGCCTTCGTGACATCCATTTCAAGCGATCCGAGCAGGGCGTCACTTAACCCAAAATAGTTCATTGGTACACGCAGCAACGGGAGTGGAACAGGCAAAAGACGCGCCGGCCGCGCGCTCGCGCGCGCCAGTAGCCGGATGAATTCCGGCGTTGAAACTTGCTCGTTGTCGGCCAAGAGAAAGACTTCAAATTGTGAGGAATTTGGCGTGGATAGGCGATGCTGAACAAACGACGCCAGATTATCTATTCCGAGAAAGGCGCGCTGATTCTTGATGAGCCCAAAGGGAAGCGGCACGCCCGCACGGACTGCCGACCTAAGTCTGTCAAAGTTACCGACGGCGCCGGCGCCATAAATCATTGGCGCGCGAATGGCCGTTATAGACATGTTGCCGTTCGCGGCTAGGTCCGAAAGACGCTGCTCCGCAACGGCCTTTGTTCTTCCGTAGACGGTCTTCGGAGCGATATTGTCCTGCTCGCAAAATGGTTGCCGTCCGTCGGTTGCGATGCCATTAACCGCGATGCTGCTGAGAAAGATAAACTCACGTACGCCGGCCGAAGCAGCGCTGCGCGCAAGTTGCATGGTTCCTTCGACGTTGATGGAAAAATATAAATCGTTCTCACGCTGCTGAGTGTTCTTGGATTTGTGCGCACGCCCTGCAAGATGCACAACGGCGTGCACCCCATTAAGTGCGGCTTGCCAATCGGTCGATGGCCCCAGTTCGAGCCCGCTTACAATGTCGGCGTCCGAGGTTGCCGGACCGGCCGACCGTTGGGCACAACGCACGTGCCAACCAGCCAGGGTCAGGGCCGATACCATGTGCCGTCCCACAAATCCGTCGGCGCCAGTTACAAGAACGATCGGGGCCATGGCCGTATTACGGGCGGTTGTACATGAGGTCGCTCATGATTTGTCGATATGAAGGGATCGCACGATCGTGGGTATAGCGTTGTGCAGCGAGAGCGGCGCGTAGAACTTTTGCTAGCGTCTCCTCGCGATTTGATGCGGCCGATCGAATCGCCTCTGCGAGATCGAGCGGATCTTCCGGACTTACGACCCAACCAATATCGTCTTCCTTCAACATCAATGCCGCTGAATTAGCTTCGGCAGCGACGATGACCGGTCGTCCGACTGCAAGCAGATTGTAAATCCGGCTCGGAACCGACACGCCTGCGGCGTTGCGGCGATAGGGGATAATCCAGACGTCGACCGCGGACAGGAACTCCTCAAGTTCGGGCTCGGGAACCGGATCCATCAGTATGACGTTGTCGAGGGGAGCCCTCGCATAAAGCTCTGTCAATTGTTTCCATCCGCTCCCCGATCCGGAAAGCAGAATGCGAATGTCTTTCTCCTCCTTCAATAAGCGCGCGGCTTCGTACACCCTGCAAGGACTGTGAGTAAATCCCAGGTTGCCGGATAGTCCAACAACCATCTTCTCGGTGAAGCGGCGACGGAAGGAATTGTCTGGGGTTATTTCGCGGTATCCGATGGGTAGCAGCGCCCAATTCGTAGACGAGCTTCGCACAACTCGTCAAGGAGATGGTGGCGGGCGATCTTGCGATTGCGAGGCGGGAGGCTGCCAATGGCAAGAACCCCGTTTGAGCTAAAGGGCAACACGGTCTTCGTTGCCGGACATCGCGGGATGGTCGGGTCTGCACTGGTGCGCAGCCTAGCGCAGGAAAATGCCGAACTGCTGACCGTCGGGCGCAGCGAGGTCGATTTGCGCGACCAGGCTGCCGTGTTCAACTGGTTTGCAGAGAGGCGGCGCCCGCAGGCTGTGTTTCTGGCGGCGGCAAGCCGCCAAAACCCAAGTTACGATCCGCGGCGGCGGCATCGCGGAAAGGCGATAGGGCTAAGGCTCGGTAGTTATTAGCACTATTCACAGGGGGATGGAGTTCTTCGACCTAGCCGCGTTTCCATTACTAAGCCGATCGTGGCCTAAATGATCATCGATTCGTTATAGGATTGGAAATCCAATGCAATCCGAGGTTCCCAGCCAAAGTTTCGTTTGGGGCGTGTTAGCGGCACGATTTCAGTCAGAACTAACCCTTCAAAACTCAGAGATCTGGCGGCTCTCCGGTTTGCTGGAAGAGTATGGGTCCGCCGCCGACGACTTCAACCGTGAGCGCGAACAAAAGGCAATCATTGAAGAGCTCGCCGGGTTCCTGGTGCAAGCGGTCACTCGCGAGGCAGCAAACCGGCAGTTTACCAATAACTCCAGCCGACGCGCCGGTCGTCCCCACGACGTTATGACCCCCTATTTGGCTCCGGAACTGCTTTCGGTGTTCCTGCGCTGCCACGACTCGGCCGGTCGACAGTCGGTAGCTACCTCGATTGATGGCAAGCTCAAACAAAGGGAAGCCGGACGGTTGTTCGAGTTCATCAACGCGCTAATCCAACCGTTGAATAAATATTTGACGACCGAGCTGCATCGTAAGCCACTCTCGGCCTCGCGGTTGGCTCGCTTTGCACTTGATAAGCGGCGAGAGGACAAGCAGATCGAAGCAGAAGCCGCAGCAAAAAAAGCAGCCAAAAAAGCAGCCGCCGCCATGATGCGCCAGGCAGCCAAGCGTCCCTCTTAAGGTAATTTCCGCCATACGTGATCGACCCCAGAGAATTTTCGCCATACCAGAATAATTTTCGCCATAGCGCGATGTGATTTTCGCCATAAGAGGTTCGATATTCGCCATAAGGATTCAATATTCGCCATAAGATATCCGCCATAAGAAAAGAATTGTGGCCATAGGGAAAGCCATGACGCCAACGCTCATCGGGTTCTGCCGCAATAGCCCGCAGGCTCGTTGCGCTCGCGCGGATAGCCAAAGGCGATGGTTCTTCTCTTTTTTGCGATGGGTCTGGTTGAGCAAAACGATTCGAGGGTGGATGCAATCGTTGCCTGAGAATGGTAGGGTAACGACGCTGATCTTCATACGTTATCCGTCCAATGAGATCTGAAGAAAAGAAGCTATTGGGGACTGAAGGTAGATAGCAATGGGCACGAGAGATTGCCGCAACCCGCCGATGAAGTCTGAATGGAAAATTGCTGCGGACAAAGCGCTTGAAGAGGCGCAGAACCTTCCGCCAGGATCTGATCGCGCTGAAGCGCTTAAAAAAGCAGGCGTGCTTCGGAATGAAGCTTGTTTGCGCGATATTGCAACCGTCGAGCGTATTTCGAAATAGTGCGCTTGTTGCTAGAATGTCACACCCGGTCGCCGTGATTCGTGGTAATCCTTTTTGACTTAGCGCGATTTGGCGCGTTCTTAGCCGGGAGACTTTCCGTGAACAAACTTGCCGTGGCCGTATCTATTCTCGCCGTGAGCGCTGGAACTGCGTCGGCTGCTGATCTTGCGGCCCGTCCTTACACCAAGGCGCCGCCCCCGATGGTCGCTGCGATTTATGACTGGAGCGGCTTCTACGTCGGCGCGAATGCCGGTTACGGTTGGGGGCGTGACGATCATGGCGACCGTTCGTTGCCACTGGGCGGCTTCTGGACTAATGGTCCGGCGGGCAATTTTAGCGGTATTCAGCGCATCAATCCGCAAGGCGGGATCTTTGGCGGTCAAGCCGGGTATAACTGGCAGGCGGCAAACTGGGTGTTCGGCCTCGAAGTGGCCGGTGATTGGTCTGACTTGCGCCGAACCGACAGCAGCATTTTTTTTCCAGGCGATTCTTTGACCTCTAGGGTCGAAAGTATATTCACGGCTACGGGTCGCGTGGGCTACGCCTTGAATAACTGGCTGCCCTACATCAAGGGTGGTTATGCCGGGGCGGATTTGAAGACCGTAAACTTCGACGGGGTCGGCAGTTCGCTAAGCCACAGTGAGTGGCGCAGTGGTTACACTGTTGGCGCCGGACTCGAATATGGCATTACTCCAAATTGGACGATCGGTGCCGAATACGCCTTCATGGATTTCGGCAGTCGCAATTGGAGCGGCGCCACGATTGGTCCCGGTGCCGGCCCGGAGCTGTTTAACGACAGGCTGAAAATCTCTACAGTTACGGCGCGGATTAACTACAAGATAGGTGGCTGGGGCGCGTCCCGATACTGACGTTTTCAAAAACTCAAGCAACGCAGAGCCCCGGCATTTGGCCGGGGCTTTTTTTACAAGCATCCGAGTTTGGCGAATCTGCCGGAGCGCGCCGCGAAGACCACGGCTAAAGCAGGATTGGCAGCGCCCCGGATGACACCCCGCGGAGATTCGGACTTTTGTGTTTCGCTGAAGCGATGTGGCTCGCGTTAGAGGCTGCAATTGAACTTGCTATCAGGGATAACAAATCGCCACGTGCAAGCTTGTATTGAACGGAGAAAGGTCGAAGCGAATATAAGTTATTAGCGAATCGCAGCTAACGTTAATGCACCGCACTTAATTGAGGATTTCTCATACCTTACGGCCTAAGAAATCTTTATCGCAACACCATAACCAGCCTCACAAGAATAATGCGTGCGCGATTGCAGCCCAAAATGGTCAAGTATGCAGTGTTTCGGCGGCAAACGTTTGCTCAGCCTCGCTACCGTGATCTGCGCGCTTCTGCCGAAAACCTCACACGCGACCGACGAGATCTACAATGCGGGCATTGCTGCTCCCGGCCAGTTTTACATTCAGCAGCACCTCGACTATGTGGGAGACGGTCTTAAGTCTCCGGCTTTTGCCGGCGGAATGGCGTCGCATCGAAGCTTGAATGGCAGAACCGAGTTCGCTTACCAGGTCACAGATTGGTGGGAACTTGCGCTTTACCTGCCATTCTCGATCAAGGACAGCCAATTTTTCTCTGACTCTGTGAGGCTGAGAACTCTGTTTGTGGCTCCAAACGCCGACCAACGGAGTTTTTTCTATGGCATAAACATTCAGCTGAGCAATTCGACGCCGAGGTTTTCGCAGACTCGGTTTGGCCTGGAGATCCGACCCATCATCGGTATTCGTAATGCCGACTATGAGTTGGTTGTGAATCCCATCGTTGCTTTAAGCTTTGGAAAATATGGCGAAGCCGACTTCGCGCCTGCGGCTCGAGTTGCCCGAAAGTTGGCACCAGATCTGTTTATCGGACTTGAGTATTATGCAGACTTTGGAAAAATCGGTGCCTTCGAAAAACTGCCAAATCAGCAACATTCATTGTTCGCGGTCATGGATTTCAAGGTGGGAGTCTTCGATGTTAATCTGGGCGTAGGTTTTGGCCTCACCCCCAGCTCCGATCGATTCGTCGTCAAGACCATCGTCGGTTATGCGTTTCCCGTTCCCGGCGAGGACGTAACTGAGAATGAACCCTCGCCGCGTTCGTCCGTCCTTTCCAATCCAATGTCCCACTCATCAATTCGATCGAAACAAGGAAACTAAACGATTACGCATATCCGTGTGCACAAGCGGCACGGTGGCCGGTAAGGCGTCAATTCTCTACGGCCAACTAAGAAATTTGCAGATAGCCCCCTTTGACGGGGGGCAGCTTTTCACCGCTGTCTCCGTCCGCTTATTAGCATAATCTTGCCGTTGGTGGAGCTGTTCAGCTCGCAATACGCCGCCCACGAATCCATCAGTTTGCGCCGCTTCTCCAAGGCATCGCTGCGGCGGTAGGCTTGTTAGGCCTTGTCTCCTATGACATGCGCCAGCGCCGTCTCTGTGATTTCGCGCGGGAAGTTTGAGACGTTGCCCGCCCAATCCCGAAAGCTTGATCGGAAGCCGTGAACAGTGGCCTATCCGACCTAGGACCATTTCCATGGTCGTATTTGATTGCGGGTCGCTCAAGGCATCGGGGCAGTTCCAAAACGGGCGTACTGTTCAAGTGCACGCTGCCAAAGTCCGGACTTGTACCGAAACAGATCGACGCGACTGGGGGACCATTGAATGCCGAGTGCCATTTCCGTTGTGTACGTAGGTTTCCGAACCGCAGCCGCGTCCACCCATATCGTAATTCTCTCGATGCTGCCCGACCCAAGCAATTCCGGCCGCTCGTATGCGATAACAAAATCCCAGCCGAAACAGGCATCGTCGTAAACCAGCATATGCGGATCAATTCGCCAGACGCCGCGCGCCTTTACTACGCGTAACGCTAGGTCGCGCATTTCGAGTGCCTTCGCGGGCGTTTTCAAAACTGTACCCCCCCGTCTGCGTTGTCACCTGACAGGATGGCTGCGTGCATGTAGATTCTGGTCCGTTGTCCGTAGTTATACGGAGTGTCAAGAAACGAATTGATGAAACCGATAAGGATTCAAGCATGTCCGGTATGGTTTTTCCAGGATCAGTTCGGCAAAATTTGCTCTCGCTTCAATCCACCGCGCGGTTGTTTCGGCGCTGTCTCGTGCCCGTCGGCACAACGTTGTTAGATTTCTGTGGCTCGCGATAGCGGCCCACGCTTCCATCAGCTTTCCGCCAAAGCCTATTCCGCCTTGTCTCCGATGAGGTGAGCAAGCGGAAGTTGGAGACGTTGCCAGCCCAAACCGCGGAAGCTCGGCCGGCAGCCGTGAACCGTTGCGTTTTCAAGCTTCATCTGGCGCAGCATCATCTTCGTGGTGGCCGTGCTGCGAGGCCATCTTTATGAGATTCTACTCAACTTGCTTTTCACCCGAAGTTAACCATGTGTTTATGCCACCAGCAAACGTGACAATGTGGAGACCGATTTTCAGGATTTGTTAGATTCTCCGCACTTACCTATGGCGTCGGTCAAAGAATTGACTTTGCAAACCAGAAGGGAATTACGCCATGTCGGGTATCGTTCTTTCGGCGTCGGTTCGCCAGAACCTGCTCTCGCTCCAGTCAACTGCTGAACTTCTCTCCACGACGCAGAACCGTCTCGCGACCGGCAACAAGGTCAACTCGGCGCTCGACAATCCAACCAACTTCTTCACAGCACAAGGCCTCAACAACCGCGCCAGCGATATCACAAATCTGCTCGACGGCATAGGCAACGGCGTGCAGGTTCTGCAAGCCGCCAACACCGGCATCACCTCATTGCAGAAGCTGGTTGATACTGCGAAGTCAATTGCCAGTCAGGTACTGCAGACCACTGTGGGTTATTCGGTAAAGGCGTCCGCCACGACTGCAGCGCCGACCGGCGCGGGCGTTCTGGCTGTTGCAGGTACTGCCGCGGATTTGACCAACGCGGGTACGAACTCCCTCAACGGCAAGACTTTTGTCTTTACGCCCGCAACCGGTGCAGCGACCACTGTCACAATTAGCAGCACGGTTGCTGCCGGCAACGTCAATTCAATTGATGCTTTCAATACTGCGCTGTCAGCTGCTGGTATTGGACTGACTGCATCGTTGGCCAGCAATGGTTCCGTCACGTTCACCTCCACCAACGACAATGCGAGCCAGACTCTGACGCTCGGCACGACCGCCGCTGCAAACACTGTTGCGCTGAGTGGTACGGGAACGTTCGCACTTGTGACTCCAACGGGAGGCACCGCCGGCGCGCCGGTCGCTGATGCGGGTTCCCAAGCCATTCGCACGGGCTTGGTGAACCAGTACAATGGCATCATCGCGCAGATTACGACGACCTCGCAAGATTCGTCCTTCAACGGCATCAACCTGTTGAATGGCGACACGCTCAAACTGACGTTCAACGAAACGGGAAAGTCGACGCTGAGTATTCAGGGCGTCACTTTTAACGCGGGCGGCCTCGGCTTGGCCGCGCTGACGGTGGGAACGGACTTCTTGGATAACAGCTCCGCTAACAAGACGCTCACCGCGCTCGGCACTGCAAGCACCTCGCTCCGCACCGAAGCATCGGCCTTGGGTTCTAATCTGTCGATTGTGCAGATCCGTCAGAATTTCTCGAAGAACCTGATCAACGTGCTGCAGACCGGCTCGTCCGCCTTGACGCTCGCCGATACCAACGAGGAAGCGGCGAACAGCCAGGCCCTGTCCACCCGCCAGTCGATCGCGGTGTCCGCACTGGCGCTGGCCAACAGCGCGCAGCAGAGCGTGCTTCAGCTCTTGCGCTGAGCTCGAGGGCAAGAAACAGAAGCGAAACGGCGGGGG
>Ga0209117_1000235_pt1 | contig 30038 bp, 28 predicted proteins | sample BlaSpr_A8_OM2_M2_FD_187978 | JGI IMG/M metagenome (GOLD analysis project Ga0209117, IMG submission 187978) | Forest soil microbial communities from Thunder Bay, Ontario, Canada - Black Spruce, Ontario site 2_A8_OM2_M2 (SPAdes) (version 2) | ecosystem: Environmental > Terrestrial > Soil > Boreal... | reverse complement strand
CGAGATAAATAAACATCCCGACTAACACTTGAGTTGGAGGGCTGCCAACAGAAGGATGGAAAAGCGCATGGGTTAGAATCGAAGAGTGCGCCGGCAGGCTTGTGGCGCACCTAGGCGCGGTGTTTATGGAAAAGATTATTGCTCGTTGCAGGAGGGTTCGGGGGGATGGGCGGAGTCGTCGCGATTGGCTAGAGAGCAATAATCGACGAAGGTTTTGTCGTATTTGGAATTTTTGAGCAGGTCGTCCTCGCTGAGCTGGATAAATTGGAAGGTTATGGAGTGATCGGCTTTCACCGTGGCAAGTAGATAGCCATAAGCGTAGGTGAGGGCGGGGCTGTTGGGGGGAAGATTTTCCGGCAGGCGATAGCGGCGAGCTCCGGCGGTTCCGACGAGCCAGCCTTGCAAGGGCTTTTCTTCGATTTTGCCTTTGAGCAGAGCTGGATCTTTTTCGGCGCGATCGTTCCAGTATGGCGAATTAAAAATATTTTCCATGTAGAGATGCGAGTGGCTGGCGAGAACGTAGACGCCTTTGTGAGTGGCGTTCTGAAAATCCCATAAATCCCGATAGGCTTTGCGGCCGCTTTCGGTGCTGTTGCGATTGTCTTCGGCGGACGTGGTGGGATCACCATTCATGCTGTGACCACATGCGAGGCTGTTGGGCAGAGCGCGGTGCATGCCCACGACGATGGCGGAGACGTCGCTATCGGAACGATCCTGTTTGAGAAGATCTTCCAACCAAGACATTTGCGCGGCGTCGAAGCCTTCATTGAAAGAGTTGTCGAGATTGATGAAGTCGATATGGTGGAGGCGCCAATGATAATAGGCGGTCTTGGAGCCACCGAGAAATTTGCTGAATTTGCGCACGAAATCTTCGTGGCTCAGAGATTCGTCTTGTTTCGTTCTACCGTGAAAGTAAAGTTCGTGATTGCCGATGCCGAGATGAACGGTGACGGGAGCGAAAGGTTCCACTTGCTGGGCGATGAAATCGTCCCAGGCATTTTTGCGATATTCAGCGAGTTGCTGGGTGGGAAAAGACTTGGCGAAATCTTCGTCGATATCTGAGCCCCAGCGGAAATCACCGAGATGCCAGTAGAATTCGGAATTATTGCCTTTGGCGCTTTTGGCGATGGCGGGCATGACTACGTCGCCGCAATTTCGAGAGTCACCGGAGACGGCGAAGTGCCATTCGGGGTCGGGGTTTTGGGCTAGGGATGCGTTGGAGAGGCACAGGATTAAGGCGGCGACGAGGGACAGGCGTGTGGGCATGGGCCGGTTTAGGCGCGGGCGGATTTGCGGGCGGGGGCGGCGCCGGAGAGAAATTCGAGGAGGTGGCGATTGACGGCTTCGGCGTGGGTCCAGGTGAGGCCGTGAGGCCCACCGTTGACGACGAAGAGTTGCGCGTGCTTGACGAATTCGGGTACTCGCTGGCCGGTGGCGGCTAGCGGGAGGATGCGGTCGTCGTCGCCGTGAATGACCAGCGTGGGAATTTTGATGCGCTTGAGGTCGGAGCGAAAATCTTCCAGCCAGGAGGTGACGCAGGTAAGCGTGCCGGTGGGCGAAGCGGTTGCGGCAATGTTCCAACTGAGCTGAATGACTTCGTCGCTGATTAATTTGCCGCGAAGAATGTCGGCGTTATAAAAATTTTTGAGGAACTGGGTGAGGAAAGCGGGACGGTCGGCCACGATGGATGTTTTGATGCCGTCGAAAACGCTGGCGTCGATGCCTTGCGGATTGTCCTGGGTCTTCAACAAAAACGGGGGAATGGCGGCGATGAAGGCGGCTTTTTTTACGCGCGAGGAACCATACTTGCCGAGGTAGCGCGCGACTTCGCCGCCACCCATGGAAAATCCGACGAGGGTGACATCGCGCAGTTTGAGTTTGGTGATGAGCGTGTGCAGATCCTTTGCGAGGGTGTTGTAGTCGTAACCGGAAACGGGCTTGCCGGAATTGCCGAAGCCGCGGCGGTCGTAAACGATGACGCGATGACCGGCGTGGATGAGCGCGGAAACTTGTTTTTCCCAAGCGCGTCCACTGAGCGGCCAACCGTGGATGAGCACGACAGGTTTGCCTGCGCCGTGATCTTCGTAGTAGAGGTCGATGTTTCCGGAATTTTCCTTGGCGACGGTGAGGTATGGCACGGAGGTTCTCCTTTTTGCGGGCGCGGGAAAATAGTATGCCACGATTGGGACGGGATGAACGCTACTGTTTTTTCTCCGGGGGATTGTTGGATGTTTCTTTCGGGCCGCTGGGACTGACTAATTCTATGCGCCAGCTGGGACCGCCTTCATAGAGAGGGCCTTCGGACTTGACCCAGGCGGGTTGCTCTCCGCCAAGAATCCACAAATGGATATCAGCAGGTTGTTTTCCAACGATCGGGGCTACCACTCCTGCCAAGCCGCCTATCTGGATTTTAACGAGGTAATGGGTAATTTTTCTGGTGGTATCGCCGACAGCGAAAGTGTCTTCGGTCTGCGGCGTGATTTCAAGCTTTACCATGCGCGGCTTAGGGGTGGCGGCGAGATAGGAGAAGTTGGTGCGCTGTGAATTCGCGGGAAGGTTCATCAGATAAGTGATGGCCAGGCCGTTGGCGAGGTCCGGAGGAATATCAATGTGCTCGGTGATGACGTTTTCTTTGCCCTGGTCGTCAGAAGAGTGCACGGTGACTTGGGATTTTGCGGCGTCGATCAAGACATCCATAGGATGCTTGAATGACGGCCCTTTTTGGACGAGGTGATAGCTTATGATACGGAAAGTGCGACGTTGAGAATACACGGTGGTTTCTTCGTGGAGGGAGCCGTCTTTGAAATGGAAAATAAGGCGGTTGGTGACCTGGTCGCCGCGATTGGTTTGCAGCCATTCGCCATTGGCGAGAATTTCATTTTGCTCGGAGCGCAAAACAAGGAAGCCGTGGACCAAACCGCCGAGATGCCGCACGGGGATGGCTTGCGGAGGCGCATCTTTAGAAGCGGCCGGGGACGGCAGGATTGCGGCGAAAAAAAAGGCGAGCGCAATCGATTGAATGAATTTTGTTGCGGGAATTTTATTTGACGGCATGCGCGGGATCCGGCTCATCTCTGCGACGTCCCATTAAAAAGACTATCGCGCCACCGGCGAGAAGCACGCCGCCCAGAATGGCGGGGATGGGAAGCTCGCGAGGCGTCGTGGTGGATGGAGCAGGCGCAGGTGAAGGGTTGGCTTCCCGTTTATGTCCGAAGAACAAGCCCGCCTGAATGGAAATGAGGAGGAGCCCGAGGACCATGAGGCCAGTGCCCATAAGGCGTCCGAATTGCATGAAAACGCGAGACCTCCTGTGAACGGAGCATTGTATGGAGAAGCGGACGGAGCTGTCTGTTCAATTCGGGTCAGTGAGCGTCATCGGGTCAGCGGGGCGGGGGTGTGCACGGGGCGACGGATACTTGTGGAGACGGCGAAGAATCGGATCTACGATATCGGGATAGAATTCGCTAAGGATGTTGAATCCGCCGTTCTGCAACATCTGATAGCCCCACCCCCGGAACGTTCCCCCAACGGTGTGAATGTAGTCCGGATAAAACAGAGTGGAAATGCCGTCTTCCGCGAGTGAACCAAAAACATTTGAGTAATTGAACATGGGCTTGCCAGCGTCGGAGCGAGTGACGACGACGCGTGTGAAGGCGTACCAGGCGCGCTTTGGAATGCCACCCCGGCCGCGACGGAAAAGGCGCGGGTCCTGCTTAAAGATATGAGGGAAAAATCCGGTGGTTAGAAAACTGCCGCTGATGTCGCCCGCTTCACCGGCGACGAAGCGTTCGCCATATGCTCCCCAGCCTTGGCCGAAACTATTTGCATGCGCTTCGGTGGCCTGGTCAATGGCGGCGCCGATGCCGATTTGTATCTGGGCGCTGAAGTCAAACATTTCATGGAAAGCGAGATTATATTTTTGGCGGGCCGTGAGAGGGCGGCGGTTTTCCGGCGTGTCTTCGGTACTAATAAAGTTGGGAACGATGCCTAGAATACGATTGTACATATGGTGGTTGGGAGGAGGTTCGTCCGTTTTGGGTAGCGGGGCGTCTGGCTTCTCGTGATCGGGGGACGGCTGCTGTTCCGGAGTTGAAGGAGGCGGTTCTGCAGCGGGAGATTGCGCGCGAATGGGCTGGCAGGAAAAGAAAATCAGGGAAAAAATCAACGCGCTAGAACGGTTCAAAGGCGCGGTCCTCGAGCAGGCGTAGCTGGTTGCGTCATTAGTCCTATCCAGAAGATGCTCGCGGGGGGCCAAAATGATGCCCGAGATCCTTTACATTGGCAAGGGGGCTGCATTCGCGGTGTTGCACCGCTAAAACTAAGACTGATCAATCAAGCGGTGATGAATGGCGTACAAAGCCAATTCGAGGCGGTCGCTGACGCCGAGCTTATCGAAAATATTGTGGAGATGGTTTTTAACGGTTTGCTCGGAGATAAAAAGCTTTTCGCCGATTTCTTTATTGCGGAAGCCCTGTGCGACGAGCTGAACAATTTCTTTTTCGCGGTCGCTGAGCAATGGTTTTTCGCGGCGCGGGCCGGATTCGCTGGACTTTGAAAACGCTTTCATGACCTCGGCGGTCATGCGATTGTCGAGCCAGATTTCTCCAGCGTGGACGCGGTGAATGCTTTTGACCAGTAAATCGGTGGCGGACTGTTTGAGCACTACGCCGCGAGCGCCGAGGCGCATGGCGCGAACCACATCGCGGTCGTCTTCCGCGGCGGTGAGAACCACCACACGAGTGGGCAACGTATCGAAATTAACTTCCTCAAGAACGGCCAGGCCGTCTTTATCGGGCATGCGCAGATCGAGAAGGAGAATGTCGGGCTTGAGCTTGGCGAGCAGCTTGATGCACTCTGTGCCATTTTGCGCTTCGCCGACAATGGTGATGTCTTCGTCACCATCGATAAGTTTACGGAGGCCATCGCGAAAAATCGCGTGGTCATCCGCCATCAATACGCGTATCTGCTGTTTTGTCTTAGCCATATCAACCGAGCGGAACTTCGACCGTCAGGCGCGCTCCATGCCCGGGGTTTGACTCGACAGTCAACACACCCCCAACGGTACGCGCGCGCTCCTTTATGGAAATTGGACCCAGCCTCAACCGATCCAGTTCGTCTCCGGTGAAGCGGCCAGCGAAGCTAAAACCTTCCCCGTTATCGTCAACCATGAGTACTAGGCGGCTGTCGTCCTGCGACAGTTTTACCACGACATGGGAAGCCTTAGCATGCTTTTTTATGTTGTTGAGTGCTTCACGGTAAATCTGGAAGACCTCGCGGCACACGCGGTCGGGGGCCTGCAATTGGGCGGAATCGATTAAAAGATCAAGCGCAATGGTGGATTCATTGCGAAAGCGTTCGCCGAAACCGCGCATTAAGTCGACCATATCGGCGGATTGCACGCGTAATGGGCGCAAGTCGGTGACGAAGTGGCGAAGGTCGGCGGACTCGTTTTTAACGGTCTTTTGGAGGTTGGCGAGACTGGCGACGGCTTGCTCGGGAGTGGCTCCGACCTTGCGGCGCAGGACGTCCAACTGTATTTCAATGCTGAGAAGGGTTTGCAGGATGCCATCGTGGAGGTCGCGCGAAATGCGGCTGCGTTCCGCTTCAATGGCGCGGGCCCGAAGGTGGCGGAGAAGAAATACGTTTTCGAGGGAGGAACCGATGTGCGCTGAGATACGCTCGAGCCATGCGAGGTCCTGTTTGGAGTAGTGTCTGCGTCCGTTTAGAAGCAGGATGCGGCCGACAGGTTTTTCTTCCTGCTCGAAGGCAACGGTCATCAGCGAGCGGGCCTTAAGTTGTTGCCGGGTGGGGCCGGGGAGACGCGGCAACGAATCCAGGGGGCGTCCATTTCGCCGGTCCCAGGCAAACCCGGAGCCGCGCCCCTGCAAAGAATTCCAAACGATTGAGGCGTCGATATTATCGAGCAGAAAGCCGTCGGCGCGTGACAATGGGAAACTTTCGGGAATGAGGCGCTCGCTCTCTCCAGCAACCAATCGCCAGAGAAAAAGGCGTTCTAAATCGGCGTCACGAAAAACAAGCAGTGCTTCCTCGGATTGAAATGCCGCGGCAATTTCCTCAAGAAACAGGCGCAAACATTCGGCTAAGCCCTGATCGACCTGCATGGTGGCAGTGATGCGGGAGAAAAATTCATTTTGTGCGGCAAAAATGCGGCTGCGATCACCGAGCAAGGTGAGGCCGGCGCCCGCGGCGAAAATTCCCGCGGTGAACAAAACCCAGGACATGACGCGGAGCCACTGAATTTCGCCGCGTTCGGCGGTGAGCAAAACCAGCGCCAAAGCAAGCGCGCCTGCCAGGGGCAACCCGGCGCGATCTCCCCAACGCATACCCGCCGTCCAGCAAACGTAAAGATACGGAAACCATACGGGCACGGACGACGGAGTGATGAGCATGAAGAAGCCGAGCGCAAGAAGATCGCAAATCAGGGGGAGATGCCACGCGCGGGGGCGCAACGCGCGCTCCAGAAAAATTACGACGACGGAGAGGAGCAGATAGAAAAGCAGGAACGCTAGGCTGCGCCGTGACTGCTGGGATATAGGTTGCTGCAGAAGAGCCAGTACAGACAAAAAAATGACCAAAGGACGGGCGAGCACAATTTGACGGTCGAAGTGCAGGCGGTCTGTCGGGTGGGGGCTCATGCGCGGGGACGCAATTTTCCTTATGCAATTCAGTCTAGCAAGCGAGGGGCGAGGCGCAACGGAACGTATCGGAGATGGCACTAAGGGAGTAATAGGAGATAGGAAAAGGTACGAGGCAGGAACGGGGGAATATTGCAGGAATTTTTCCGCAGGCAGTTCATGCATGATTATTTCATGTAATGATGATTATGCGCATTGTTACACCGTTTTTTACACGAAACATGGCCGCCTTAGAACGATTTCTATCAGCAAGTTGGGGTACGGTTGTGGAAGCGATTGCGACGGTTGGTACGGAGAACTTGCTTGGCCTTTGATGAAAATAGTTTTGTCTGGTTGAACGGCGCGGTGGTACGGCATCGGGACGCGCTGACGCAGGTTTCGGCACACGTTTTGCATTACGGTACCGGAGTGTTTGAAGGCATTCGGTGCTATGAAACGGCCGACGGCCCGGCTCTGTTTCGCATGGACGCGCACGTGGACCGGTTGTTCGCGTCGGCGAAAGTGTACGGCATTGCGATGCCCTACACGCGCGAGGAGTTGACGCACGCGACGTGCGAAGTCATTCGCAAAAACGGATTCACACGCTGTTATGTACGCCCGGTGGCTTATCTTGGGACAAATACACTGGGAATCGGGGCGCAGTGCCCGACCGAAGTTGCCATACTTGCGGTACCGGACCTGGGCAAAGTGCCGGAAGCAAGCGGGCTTCGACTGATGATTTCGTCGTGGACTAAAATTGACCGGCGGATGATTCCTTCCACGGCGAAAGCTTGCGGGCAATATTTGAATTCGAGGCTGGCCACGCAGGAAGCAATCGCGAAGGGATATGATGAAGCGTTATTGCTGAATGCCGAAGACAAAGTTGCAGAAGCGGCCGTGGCGAATATATTTTTTGTGAAAGATGGCGTGGTGCGCACCAATGATGAAACTTCATCCATCCTGCTTGGGATTACGCGTGATACCGCGATCAAACTTGCGCGATCACTTGGCCTGCGAGTAGAAATCGGAGAGATCGCGGTGGAAGACTTGCGGGAAGCCGATGAAGTTTTCTTAACCGGTACGGCAAAGGAAATTGTGGCGGTAACGGAAATCCATGGACACACAATAGGAAACGGGACGCGCGGGAAGATCACAAAAGACGTTCAAGATGCGTTTGCAGCGGCGACGCGAGGCGAAGACGCAAAACATGGCCACTGGCTGCATGTTGTGAGCCAGCCCCAACCAACGCACTGAGGAGAAACATGCAGGAGAATCCGCTAAAGCTAAAAAAGATTCATCACATTGAATTTTGGGTGGGCAATGCGCGGCAAGCGGCTTTTTATTATCGCAAAGGATTCGGCTTTTCCCAGATGGCCTACAGCGGCCTGGAGACTGGACGGCGCGACGCTACTTCTTATTTGCTGAATCAAGGCAAGGCAAATTTTGTTTTTACCACACCGCTGAAGCCGGAACATCCGGCGAGCGATCACATTCGCAAACACGGCGATGGCGTGCACGACATTGCGCTGCACGTGGAGAACGCCGACGAGGCGTTTGAAGGGGCGGTCAGTCGCGGCGCGGAACCCGCGGAGCAGCCGCACGACGTGACCGACGCGAACGGAACGATTCGGCGCGCTGCCATTCATACTTATGGCGACACTATTCATTCCCTGATTTCCTACAAGGACTATAAAGGCCCATTTTTGCCCGGCTATACAGCGGCGCCCATTCCGGGGCAAGATGCGGGAATTTTGCGCATCGATCATGTGGTGGGAAATGTGGAGTTGGGCAGGATGGAACTTTGGGCAGATTTCTATAGCCGGGTATTCGGCTTCAAACGTTTTATTTCTTTTGACGACAAAGACATTTCCACCGAATACAGCGCGTTGATGAGCATTGTGATGTCGGATGATTCGCATTCCGTGAAATTCCCGATCAATGAACCGGCGGCCGGGCGGCGGCGCAGCCAGATTGACGAATATCTAGACGCCTACGGGGGCCCCGGTGTGCAGCACATCGCATTGCTGTGCCGCGATGAACTGAAAACAGTGGAACAGTTAAAGTGCAATGGAGTGGAATTCCTGCGCGTGCCGGACAGCTATTACGATGCGCTGCCTGAACGCATCGGGCAAATTGACGAATCGAACGAGGCCATTCGTAAACTTGGCGTGCTCGTGGACCGCGACGAGGAAGGATACCTGCTGCAAATTTTTAGCCAGCCGGTGGAGGATCGTCCAACCATTTTCTTTGAAATTATTCAGAGGAAAGGCAGCCGGGGATTTGGCAAGGGGAATTTCAAGGCGCTGTTTGAATCGATCGAACGGGAACAGGCGCGCCGCGGGAATCTGTAAGCGCAGCGATGTGGTGCGCCGGTGAACTTATTGCGTAAGAATATTGCGTGACGATTTATCCGAGGAACAAATCAATGACTACCAAGACTGCGGAAGTTGTGAGAACCGGCGTTGTCTACCAAACTGGTTTCGGCAATGAATTTGCCACCGAAGCCGCGCCCGGCGCTTTACCATCTGGACAAAATTCTCCTCAGCAGGCGCCTTACAATCTTTATACCGAGCAATTGAGCGGAACGGCGTTCACCGCGCCGCGAGTGACGAATCGACGCTCGTGGCTGTATCGCATCCGCCCGTCGGTCGCGCATAAACCATTTGAGCCTTTCGATAATGGACTGCTGCGCAGCACGCCTTTTAACGAGGTGGCAACGCCGCCAAATCAATTGCGCTGGCAGCCGCTGCCTATTCCCGCAAAACCGACGGATTTCGTGGAGGGCATAGTAACAATCGCGGGGAACGGTGACGCGCATACGCACACCGGCGTGGGAATTCACATTTACACCGCGAACCGGTCGATGACCGACCGGTATTTTTTCACCGCGGATGGTGAAATGCTGATCGTGCCGCAATTAGGCCGTCTGACTTTGCGGACGGAGCTGGGAATCATGGAAGTTGCGCCCGGCGAAATCGCGGTAATTCAACGCGGGATTAAATTTAAGGTTGAGTTGCTGGACAAAGAGGCGCGCGGATACATTTGCGAAAACTACGGACCAATGTTTCGTCTTCCGGATTTGGGGCCAATTGGCGCAAACGGGCTTGCGAACCCGCGGGATTTCGAGACGCCGGTAGCGGCTTACGAAGATTTGAGTGGAGACTTTCACATCATTGCAAAGTTTCAGGGGAACCTGTGGCGGGCGGCAATTGATCATTCGCCGCTGAGCGTGGTGGCCTGGCATGGTAACTATGCGCCGTACAAATACGATCTGGCGAAATTTAATTGCATCAATTCGGTAAGCTTCGACCATCCGGATCCATCCATCTACACGGTGCTGACCGCGCCATCGGAAATTCCCGGAACGGCGAACGTGGATTTTGCGATTTTCCCGCCTCGCTGGATGGTTACGGAGCACACCTTCCGGCCACCGTGGTTTCACCGGAACTTCATGAATGAATTCATGGGCCTGATACGCGGGGAGTACGACGCGAAGGCGGAGGGCTTTGTGCCGGGCGGCGCGAGTTTGCACAATTGCATGGCCGGGCACGGACCGGACTCCGTGACATTCGAAAAGGCGACGCAAGCGGAGCTAAAGCCTGTTTACGTAGCGAATACGCTGGCGTTCATGTTTGAGACGCGATTTGTCTGCCGGCCCACAAAGTTTGCGCTGGAGTCCTCGCAGCTCGATGAACAGTATTTCGAATGCTGGCAAGGTTTACACAAGCGATTTCAAGGGCCGAGCGGACGAAACGGGCAGTAACAAACGGCCCGCGAATTAGCCGGCAACTACCGTGCCGGTGCATTCACCAAAGCCTATGCGCGCGTAGCCGTCGCGTTCGCTGTAACCGCGCAGAATCACTTCATCGCCGTCCTGCAGGAAGCGGCGTTCTTCTCCATCGGGCAAAACGAGCGGTTCGGTTCCGCGTTTGGTCAATTCCAGCAGGCAGCCGCGGGATTCCTTGGAATTGCCAGAAACTGTTCCGCTCGCCAGCAAGTCGCCGGAGCGCAGGTTGCAGCCGTTGCCGGCATGATGAGTGAGCATTTGCGCGATGGTCCAATACATATCGCGGAAGTTTCCGCGGCTGACGCGAACGGCTTCGCGATTTTCGGCGCGCATTTTGGCGGTACGAAGAAAAACTTCCAGCGTGGCATTGACGCCGCCGTACTGCTGATCGTCCGCGGAAAAAAGATAGGGCAACGGTTGCGGATCCGATTCGGGCCGCGGAAAAGCGCCGGTGCGGAATGGCGCCAACGCGTCCAACGTTACAACCCACGGAGAAATCGTGGTGGCAAAGCTCTTGGACAAAAATGGCCCAAGCGGCTGATATTCCCACGATTGAATATCTCGCGCGGACCAATCATTCAGCAGACACAAACCAAAAATGCTGGAACCGGCTTCGACAATATCGATAGGTTGACCTTGCGGGTTTCCGGGTCCAACGAAAAAACCAACTTCCAATTCGTAGTCGAGCTGGCGCGAGGCGGTAAATTGGGGCGGAGCGTTGGTGTCAGGACGAATCTGGCCGGCGGGACGGTGAATGGCTGTGCCGCTGGGAACGATGGAAGAAGCACGTCCGTGGTAGCCGATGGGAACGTATTTGTAATTGGGCAAAAGCGGATTGTCAGGGCGAAACATGGCGCCGACGTTGGTGGCGTGAAAAATCGAAGCGTAGAAATCGGTGTAATCGCCGATGACGGCGGGGAGAAGCAGTTGTGCTTCGGCGAGAGGGATGAGAGAAGCAGAGATGGCGGAGCGGATTTTTTGCGACGCGTCGGAACGAAGCAGGGTGTGCAGTTGATGGCGGAGCGCGGTCCAATGCGGCTGGCCGAGGGCCATCAGCCCGTTCAATGTGGGAGATCCGCAGGGTTTTGCGGCTTGTTCGAGGGCCGAAGGAAAAAGACCGTGCGCCGCGCAGGCGGATAAATCTAGGACAGAATCGCCGATTGCCACGCCCACGCGCGGCGTTTCTTTGGAATTGCGGCGTTGAAAAACGCCGAATGGCAAATTTTGCAGAGGAAAATCTGTGTTGGGAAGATTGGCGGAGGCGAGCCAACTTTTTATTTTTGGATCGTGAGTGTGGTCGAGTATTGGCTTCATAGGAGCCGCAGAGAGCGCAGATCATCGAGCGGCTCGCTGAAGGAACACGAACCGAAACTCAGGCAAAAGGATTGGCGAGCATGACGGAGCTGAGCGTTCGAAAGGGTGTGGTTGCGCCAAGAAACATTCGCGCCCGTGAAGTGGAACGAATCGGCGGATTGCTCGTTGATGCATCCGGTTGCGGCGGAGGCGTCCATGCCATACAGCATAAAAGAAGCGGCGAGAAAAACGTTGAGAAAACCGTGCATCGCGCCGGAGGGGCTGTCGGGTTCATATGTAAAACGGTGTGAAGAACGGACAGGGTGGTGAAGTCCCGCAGTGGCTTTGAAGCAGAGCTTGCGTGAGATACAAGCTGCGAAAAATTCGACAAGACTTTCCGTTGATGGAAAAAATGCGGCGGTTTCTCCTCCAGTACGAACCTTGGGGCACATTCTCACTTCGCTGATAGCCGCGATATTTTCACGAAGAGACTGAGAAATGGGAATTTCGAAAAACGTTTGCAGGACTGGAGGCACAAGCTGCGCGGCGTTGCGAATGTCCCCGGGGGTTTGCGCTTTTAATTCGACGGCATCGACGAGCACTCCCTCGCCGGCGGAGAAGCGGCGGTTGAATGAGTGGACGGCGGCAAGGTCTGTGGCAATATCGGGGCCAATCAGGACGGAAAGCCGCCAAGTGGGGCCAGCGTCAGCGGTAAGCAGTAGCTGAAAGGCGGCTGCAAATTCGTCGAGGCGCGAAGCCGGAACAATGAAGCGGCCAAGCATCCAGGCATGCTCCGAGTCACAATAGGTTTTGAAATTTTCGACTGCGGACTGCATGGTGAGTTTCGCGGGGGGAAAAAGGCCGGCGTAGTCAACGAGGTTTTCGAGCAGGATGCGTAAGGACGCGGGAGGCCGCGCTGGGTGAGACTCGAGGGTCATGAAAAAGTTTTGGATCCTCTATTTAGAAATAGTAGTACGGTATCGCATATCGGAAGCAAATCAGTTGCAAATACCGGCGCTTAGTCGTTAGGCTACGCATGAACATTGTACATACTAGGTGGCCGGAGAACGTTCCATGCATGCTTTTTCGCTTGATGAGATTGATCGCAAAATCCTGATGCATCTGCAGACGCATGGCCGGGCCACGAACGTGGAGCTTTCCGAGCACGCGCACCTCTCGCCGCCGCAGTGTTACCGGCGGATGAAACGGCTGGAAGATGAAGGCGTGATTCAGCGCGCGGTCGCGGTTTTGGATCGAGAAAAAATGGGCTACGGGGTGATGGCGTTCGTGAGCATCACGCGCGACAAAGAACAATATAAAGGCATGCGCGAACTGGAGGCGGTGCTGAATCGTTTTCCGGAAGTTTTGGAATGCTATTCGCTGACGGGGGATTACGACTATCTGTTGAAAGTGGTGGCGCAGGATTTAAAAGAATTTTCCACGTTTTTGCGGGAAAAACTGATGCGCGCGCCGGGCGTGGTCTCGGTGCGATCGTTTATCTGTTTGGAGGAAATTAAGTGTTCGACGGCGCTGCCGATTGACGGGCAAGATAGCCGCCAAAAATAAGATGGTTCCTAATTGAGTTTGAGCGGCGTGAGCACGCCATTTTTTTTGATGGCGATGCGGATGGGGCGTGGCGGGCCTTGCGCCGGCACAGTTACTTCGACCCACATCTCCTCGCCGGGCTTGAGGGTCGGAATTTCGGCGTGCTCGGGTATGAAGACCAGAACGGGCTGTTCGGCCACAGCGGCGACAGTACCGTCAGCGTTCTTACGCAAATAGACCCACGCGCCGGGTCCGGAGCCCTGTTGCGTGCCAATTAGTTGTCCGTTGCGGACGTTCAAATACGCCCACTCTCTGTTCTGCCACTGGTTCCAATTTTGTTTGTCCTCTTCCTTATAGGTAAAGCCCTCGGAGGGAAACCGCAGGCGTTCGCTAAGGTAGCGGCCGCGGATCGGCAGATCGGGATCGTAGACTTCGGACAGAACCCAAACGCGCGGGCGAGTAACACGGTCGTACAGCAGCTTGGCGCCGAGACTAAGGACTATCGCGATCTGCAGCGCGCCCAGCAGAAGCCCTTTGTGCATGCCGCTCATTGACTCATCTCCATGCGGGCCATCAGCCTGCGACGGGTGATTTCTAGAGCGTAGCCGCCTGCGAGGCATAGAACACCAAGAATGAGCAAGCTGGCTGAGCGTCCCAATTTGTCCATGAAGGTGTCGAAGTAAAAAAACAGGACGGATATCGCGAAGGCAGCAACACCAAGATTTAGCCGTTCTTTTCTCTTCTCATAGAGTCCCCAAGCGACCAGACCAACCGAGCCGAGCGCGTACAAGGCATAAAGCGCCAGAGTTGCGCCCAAGTGCCCATGATATGAGTTCTTTTCGATCGATTGCGAATGTCCTGCAGACACGATGAGAGCATAAGCCCAAGCAGCCCACAGAAAATTTATCCACACGGCGCGTCCACGCAGGAGCCACGAAAGAATCAGCGGCCCGGCCAGGGCCACCGTCCAGCCAATCAGCAAGGTGCGGACGGACAAGGTAGAACGTTCGCTGTAGCGGAGGGAATATGATTCGTCAGTTGCGATAGCAACGGCTATTCCCACGCAGGGCAGCAGCGCGATGCTGCCGATCCAGACCAGAGTACGGCGTACCGTATTTTCCTGTTCGGCGATTCGAGCGGATAAATAACAAAGAGCCGTCAGAATCAATCCCATGGCCAGGAAACGGTTACCACCCCAAAGCCATTCTGTTTTAATTAACCACGTGCTGATAAGCCATGCGGGCATAAGAACAGCGAGGAGGGCGGCCTGAGGCCAATCGCGCAAGAGAAGGTAACCGAGGGCCGCGCCTATGGCCCAGAGCAAGATGCCGGTGGCCCAGTTTTCGTGCAGATTGAAAATTTGAGCGGTGAGAAAAATGGACGCGCCGAGCGTTGCAGTCCCCAGCGCGTGCAGCGTAGTAGAAAGCGAAGGAAAACGGTCCGTGAGCAGCGCGCCGCCGATGTGGAACACGGCAGTCATCAGAAGCACCAGCGAAAAGCGCGTGGCGGGAGAGAGTTCGCCCCAATGGGCGGCCACGAACAGAGTGATGCCTGCAGCGAAAAGAATCCCGCCAAAAACCATGGCGAGAAAAACGGGCCATCGCAGTGTAGCGCGCCGTTCCTGCCCGGTTTCAAAAGCAAGAATGCGCGCTCCCGACTGGGCATCTATCAGACCAGCCTCGGTCCACCGCTGAACGCTCACTTCGAGTTGCGTACGTTGAATCACGGTTTCGCTCGTCCGCCAGTGTTGCCGCGATGAGTGGAGTTTAAACTGGTAATCTTCGATTCGGGTTAATAAGTTGAGGCAACATACAACTAGTAAGCTCAGAAAGCAACACTCCAGACTAGCGGCACACGGTACCCTCTTTTGCACATGAAGGAACTAGCGTAAACTAAGGAACGCCGCGCAATGGTGGGAGTAGCTCAGCTGGTAGAGCGTCGGTCTGTGGCACCGAATGTCGCGGGTTCAATCCCCGTCTCCCACCCCAAACCTGGTTTCATCCCAACAACAAAAAGCTGAAAAGCAGATTCCTCACTTTGTTCGGAATGACAAGAAAGAGGTGGGAGGAAAAGCGCCTGTTGCGCGCGGTATCCCCGTGGGACTTCTAGTAGCGGAATAAGTAGGAGATTTTGACGAAGAATTGGCGGCCATCGTTGATATAGCAACAGGGGCTCGGAACAATGTTGTTGTTGAGATCGCGCTGGAGACCGGGATCAAGGTTTTGCAGGTTGGAGTTGTAGCCAACGTATACGGCGGTGCCTGGATGCAGGAGGTAAGTGAAAAGAATATCGGCGTTGATATTTTTCCTGCTGAAGAGCGAAGAGCGCGAGCTATTGGCAAGCACCGCGGAGTATTGCCCAATAACGCGCAAAGAAAGTTCGCGGTTGAACTGATAGTTCCATTTGGAGCGAATGATGTGATTGTTAAAGATTGAGGCGCCAGTGAGATCGGTGCGCAGGCGCTGAAAAAGGTAGGAATTATCGATGGTGAGGCCAGTTATGGGGCGGATGGTCGCAAACAGCGTGACTGAATTGGAGCGCGCCAGAACGGGCGGACCGCTAAAAGGAGCGTAATTCGTTTCTTTTCCCCAGGAGATTTCACCGGAGAGAAAGACTGGCTTAAAGTAGCCGAAGTCGAAAAAAAATCCGCGGTGAAAGTGCGGGTAGTCTTGATTTGCGGATAGCACGGAAAAGTCTATGGGGCGAAGGCGTTCGCGGCCGAGATTGACGAACGCTCCGAAGAGCGTTTGACGCTCAAAGAGGAAACGGTAGTTGACGTTGTCGAACCAATTCAGCCGCGTGCCGCTGTGGTCCCAGATGTTTTCGCTAAACATTGAGGGCCCGTGGGACTGCAACCTTTTGCCTTCGCGCCGGAAGCTGTACCTGGCAAAGTTCTCCAGCCGGCGAATATCGGGTCGCCGAAAAAAGCCAGCCTCGGTCTGAAACTTTTGCGTAGTGTCGTTGTAATTGGCGTCATAGTGCAGATTTCGAGCGTCGCGCGCCAGATAGTATTCGTAAGAAGAGCCGCCATAATGCGTGCCGTCATTCTTGCGCGTAAAACTCATGAGCGCCTGGGCGGTAAGTAACCACTTGGAGGAAAGTTTAAGTTTGGTGTCGATGCCGCCGACGCGATTCATATCGATGGTGCAAGCATTGGAACTGCAGATGGTCAGGGGGCTGCTATTCAATTCGCGATCTGTGTATATGAATCCAACGGAGGATTCCTTGCCAAGGTCATGACTGAGGCGAAGCACGCCGAAATACGCCTTCGCGCCGGCTAGCGGGTCATGTTGCGGCACGGCTCTGCCGGGAAAACGATCGTCGGCAAACAAAGCGCCGAGGGCCCAGGGACCCACTTTGCCGGTCAAACGAATGCCGTATCCGGGATCGACGATGCGGCGGGTAAAAAGTAAATTCACCGGAGTATTGAAAAAACTGGAATTCTCAAGAAAGAATGGCCGTTTCTCCGGGAAGAAAACTTCGAAGCGCTGGTTGACGGTAATCTGCGGATCGTCGGACTCGACCTGCGCGAAGTCGGGATTGACGGTGGCGTCGAGGACCAGGGCATTTTTTATAACCACTTTGGCGTCTAGCCCCACGCGGCCCTGCAAATGTTTTCCAGTGAAAAAAGGATGCACTGGGTCGCGGTCGTCCAGATCGCGAAAACCGCGTAATGAGCCATAGGGAATGAATTGCAAATTGCGGCCCGGAGAAATATTCGTCAAGCCGGTCAAATCGCCTTCCTGGGACAGGAAGCCCTGCACATTGCTGGAAATCGGCGGAAAAAAAGCCGATTCGTTGTTGCGGCGTACATCGCGTTCGAGGAAGATGCCCCAGGTTTGCTGGTCGCTGGGAGAGAAACGCAGGGAGCGAAAGGGTATTTCAAGCCATACCACCCATCCTTGCGGCGTTAATTTTCCTTCGGAATTCCAGAGCATGTCAAAGGAATAGTCGGGCATTCCTATTTCGTCCCAGATTCCGTCCTGCTGGATGCCAAGAGGATTAACGTAAAAGAAAATTCCGTGTTGCTTATCGTGGAAAGTATCCAACACAAAACCGAACTGGTCGTCATCGTTGATCAGCTCGCGGCGGGTGCGCCGGGCGCGGATTTTGTCTCTTTCGGCGTCAAAACAGAGGCATACGACGTAAAGGTTCTTGTCCGTGTAACCCATGAGCACGATGGTTTTTTGGGATACCGGGGCGCCATCGGTTGGATCGCGCTGAATGAAGTGGTCGATCTTGAGCATGGACTCCGCCACCGTGGATTCAGCGGACATGTTGACAAAATCTTCAAACTTCGGCCCTTGTTGTAAATGGGGGATACGCAATAAACGGGAAGTGGGATCCGGTGGTTGGGATTTCGCCGGCGCGCTTTGCGGCGTTTGTTGCGCACGGGCAGGAAATACGCATCCAGCCACAGCTATAAAGACCAACGTGAGCGCGAAGGTATGGCGAGGATTCCTCATTAGGCTTTCAGGAATGAACCCACATACAAGACGTAACTGGCCTGTAAAAGTTCGTAAATATTTGGGGTAACTTCTTTCCTAAACTTAGACTTCCTGGAGGGCAAAAGGTTTGCCCGATGATCCATAAATGACCCCTGGTTGTGCCGATGACGCGAAGGACACGGCGGAGATGTCGGGCAAGACTGTTATTATTTTGGCATGACCCAAGTCTCTTGTCGCGGCGTGCTGTTTGATATGGATGGCGTATTGGTAGACTCGACCCCGGCGGTTGCGCGGGTGTGGACCGCGTGGGCACAACGGCACGGCCTGGAACCGGAAAAGATTGTGGCCATGGCGCACGGCCGGCCGAGCCTGGCAACGATCAAGGAACTTTTACCCAGCGCGGACCATGCCGCCGAAGACAGAGAAGTGGAACGAATGGAGATTGAAGACATCACCGATGTCGTGGCATTGCCGGGCGCGAGACTGCTGCTTGAAACCCTCCCGAAAGGAAAGTTCACCGTGGTTACCTCGGCAACCCGGCGGCTTGCGGAGGTGCGTTTGCGTGCCGCGGGATTTAACGTCCCCGCAGAAATGGTTACAGCGAACGATATCCGCCACGGCAAGCCGCATCCGGAACCCTATTTGAAGGGCGCGGAAAAGCTGAAACTTGCGCCAGCGGATTGCATTGTTGTGGAAGATGCGCCGGCGGGTATCCGCTCCGGGAAGGCAGCCGGGACGCGAGTGATCGCAGTACGAACGACGGCGTCCGACAAAGAGCTTAGGGATGCCGGCGCAGACTGGATCGTGGACAGCTGCGCGGCTATATCGCTTGGACCCGGAGCCGTGGGAGATGAGATTGTTTTGACGCTGAATGAAGCTCCGCTCGCGTGATTTTGATTGGGCAGTTATCTTCTCGCACTACCTGTACCACGGGCTAAGCTCTGCCGCGGCCATCCGCGCTAGAGTTGGAACTGTGGCAAGCGGGTTTTCCCACTTCTAACCGCAGGCACTCAACCCCTCACTTACTCGGAGACGGTGATTCATGGAAACAACGGTTCAGGCACCGCCGACGCAAGCGCCATCGACTCCCGCGCCGGCCGCACCGCAGCGCACCATCAATACCGCGCAACTGGTTTCGACCATGCTCAAGGCCGAAGGGCGAATCAGTGACCTGATTTTTTCTCCGGGACGCGCGCCGCAAGTGGAACTGAGTGGTCAGCTGGTGCAACTAAAGTTCAAAGGTCTGGAATGCTTGAGCGCAGCGGATACGGAGCAGATTGCGCGCGATATCATTGGCAATAATAATCATGCCACGGTGGCGCTGAAGGAAAACGGTTCGGCCGACCTGTCGTACGGATTGCCGGGTTCGTGCCGATTCCGCGTGAATATTTTTCAGCAACGAGGAAGTTACGCGATCGTGATGCGGGTAATTCCCGCGGTGATCCCGTCGTTTGAGGAATTAGCCCTGCCGAAAACCCTGGAGGAAATCGGCAGCGTGCGCAACGGCATCGTGCTGGTCACCGGGCCAACGGGTTCGGGCAAATCTTCCACGCTGGCCGCGGTTATCGACCGAATGAACGCGGAAAAAGCCATTCACATTTTGACCATCGAAGATCCGATCGAATTTCTCCATCGACACAAAAAAGCCACGATTCATCAGCGCGAATTGCACAACGACACGCCAACGTTTGCGCTGGCTTTGCGCGCGGCATTGCGACAAGCGCCGAAAGTGATTCTAGTGGGAGAAATGCGTGACCGGGAAACCATGGAGATTGCGCTGGAGGCCTCCGAAACCGGACATTTGGTGCTTTCGACGCTACACACCATCGACGCCGCAAAAACGGTTGAGCGCATCGTCGGTGCGTTTCCGATGGAAGATCAGCAGGGCATCCGCAACCGGCTTTCCAAAGCGTTTCGCTTTATTCTTTCGCAGCGCCTGCTTCCGCGCAAGGATGGAAACGGACGGATTGCGGTGATCGAAATTCTGAAATCGTCCATGAGGACGCGCGAGTACGTGGAAAAAGGGGAAAGCGAAGGAAAATCCCTGCTGGACGCCATGCGCGATGGCGGGAACGATGGCATGCAATATTTTGACGGAGAAATAGAGAAATTGGTGCGCGCCGGAATCATTGATATGGAAACAGCCATGACCTTCGCGACCAATGCAGGAAATCTGCGACTGGAGCTGGCGGATTTTGTGGAAGGCCAGCCGAAACCAAAAACCGCGGCGCGAGAGGCAGGCGCGACGGAAATTGAAATCGAAAGATAAACGCAAAACATCGCAGCAGTGCCAATCACGGATATAATCAAACGCACTGAACGAGTGGGTGGCGCATGCCACAACCACTCGCTGGCCGATGACCTACCCTGATCAAGTTCCATTCCAACAACTTCTCGACGCGCTGGTGAAGTGCATTGCAGGCGTGATTGCCATGGGACTGGTGATGTTGCTGTTCCGGCAAAAGCTGGAAGATGTGTTCGCCAGTTCCGAAAAGGCGCTATCACGATTCGCGCAGAGAAAAACGCTGGCGGTTGCGAGCGTTTTTGTTGGCGTCATTGTAGTGCGGCTGGCAGTCCTTCCTTTGCTTCCCGTCCCGGTTCCAACGATTCACGATGAAGCCAGCTATTTGCTGATGGCGGATACTTTTGCGCATGGGCGGCTTGCCAATCCTCCGCACGAAATGTGGAAAAGTTTCGAAACTTTTCATACCAACTGGTTTCCCAAATACGCTTCCATGTACCCGCCGGCGCAAGGCGCGGCGTTGGCATTGGGCCAACTGCTCGGGCATCCCTGGATTGGGGTGCTGCTGAGCAACGCCGCGATGTGCGCGGCAATTTTATGGATGTTGCAGGCATATCTGCCGGCTCGCTGGGCCTTATTGGGCGGGGTGGTGGCGGCGTGCAAACTTGGGATTGCGAGTTATTGGATGAATAGTTATTGGGGCGGAGCGATGGCTGCATTGGGGGGCGCCCTGGTATTGGGGGCGCTCGCTCGACTATTGCGGCGCGCAAAGATCGGCGACGCGATTCTACTGGGAATTGGGGTAGCGATACTGGCCAACAGCCGCCCGTACGAAGGAGCGATTCTCTGCATCCCGGCGGCGGGATATTTTTTCTGGTGGCTAGTGGGAAAAACCGGCGGGACGGAAGCGGTTGCAACGCGCATCAAAAAAGCGCTGGTGCCGGTCGCCGCGATACTCATCCTAACCGTAGTTTTTATGGGTTACTACAACTGGAGCCTCACCGGCAATCCGGCGCTTTTCCCTCACCGGCTTAACGCTAGCACATACAACACACCGCCACTTTTTTTGTGGCAGCATCCCGCGCCGCCGATGGAATACCGCAACGCGCAGTTTAGTGATTTTTACAACGATTGGGCGCGCAATGAATATCGCGGCACTTGGAGCGACGTGTGGAAAGTTTCGCTGCAGAAGACCGCGCGGTTTGCATTCGCGTACTCCTGGCAAGGGATACTGATTGTGCTCCCTGGTTTTTATTGTGTTTTTCGTGACCGCAAGATGCGATTTCTTTTAGCGACACTTTTTTTGGTGGCGGTGAGTTTGTATCTAGTGGTGTGGTCCAACGCACATTACGCTGCGCCCATTACCTGCATACTTTTTGCGCTGCAAGTGCAAGCGATCCGGCACATCCGGCAAATGCGCGTCGCGGGGATCCGCGTTGGCGTTATGCTCTCGCGCACCGCGATTTTGCTGCTGTTGATTGGCACATTCAATAATGTAAGCGCGCGCAGTTGCGACACGTTGCTATGGACTTGCGCTGGCAACCAGAATCGTGCGGCGATTGTGAAGAAATTGCGGAGCCTTCCGGGGAAGCATCTGGTGATGGTGCGCTATAGCGACGACCACAATATTCATGAGGAATGGGTATTCAATGGCGCGGATTTGGACGGCGCCAAAGTGCTCTGGGCGCGCGAACTGGACGACAAAGAACAAAACGCAAAATTGCTGACGTACTACGCGGACCGGACAGTGTGGCTGGTGCAGCCTGACGAAGCCCCTTCAGAAATTGTTCCTTATACGCCCGTAGACTCGCCCGCAGACAAGCCTTAAACGCGTTAGTTCATGATTTCACGTTTTCATTTTCGTCACGATGCGCTACCAGAAGATTGTTCAATCCCATTTCGAATTTGCGATGATGAAACTTCGCAAAGCCAATATTGCGAAGCATGGCAAGCAAATCAGCAAGTGGCAATCGCTTTTGATGTTCGTCGCTTTCCATCTCCTTGCTGACCAGTCCTGCCGCATGAAGCCCGCGAAGCAGCGGGTCGACAAGCGCTGAAGGCCAGGTGAGAATCAGCGAGCCGCTCGGTGCGAGAATGCGAAAACATTCGGCCAGAACAACCTGGGGATTTTTCAGATGCTCAAGCACTGCGAGCATCACGACATGATCGAACTGGCGATCGGGAAAGGGCAATCCTTTTCGAATATCGGCGCTCACGAGGTTCCAGGGAGAATCGTGCGAAGCTTGCACTTGATCGTCGACACCGGCGCCGGAGGCGATTCGCGCCGCGGCGAAATTCAAAAACGCGGCTTCCATGCCGCAGCCCACGTCGCATACTTTTGATCCCGGCCGTAGGTACGGCAGAGCTGCGCGGAAACGTTGTCTGGCGACAAAGCGATCGAAGGAGGTGTAAGGCATTTATTTGATTTCGTAGTCTCCGATGTAATGGCCGCGGCTGATGCCCAGCATGCTGAGAAAAAATGAAGAAAAAATAATTTGTACCCCTAAAAATAACCACATGGAAAAAAAGAGGACTTGCCGCACCTGGGAAAGAGGTCCAAAGCCGCTGGCAGCCCATCGCCATGAGACCCAGGCGTCACCAGCAAAGCCGATGAGAAACAGAATTGCTCCCAGGAGCAAACCGTACTCAAGTTTGAAGCGGCGCAAGGAACTTTCGAAAGATTTTTTGCTGCGATCGAAACGCTCGGCATAGCTGAATACTTTGGCGAAAAACCCGATGGAGATAATCTGCACTCCCAGCAGCGTAAAAATAACGCCGAAGATCATGGTGTGAATATCCAAGCCGACTCGCGGGGTAATCCAGCGCGGCCCCGGCAAAAGCCAAAACACCAGAAACAATCCAGCGGTGACCAGAGAAATACCCGGCAACAAAAAAAGCCAGTTGGGCGCGTAAAGCAACATGAAGCGCAAGTGGCGCCAGCCGTCGCGAAAGCTGCGCAGATGCGGGGGGCGGCCCCTCAGGTCCTTATGTAGAGTGATCGGAATCTCTGTGATGGCGGCGCCAAGTTGTGCGGCCTTAATTACGAATTCGGAAGCGAACTCCATCCCGGTGCTGCGCAAATCCATGCGGTCATAAATCGCGCGCGTGAAACCTCGCATGCCACAATGCGAATCTCCAATGTGCGCATGGAAGAAAAGATTCAGTACGGCAGTCAGGCCGGGATTCCCAATATATTTATGGTGCCAAGGCATCGCGCCGGGCCTGATTTGACCGAGGAAGCGGTTGCCCATCACCACGTCGTTTCCCTTGCGCCACATTTCCACGAAACGCGGGATTTCGCCGAAGTCGTAGCTGGCGTCCGCATCGCCCATTACGATGAACGCGCCTTGCGCCGCTTCAATGCCCGCTCGCAGCGCCGCGCCGTAACCGCGTTCGGTAACGTGAATCACGCGCGCGCCACTCTGCTGAGCAATTTCCACCGAGCCATCCGTGGAGCCATTGTCGGCAATGACCACTTCGCCTCGCAGACCGGCGTCGTGAAACGATTTCAACGCCTTGGTGATGCAAATGGCCAGGGAATTTGCTTCGTTAAGGCAAGGGATAACGACAGAAACCTCGATTTTTTGCGAGGGCGCCGGCGTGAAATCGCTTTCCTGTTGGTGTGATTTCGATTGGTGAAGAGCATCCACAGGTGGTGATCTCCCGCTTAGAGCTGAGCAAAAAACAACCAACAGCGGAAACGCGTCCGGCCACTTCCGGCTTGCATTCTCAAATGCCGCACGTATGATGACGAGGTTCCGGCAACTCCCGAGAGCAACCATTGTCTAATACTTCGGACTCAACTTCCACAGCGACCACAACAACAACGCAAGTAACCAGGCCGAAAATCCTCGGCCGCGGAAAACTCTTACAGGTTTTGGGAATTTGGTTCGGCATAGCCGCCGCGGTTGGCAACACTATCGCGGCAGGAATAGTTCGCGCTCCGGGCGACATTGCGCTTCGCCTGCCGAACGTGTGGTTATTTCTTGGGGTGTGGGTAGTTGGCGGAATGTATGCGCTATTCGGCGCATCATCACTGGCCGAATTGGGCGCGGCAATTCCACGAAGCGGCGGGCAATATAATTTTTCAAGGCGCGCTCTGGGAGATTATGCCGGCTTTATTGTCGGGTGGAGCGACTGGCTATCCACCGCCGGAACCAACGCAGCTGTGGCGATTGTCATAGCGGAATATAGCGGCGCGTTATTCGCGCCACTCGCCGGCAAGGAAAAACTTGTGGCTGTCGGCATTTTGGTAGGGTTCGCTATCCTGCAGTGGCGCGGAATTAAATGGGGCAGCGGCGCGCAACTGTTTACCGCGGCATTGAAAACCGCGGCTTTTCTTGTGCTGGTTATTGCGTGTTTCGTGCTGGGAGGGCATTCCGCAGCTGGCGCGACGAACGGCGGCGCGAGCACAATCGCACTCCCAGCAGGATGGCTACTGGCTGCGGGCTTTATGCTGGGTTTACAAAAGGTGATTTACACCGTGGATGGGTGGGATGGAATTATTTATTTTGGCGAAGAAGTAAGAAATCCCGGGCGGGACATACCGCGCGCAATTTTTGGAAGCGTATTTTCCATTATGGCGATTTATTTGCTGCTCAACGCGGCGGTGGCTTATGTGTTACCGATGAACGAAATCGCCGGTAACGATTTCGCCCTGGGCACGGCCGCACAGCGGATTTTTGGTCGCTATGGGGACCCCATCATGCGCAGCATTATGGTGATTTCCCTGCTCAGCTGCATCAACGCCTGCCAGATGTTTTGTTCCCGTATTTTATATTCGATGAGCTGCGACGGATTGTTTTTTCGCCGCGCCTCGGTGGTCAATAAGGGAGGAACGCCGGTGCTGGCGCTTTTCTTGAGCACCGTGGTGGGCTCGACATTTATCATTAGCCGGAAATTTGACCAGGTGATCGATATGCTCGCGTTTTTCTTCGTCGCGAATTACACGCTATCGTTCTTCTCGCTATTCTGGCTGCGGTGGAAGGAACCAAAAATGGAACGGCCATATCGCGCATGGGGCTATCCGTGGACCACTGGCATCGCGCTGGTAGGATCGGTGCTATTTCTCTTCGGCGCGCTATACGCCGACCGCAAGAACTCGCGATGGGCATTGTTGCTGCTGGTGCTGAGCTATCCAATTTTCAAAATTATGAAATGGGTTTCAGTTCGTGCAGCCGAAAAAGCCGCAACGTAGAAGTCAGTTAGCCACTTTTTCCGCGACGGACTTGGCTTGCAAGAAAAGCAGCAGATAATCTTTCCCACCTGTTTTTGAATCCGTCCCGGACATATTGAATCCGCCGAAGGGATGCGCGCCAACCATCGCGCCGGTGCACTTGCGATTCAAATAGAGATTGCCCACGTGAAAAGACTCCTCGGCTTTTCTGAGTTTCTCCGGGTTTTTTGAATATACCGCGCCGGTCAGTCCGAATTCGGTATTGTTGGCGATTTCCAGCGCGTGATCGTAATCCTTGGCCCTGATGACTGCGAGCACCGGCCCAAATATTTCTTCTTGTGAGATACGCGCTTTGGGGTCGACATCGGCAATGATGGTGGGCTGTATGAAGTAGCCTTCACCGGGGGCGCGTCCACCGCCGGTGAGTAATTTCCCTTCTTTTTTTCCTACGTCGATGTAATCGAGAATCCCTTTCATCGCGGATTCGCTGATCACCGGACCCATATAGTTCTTAGGATCGTCGCTTGGGCCGATGGTCAATTTTCTCGTATAGTCCAGAAGTTTTTCGAGGAAAGCGTCGTAAACTTTTTCAGAAACAATTGCGCGAGAGCACGCCGAACATTTTTGTCCTTGATAACCGAAGGCCGCCTGCGCGGTGCCTTCCGCCGCAGCGTCAATGTCACCTTCTTCATCGACCACGATGGAATCCTTGCCGCCCATTTCAAGTACGCTGCGTTTCACCCATTTTTGTCCGGGCATGGTTTTCCCGGCAAACTCCGCGATGCGCAAGCCAACTTCCTTGGAACCGGTAAACCCGATGTAGCGAGTCTTGGGATGTTGCACCAGCACATCACCGATAACCGAGCCGGGGCCGGTAATAAAATTAACCGCTTCCTTCGGAAAACCTGCTTCGAAAAGGATGTCAATAAACTTCGCGGCAATTGCGGGCGATTCGCCCGCCGGTTTCACCACCACGGTATTGCCAGTCACGAGCGATGCGACCACCAGGCCAGCCATGATGGCGCAGGGAAAATTCCACGGCGGCACAACTACGCCAACGCCCAAGGGAATGTACGTGAGGTAATTGCGTTCGCCGCGCATGGGCGTGAGTTTTTGCGGTTCGGCGAGGCGAAGCATTTCGCGGCCATAGAACTCGCAGAAATCGACGGTTTCCGCGATGTCGGCATCCGCTTCAATCCAGCTTTTGCCTACTTCGAAGCAGACTAACGCGGTCAATTCAAATTTCCGTTCGCGCACAATCTGCGCCGCGCGAAAAAGATATTTGACGCGCTGTTCGGCGGGAACGTGTTTCCAGGTCTCAAAAAATTTATCGGCGGCTTCCACGGCTTGTGTAGCCATTTCCGCGGTGGCGTGTTGAAAAACGCCGATCACTTCGGAGGGCCGCGACGGATTAGTGGAGGTACGTTTGTCTTTGGTGACAACTTTTTGGCCGCCGATCCACATGGGATATTCTCTGCCGAATTCAGAGCGCACCTGTTTGAGCGCATCCTCCATCTTTTTGCGGACATCGGGCTGAGAAAAGTTTAAAAACGGCTCGTTGGTAAACTCCGGAACCTGCAGCTTATGCTCGGCAGTGGCCACGGTTGATCCCTCCTAGGCAGGCAAACACCACATTATAACGCGGAGAGAAAGTAAGCGACAAGGCGCGGCGAGGCTACAGGTTCAGGCCTGGACGACCCTGAAGCACGGGGAATATACTTTCGTCAATGTACGAATTCCACCGGATTGAAGAAGGACCTGAACCTGAGGCTTCCGGTAAACGCTTTGGGCCACCGCGCAAACACACTGGCGCAGGCCTTCTGGACCCAGCACAATACCCGCCTATTCGTCCACGGTGTTTTGGATGTTCGCAGCCGTTGATGATCGCTGAAATCAGCCGGCACATCCTCAGTTGTGACAAGGTTTCAGCTCAGGATTTGGCGCGGTTCAAAACTGCGCTAGCTGAGTTCAAGGCGAATCCGGGCCGCGCCCGAGAAATCGCTGAGGGGTTTGTGAATCGTATGCGGCAAAGTCGTGGTCTTGATGTGGGAGACCAGTCTCTGTAGCCGAGTCACGCGAGCGGCAGTACTGCGAAAGTGATGCGTTTCATTTTATTTGACGCCGGAAAGGAATTTGTACTGAGGTGCAGTGAGAGGAACAACAGAAAGCCGGCCTATACGCACGAGTGGAGAATCCGCGAACAACTTGTTGGATTTGATTTGCGCCAGCGGCACGGGAGCGGCAAGCGCCTTACCCGCTTTAATCGTGACAATCGGATTCTTGGGATCTGAAGCGTTATTTGAAACAACCGTGGCCGTGCCAACGGCGCTTTTGTGGTCGCCCGTCTCGTAAATGATCAGACGCGTCCCGGGCTGCATTTCGCGCAGGTTTTTTACCGCAACAGGATTGGATACGCCTTCCCATTCCGTTTGTCCGTCGCGTTGCAGGTCAGCAAACGAGTATTCTGAAGCTTCAGTTTTTAGAAGATATGCGGAAGCCATTATTTCACCTCGGCGCAAAAGCGGATTGTATTCTACATGGTCAGGAAACCGATTGCAGCTCACTCACTTTTCAAATGGGGGATAAAGATTCATGTACATTCATATGTTCGCATTTCGCTGGAAACCGGGCGTCACGCAAGCGCAAAAAACGCAGGCGGCAACTACCATTAAGAACTTTCAGGGCGTGATACCAGGGTTGCAGGAAACATTTGTCGGGGAAAACGATTCGCCGCGCGGGCAAGGCTTTACATTCGGCGGGGTGATGAAATTCGTCGATAAGGCTGCTTCGGACGCTTATGGCGGGCATCCGGCGCATCAGGAGCTGCTGAAATGGCTTATGCCGCTGATCGATCCGATTGAAATTGATTTTGCGGCATAAACCAACTACGCCGTCAGTTCGGCCACAGCGGCGGCAAAAATTTTGCTGTGCGCATCAATGTCCGCTTCAGTGGTGGCGGGACACATCAGCGCCATATTGTGAAATGGAGTCAGCAGGGTTCCGCGATTGAGAGCGTAGAGATGCAGAAAGCGCTCGAGCTCGAAGTCGGCAGCGGCGGCGGATTGCGCGCCGTTGCGAGGAGGCGCCGGCGCAAATGTATATTCCGCGCGTGCGCCAAGCTGAATAACATTCCAGGGCAGCTCATGCTTGCGGATTTCAGCGGCGACGCCGTCGTTGAAGCGCTTCGCGAGCGGAATCATTTTCTCGAAGGCGTGTGGTGTAAGCACATGCTCTAGCGTGGCGCGCATGGCCGTAAGCGAGAGCGCATTGCCCGCCAGCGTCCCTCCAATGCCGCCAACGTCGCAGTCTTCCAGATGAATGCGCGCGGAAATTCGCTGCGCGACTTCTTCAGTACAACCGTACGTGCCTCCAGGAATTCCGCCGCCTATGGCTTTTCCAAAAACCAGCATGTCCGGATCAAGCTTCCATTCGGCAGTACAGCCGCCCGGCCCAGCGCAGATGGTGTGGGTTTCGTCGGCGATAAAAATTGCGCCGTAGCGGCGGCAAAGTTCGCGCGCTGCCGGCCAGTAACCATCATGCGGAAGAATGATGCCAACGTTGGTCATGGCGGGTTCCGCGAGGACACACGCGACATCATGATGCTTGAGCGCATCTTCGAGCGCGGTGAGATCGTTGAACTCCACGACGCGAGTTGTTTCGCGAGGATTTACTGGCGGCCCGATGTTGCCGCGCCGCGGCGCGACGACACCATTTTCCAGCGCAACAAAAGATTCGTCCACGGTGCCGTGGTAACAATAATGAAAAACCAAAATTTTTGAGCGCTGCGTAATTTCGCGGGCGATGCGAATGGCAAAACGGTTTGCGTCCGTGGCCGTGAGCGTAAATTGCCAGTACGCCAGGCCAAACCGGCGCTGAAGATTTTCTCCGACCCACATTGCATCTTCGGTAGGAAGCATGAAGGTGATGCCTTCCTGCACGCGGCGGGCAACGGCTTCGGCAACGATTTCCGGCGAATGGCCGGTCATTGCGCCAGTGTCACCGAGGCAAAGGTCGATATATTCGCGACCGTCGACGTCAATAAAGTGCGCGCCTTTCGCCGACTTAACAAAAACAGGAAACGCACCGGCCCATTTTTTCATCCAGTTCATGGGCACGCCGCCCAGCAAAGAAGATTGCGCGCGAGAATAAAGCGCCGCGGACTTGGGATGGTCCTTCACGAACAAGGACTCTTCGCGCTGTTGAAGAGTTTTAAGTCTGGAGCGATCGATAGTTTTCATCGGAGTGTGTGAATAATTTCGCGCGCGGCATTGGCGCCGGACGCACCGGTCAAGCCGTTACCCGGATGGGTGCCGCTGCCGCACAAGAAGAGCCCGGCTATGGGAGTTTTGTATCTCGCCCAGTCTAGGACGGGCCGCATGGTGAAAAGTTGATCGAGCGCAAGCTCACCGTGAAAAATATGTCCGCCCGTAAAACCGTAAGTGCTTTCCAAATCCTGCGGGGTAATCACCTGAACGGCTTCGACCAGGCCTGGAAGATTCGGAGCGTACGTGGCGAGAGTCTTGATCACCACTTTGCCGAGAGCGTCGCGGCGCGACTCCCAATCCCCTGCTCGCAATTTGAACGAAGCGAATTGCATGTAGGCGGAAAGAACGTGCTTGTCGGCTGGCGCCAGCGCGGGATCAAGCAGCGAAGGTATGGTGACATCGAGATACGGCGACTCGGAAAATTCACCGTATTTCGAGGCGTCGTAAGCGCGTTCGAGATAATCAATTTCGGGCCCGATGTGTATGCGACCGGAAATCGCCTGGCGGAAACCGTCCGCGCCGATCGCGGCAGCCAATGCCGGAAACACAGGCAAATCGCCGAGAGCAATATTCACTTTTGCAACGGAACCCGCGGTGCGGAAATTTTTTATGCGATTCGCGAAAGTGGGATCGAGTTGCGACGGATC